>OBXV01000660.1_pt1 | contig 13463 bp, 12 predicted proteins | sample 1495451 | NCBI WGS metagenome assembly OBXV01 (sample SAMEA2580178, study PRJEB22360) | human gut metagenome | biome: human gut; feature: human-associated habitat; material: faeces | place: Denmark | collected 2008/2010
AATGCTGAAATTTTTGTAGCAAAGAGAATCCTATTAGGAGGCATATGAAATGGAAAATAGAAAAGTACAATATAATGAAAAAACGAATTTATTAGAATTAGAAGAATATATGTATCCTTTAGTGGATTGTGAAAATCCGAATGTATTTCGCAATTTATTTCCTTATTCTGAAGTTCCAAAGATCGCATTTAATGATCGAATTGTACCACATAATATGCCAAAAGATATCTGGATTACTGATACAACGTTTCGAGATGGCCAGCAGTCAAGAGCTCCTTATTCTACGGAACAAATTGTACATATTTATGATGCTTTCCATCGGTTAGGTGGAGAAAAGGGGATTATTCGTCAGTGTGAATTTTTCTTATACAGTAAAAAAGATAGAGATGCGGTTTATCAATGTATGGAACGTGGTTATAAGTTTCCAGAAATCACTAGTTGGATTCGTGCTAGTAAAAAGGACTTTCAATTAGTAAAAGAAATAGGATTAAAAGAGACAGGAATTTTGGTGAGTTGCTCGGATTATCATATTTTTTATAAATTAAAAATGACACGAAAACAGGCGATGGAACATTATTTAAGTGTTGTACGGGAGTGTTTAGAAACAGGAGTGGCTCCAAGATGCCATTTAGAAGATATTACAAGGGCAGATATTTATGGATTTGTAATTCCATTTTGTTTAGAATTACAAAAACTTGGAAAAGAATATGGGATTCCTGTGAAAATCCGAGCTTGTGATACGATGGGATATGGTGTGAATTTCCCTGGAAGTGTAATTCCAAGATCGGTGCAAGGAATTATTTATGGATTACAAAAACATGCTGGAGTGCCTTCTCATTTATTAGAATGGCATGGACATAACGATTTTTATAAAGCGGTTACTAACTCAACAACGGCTTGGATCTATGGTGCGAGTGCAGTAAACTGTTCTTTATTTGGAATTGGTGAGAGAACAGGAAATACGCCTCTTGAAGCTATGGTATTTGAATATGCACAATTAAAAGGCAGTTTAGACGGTATGGATACAACGGTGATTACAGATTTAGCAGAGTATTTTGAGAAGGAAATTGGACATCGTATTCCAGCAAATACACCATTTGTAGGAAAAAACTTCAATGTGACAAGAGCCGGAATTCATGCGGATGGCTTATTAAAAAATGAAGAGATCTACAATATTTTTGATACGGAGAAATTATTAAACCGTCCAGTGCTTGTAGCCGTATCCAACACTTCTGGATTGGCTGGAATTGCTCATTGGATCAATACGTATTTTCATAAAAAAGGAGATAAGGCATTGGATAAAAACCACATTTTAGTGGAAAAAGTAAAAGAGTGGGTAGATGCGGAATATGAAAAAGGTCGTGTAACAATGATTACCGATGAAGAATTATTAAAAATAATAGATGAATATTCAAAAGAATTTGGGATTTCCCTAGTAGAATAGAATCTTTTCATTCTTTGCCCTTATTTGCCACTTGTTTCCTCTTATCCTAATAACATATATTTCTCTTAATATAAAAGTTCTGATTTTATATTGGGGTTGTGGAGGTAAGGGCAAAGGAAAACTAAAACTCAAAAAAGATACGCATTTTATCAAAAAATAATTGATAAAGTGCGTATCTTTTTGTATAGAAGGGGTTTCTTACATGATGGTTTCGGCTAATGTCTCCCATTCTTCATAAAGGGCTTCTAGCTTCCCGTCAAGAGTTTCTTTTTCCTTATTTAATTCCAAAAGTTTTTCAATATCCGTTGCTACTTCTGGTTTTGCCATTTCTTCTTCTAGTTCCTGAATCCGTTCTTCCGTTATATGAATATTTTCTTCGCATTTTTTCAATGCGTTAGCCTGTTTTCTAGCTTTTGCCTGTTCCTCTTTATTTTTCTTCCAGTCTTGCTTTGAAGAGGAATTGGAAGAAGAGGAAACGTCTTGGTTCTTTTCTTCTGAAAGAGTAGTGAGGCGGGCCATTCGTTTTGCCTTTTCATTTAAATAGTAGTCGTAATTACCAGCATAGTTGATAATTTCTTTGTTTTCCAATTCAATGACACGAGTAGCTGTTTTATTGACAAAATAACGGTCATGAGACACATAAAGAACCGTTCCTGTATAATCGTTTAAAGCACTTTCTAAGATTTCTTTAGAATTAATGTCTAAATGGTTTGTAGGTTCGTCGAGAATTAAAAAATTGGCAGAAGAAAGCATAAGTTTTGCTAGAGAAACACGTCCTCGTTCTCCTCCGCTTAAATCACCAATTCGCTTAAACACATCATCTCCTGTGAATAAAAATGCAGCTAAAACATTGCGGATTCTGGTTTGCGTTAAGTTTGGATAAGTATCAGAAATTTCATCAAAAATTGTTTTGCTTGTATTTAGTACCTGATGTTCCTGATCATAGTATCCGATTTGGACTTTTGCACCTAGAACAATTTTTCCAGCATCTTGTCTGACTAGTTTATTTAATATCTTCAAAATCGTTGTTTTTCCAGTACCGTTGTTTCCAAGAAGAGCGACTTTTTCTCCGCGGAAAACAGAAAAATTTAAGTCGGAAAATAGGTTGTGATCACCAAAAGATTTTGCAAGTCCAGTAACTGTTAAAACATCATTTCCGCTGATGACGGAAGGCTCTAATTGAATACGCATATCAGCATTAATTTCTTCTGGACGTTCTAAGACTTCCATTTTATTTAAAAGTTTTTCACGGCTTTCTGCGCGCTTAATGGACTTTTCGCGATTAAAAGAACGAAGTTTTGCAATGACCTCTTCTTGGTGTTTAATTTCTTTTTGTTGATTTAAATAATGTTTCAGTTGGCTTTCACGAATAGCAGTTCGTTTTTTTGCAAACTCGGAATAGTTACCAAGATACATCTGGCTACGTCCGCCATAAAGTTCAATAACTTTTGTAACGACTTTATCAAGAAAATAGCGGTCATGAGATACGATTAAAACAGCCCCTGGATAGTTCATAAGAAATGTTTCAAGCCAAGCGATAGAATCCATATCCAAGTGGTTAGTAGGCTCATCAAGCAAGATAATATCAGGTTTTGATAGGAGAAGGCGTCCAAGAGCTACGCGAGTTTTTTGTCCACCAGATAATGATTCAATTGGTTTGAAAAAATCATCTTCTGAAAAACCAAGCCCCTTTAAAACACCAGTAATTTCACTTTTATAGGCATAGCCATTTGCCTGTTCAAATTCATGAGTAAGGCGTGTATAAGTTTCTAACATAGCGTTTAGCTCTTCTTCTGAAGAGGTATGTTTCATATCCTGTTCTAGCTGGCGAATCTTTTTATCTGTTTCAATAATATCCTTTTTGACTTCTAGCATTTCATCAAAAATAGTATTTTTAGAAGAGCGTTCTGGTTGCTGAGAAAGGTAACCTACCGTACGATTTTTCGCAAAGGTAACTTGTCCGTCATCTGCAGACATTTCGCCCATAATAATTTTTAATAAAGTGGATTTTCCAGCGCCATTGATTCCAACAATAGCAGCTTTTTCACGATCTTCTATATGAAATGATACTTGTTTTAAAATTTCTTCTGTTCCAAAGGATTTGGAAACATTTTGACATGCTAATACCATAATAAAAATCCTTTCTATGTTAAATGGTTCAATATTGTGTTCATTATAGCATACCACTATAAAATAAGTAAACAAAGTTTGACAGAAAATATACAATTAGTATATAATATAAGGAAGTCGGGGTTACGATAATAGGTAAGACCATCAGGAGGTACAAAACATATGAATGCAAAAGAAATTTCACCTGCGGTTATTAAGAGATTACCGCGGTATTATCGATATTTAGGAGAATTATTAGAAAATGAGGTCGTTCGTATCTCTTCGAAAGAATTAAGTGAGAGAATGAAAGTAACTGCCTCACAAATCCGTCAAGATTTAAACAATTTTGGAGGGTTTGGACAACAAGGATATGGATATAATGTGCAATATTTATATACCGAAATTGGAAAAATTTTAGGAGTGAATCAGACAAATAATATTATTATTATTGGTGCTGGTAACTTAGGACAAGCGCTTGCCAATTATCAAGATTTTGAAAAACGTGGTTTTTCTATCAAGGCGATTTTTGATGTGAATCCAAGATTGATCGGATTAACTGTTCGAGGTGTAGAAATTATGGATATTGAAAAAATTGGTGAGTTTGTTAAGAACAACGATGTGCGAATTGCAGCGTTGACATTGCCAAAGCAAAAGGCGCAAAAGGCGGCACAGGAGTTAGTGAACCTTGGAATTAAAGCGTTTTGGAATTTTGCTTCTGTCGACTTACATTTACCAGAGGATATTGTAGTAGAAAATGTACATTTATCAGAAAGTCTTATGACGCTTTCTTATCGAATTAATAGTATGAATCAATAGGAGTCGACATGATTGTTGGAATCGGAACTGATATGATTGAAGTGGCACGAATAAAAAAGGCGTGTTTAAAAGAGCGATTTATAGAACGGATTTATACAGAAAGAGAAAGACAGTTTTGTAGCCAGTATCCAGAAAAAGCAGCAGGTAATTTTGCTGTAAAAGAAGCCGTTGTAAAAGTGTTTCAAACAGGATTTTCTGGAATTGAGCCAAATGAGATTGAGGTACTTAGACAACAAAATGGAAGCCCCTATATCAATCTCTATGGAAAAGCAAAAGCAAAACAAGAAGAACTTAGAATTCAGCGATGGCATATTTCGATTACAAATGTAAAGGAGTATGCAATGGCGTTTGTAATAGGGGAAGGTGAAGAAAGATGAAATATGCAATAAGCGGTGCTAAGATGCAAAAAGTGGATCAGCAATTCATCAAACATATTGGAATACCGAGTTTAGTATTGATGGAAAGGGCCGCCTTGGGAGTGACAAGGCGGCTTTTTGAGCATTATTGTTTAGAACGATGCTTGATTGTGGTTGGCAGTGGAAATAATGGTGCCGATGGCCTTGCCATTGCACGCCAACTAATGGAGCGAGGAATTGTTCCAGAAATCTATTGTTGTGGTGCGATAGAAAAAGCCACTGAGGAATTTAAAGTTCAATATGGAATATTAAAAAACCTAGGGGCAAATTTTATAGAACAGCTGGAAAAAAAGCCATATACGGTTGTGGTTGATGCTATTTTCGGTGTTGGATTGAAAAGAGAAGTTACAGGAGATTATAAAGAAGTCATTTGTTTTTTAAATGCGCTTTCTAGCCCTAAGGTTTCTGTAGATTTACCTTCGGGAGTGGAGGCAACGACAGGAAAGATATTTGGATGTGCAATTAAGGCGCATCGAACGATAACATTTGGGTTTTATAAACAAGGGCTTTTCTTTTATCCAGCAGCAGAATATGCAGGGATTGTAGAACTAGAAGAAGCAGGATTTCATGCTTCTTATTTGACCTCTGTCGAAGAAGAGTCTTATGTATATGAAAGAGAAGATGTAAAGCGGTTATTGCCAATTAGAAAACCTTGGGGAAATAAAGGAACCTATGGAAAGCTCCTTATTGTTGCAGGCGGTGATACGATGGCAGGGGCTGCTTACTTATCAGCATATGCTGCTTATCAGGCAGGATGTGGTATGGTAAAAGTCTGTACGGGAGAACCAAATAGACAGATTTTATTAACAAAGTTACCTGAACTCTTATTGAGTTCTTTTCAGACAAAAGAAGAGGCGATGGCTCGTGTAAAAGAAGGGCTAGATTGGGCTGATGTTGTCGTTTTTGGTTCTGGTATGGGAAGGAATGAAATAACCCTTTCTTTGTTGCGACTGCTGTTAGAAGAAAGCGAATGTCCGCTTGTTTTAGATGCAGATGGTATTACAATGTTAGAAAATGAAAAGTGGCGGTTAAAAGAGGCAAAATGTGATATTATTATAACACCACATTTAAAAGAGTTTTCCGTTCTTTCTTCCATTTCCATAGATAAAATAAAAGAAAATCTTGTGAAAACAGCGAGAGATTTTTGTGAAGAATACCCTATTATTTGTGCCTTGAAAGATGCGAGAACGGTTGTAACAAAACAAGCGGAAAGTGCATATATTAATAGAAGCGGAAATAGCGGAATGGCAACAGCAGGTTCAGGAGATGTATTAGGTGGTATCATTGGAAGTTTGTTGGCACAAGGAATGGAACCAATGAAGGCAGCTACGTTGGGTGTATATGTTCATGGGCTTGCAGGGGATGTGGCAAAAAAACGACTGGGAGAGTATAGTATGACAGCAGGAAACATTGCAGAATATCTGCATGATGTTTTAGGAGGAAAATAAGAGATGAACCATTACATGAGAGTATATGCTGAAATTAATTTGGATGCGATTAAACATAATATTGCAGAAATTCGAAAAAAAGTTGGTGATACAACTAAAATTATGTTGGTGATTAAAGCCGATGGATACGGCCATGGCTCTGTGGCAGTAGCACAGGCGATGCAAGAACAAGTGGAAGCCTTTTGTGTTGCAACTATCGAAGAAGGAATTTTGCTTAGAAAAAGAGGAATTACAAAGAGTATTTTAATTTTAGGTTATACAGCTAAAGAGCAATATCCACAGCTTATGCAATATAATTTATCACAAACAATATTTGAATATGAGATGGCAGAGGCGATTTCAAGAATTGCTGTAGCTATGAACAAAGAGGCTTTAATTCACATTGCAGTGGAAACAGGAATGAATCGAATTGGATTTTATGATGATGAAAAAAGCGTTGCAATTATAAAAGAAATTCAAAAACTTCCAATGGTACAAATGGAAGGAATTTTTACTCATTTTGCTTGTGCAGATGAAAAAGATAAGACTTCAGCCTGTCATCAAATGAAGCGCTATGAAGCATTTGTATCCCGTTTAGAGGAAGAAGGGATTTTTATTCCAATTAAACATGTGGCAAATAGTGCAGCGATTATAGATTTGGATATGGCAAAAATGAATATGGTACGTTCTGGTATTATTACATATGGACTTTATCCTTCCAATGAAGTAAAAAAAGAAGTATTAAAATTAAAGCCTGCTATGGAATTAAAAAGTCATGTTGTGTATGTAAAAACGGTAGGAGCAGGAGAAGGGGTTAGTTATGGCTCCACTTATGTGACAGAAAAAGAAACGAAAATTGCTACCATTTCCATTGGATATGCAGATGGGTATCCAAGAGCATTATCATCAAAAGGGAGAGTTTTAATTCGTGGTCAATATGCGCCAATTATCGGTAGAGTTTGTATGGATCAGATGATGGTGGATGTTACACACATCCATGGTGTACAAGGGGGAGATATTGTAACTTTAGTTGGAAAAGATGGAGAAAATGCTATTACAGCGGAAGAAATTGCAAGTTATATGAATACAATTAATTATGAGTTTATTTGTGGGCTAGGAAGAAGGGTTCCAAGAGTCTATTTAGAAAATGGAGAAGTAATAAAAGTCGCCGATTATTTAACAGATTAAAAAAAGAAGTATACTCCAGAATATATGGGCAATAATAGAGAAAATGGCAAATAGAAAAATATATGATGGAGTGTGATAAAATTGATTATAAAAAGAGGCGATATTTATTATGCAGATTTAAGACCAGTGGTAGGTTCCGAACAAGGTGGAGTAAGACCTGTTTTGATTATTCAAAACGATGCAGGAAATAAACATAGTCCAACAGTAATCTGTGCTGCAATTACGAGTAAAATGAATAAGGCAAAATTGCCAACTCATGTGGAACTAGATAGTAAAAAATATCAAATTATGAAGGATTCAGTTATTTTATTAGAGCAAATTCGAACGATCGATAAGACACGTTTAAAAGAAAAAGTATGTCATCTAGATCATGAAATATTAGTTCAAGTAGATAAGGCGTTGAAAGTTAGTTTAGAACTTCTTACATAGGGAACAGATATTGACTAATTTTGGTAAGGGTGATATGATCTGCTACAATAAGGTAAAAAGGAGAAAGAGATATGGAAGATGCGGGAAATTCGTTCAGAGATCTATTTTCAAAAGTATTTCGTAAGAAAAATGTAGAAGAAGAAAATGAATTTGAAGAAGAATTGATTGATATGATTCAAGAAGGCCATGAACAGGGAGCGATTCAATCAGACGAAGCAGAGATGATTTCTAATATTTTTGAGTTTGGGGATAAAGAAGCTAGAGATGTAATGACAATTCGTAAAAAAATAAAAGCGATTGAAAATAAAACTCCGTTAAAAGAGGCAATTGATTTTATGCTTGAAGAAGGATATTCTAGATATCCTCTTTATGAAGAGGATATTGACAACATTATTGGAGTTCTTCATTTGAAAGATGCTATGAAAGTCTACATGGCAGAAATGAAAATTCAGGAATTGAAAGAAATAGCAAGAGAAGCCTATTTTGTTCATGAAACACAAAATATTAACCATTTGTTTAAAGAAATGCAGACGCAAAAAATACATATGGCAATTGTTTTAGATGAATATGGACAGACAGAAGGCATTATCGCTATGGAAGATATTCTAGAAGTTATCGTAGGAAATATTTGGGATGAGTATGACGAAGAAGAACAAGAGATTACAAAAATTGGGGAAAATAGTTATCGAGTTGTTGGTTGGGTTCGACTAGATGAATTAGAAGATTTGTTGGATATTGAGTTTCCAGAGGGAGATATTGAAACATTGAATGGATTTTTACTATATAAATTAGGACATCTCCCAGCGGAAAATGAGAAAATAGAGATTGAATATGAAGGCTATGTCTTCTGTCCAGAAATGATGGATAATAAGATGATCAAACAAGTAAAGGTTACGAAAAAGCTTGATTCATAGAATAAATAGTGGTATCATTTAAAAGCGTGTCTATCAAAAATTTGGACAGCACGTTTCTATTATCCTATTTGATAATATGAGATAGAAAGATAGATAAAATTGTTATGACAGCTTGGCTGCCGAAATAGAAAGAAAAGGAGATTATATTATGTCAGGACATTCTAAGTTTGCGAATATTAAGCATAAAAAAGAAAAAGCGGATGCAGCAAAAGGTAAGATTTTTACAAAAATTGGTAGAGAAATTGCCGTTGCAGTAAAAGAAGGCGGTCCAGATCCTGCAAATAATAAGAAATTAAGTGATATTATTGCGAAAGCAAAATCAAATAATATGCCAAATGATACAATCGAAAGAAGTATTAAAAAGGCAGCAGGTGATACAAACTCTGCAAATTATGAGTCTGTTACATATGAAGGATATGGCCCAAGTGGAATTGCCATTATCGTTGAAAGTTTAACAGATAATAAAAATAGAACGGCTGCAAATGTAAGAAATGCATTTACAAAAGGTTCAGGAAATGTTGGAACTCCAGGTTGTGTTTCCTATATGTTCGATAAAAAAGGACAAATTATCATCGATAAAGAAGAATTTGAAATGGATGCAGATGAATTGATGATGTTAGCATTAGATGCTGGTGCAGAAGATTTTTCTGAAGAAGAAGATTGCTTTGAAATCTACACAGATCCAGATTCTTTTAGTGAAGTAAGAGAAGCGTTAGAAGGACAAAATATTCCAATGGCATCTGCTGAAGTAACGATGATTCCACAAAATTATGTGACATTATCCGATGAAGGGGATATTAAAAATTTACAAAAAACATTGGATCTTTTAGAAGAAGATGATGATGTTCAAAATGTATACCATAACTGGGACGAATAAGCAATTCGATAATAAAAAGCACGCTATGCGTGCTTTTTATTATTTTTATCAGCATCCTCTTAAAAGGATTATAAAAAAAGATTGAAATAATTGTGAAATTATATAAAATTCCCTTTTAATTTTTGAAACATTCGGTATAATAGTAGGTAAAACAAAAAGGAGGAATCACAATGCCATATTATGGATTTTATTTTGATCCAACGTATATTCTAGTAATTATTGGTGCAGTTATTTGTTTGATCGCTTCAGCCAAAGTCAATAGTACATTTAATAAGTACAATCGAGTGAGAAGTACGACAGGAATGACAGGGGCACAAGTGGCAGAACGAATTTTACATGCGCAAGGGCTTTATGGAGTGCGAGTGGAACATATTGGTGGGAACTTAACGGATCACTATGATCCAAGAACAAAAGTGGTAAGACTTTCCGATTCTGTATATAATTCTTCTTCTGTAGCTGCTATTGGAGTGGCAGCTCATGAGTGTGGGCATGCTATTCAAGATCAGAAGGAATATGCACCACTTCGCATTCGAAGTGCCATCGTTCCAGCTGCAAATTTTGGTTCAAAAGTTTGTTGGTTGTTTATTATTGGTGGTCTGTTATTAGGAGCCAACCAAGTTTTAATTAATATTGGAATTTTGCTTTTTTCTTTGGCAGTTTTATTCCAATTAGTGACACTCCCTGTGGAGTTTAATGCATCCAACAGAGCCATTGCAATTTTAGATCAGTCAGGAATTTTATCTCAGGAAGAAGTAAAAGGGACAAAAAAAGTATTGAGCGCAGCGGCAATGACTTATGTAGCCAGTGCAGCAGCAGCAATTTTATCTTTACTTCGTCTATTGATTTTATTCGGAAATCGAGATAGAGATTAAACGAGTCGTTGTTTAACGGATAGGAAACGAAATCTACTATCATAAGAAACGATGAGAAGCACGCTTTGGAAACTTCTCTGACTCGCGAACAGTGGCTATATGGGAGCATAAATGCTCCCCAATAGCTTGTTGTTTTCGCGTAAAAAAAGCACGTTCAAATTATGAGGAGTTGAACGTGCTTTCTATATAATAGAGAGAATATTATGAAAAAACTATTTATATTATACCGGATAGTTGTGACTCTAGTATGTATAATATGAGAACAAAATGTGAACAAAAAGGAAAGAAAAAAATGAAGTTAGCAGTAATTTGTGTAGGAAAAATAAAAGAGGACTATTTACAAAAAGGAATTGAAGATTGTATAAAAGGATTAAGAAAAAATCATAGTATCGAAATCATTGAATTGCCAGATGAAAAGACACCAGATGGAGCCAGTGAAAAAGAAGAAGAGAAGATAAAGGCCATAGAAGGCGAAAAGATTTTATCAAAAATAAAAGAAGATGACTATGTGATAGCTCTTTGTATTGAGGGGACTTTAGCAACAGATGAAGAATGGAAAAAACGTGTAAGAAAAGCAGGAGAAAAACGTTGTGTTTTTGTTATTGGAGGTTCGTTAGGACTTTATTCAAAAGTTGTAAAACGTGCCAATGATAAAATGAGTTTTTCAAGAATGACATTTCCTCATCAATTAATGCGCTATATGCTGTTAGAGGAAATGTCACAATTATTATAAAAAGATTAGAAACGTTTTTTGATTAATCCGTGTTTATTGCAGTACATATATAAAATACCATGTCCACGAAGGAAAAGTCGACATTCAGCATTTTGTTCAGGATATAGCTTGATTAGCTCGATTTTGCTTGATGTAACACAAGCGATAAAAGAGATATAATGTTGTTTGCTCATTTCATGCTCAATGGAAATATAACTATCGGTTTCCATCGGTTCAATAAAAAATGTATGTTGTTCGTCTTCAGGCTCTGCTTCAAGAGGGGGAAGTGCAATGCCACAACAGCTGATCATACTTTCCCCCATGGAATGAATGATATTACCACAGACAGGACAAACATAGAAAACGGAACGGAGCATATTTCCACTACGATTCTTATTTGTGATGAAATCACCTGTTAGCAGTTCGGCGATGGATACATCTAAACAACTGGCTAATTGTTCTAAAATCCCAATATCGGGATATCCTTTTTTTGTTTCCCATTTAGAGACAGTTTTATCACTTACCATAAGAAGATTTGCCAAATCTTTTTGGGTCAATCCTTTTTTTTCTCTTAAAGTGCGAATGGTTTCTCCAGTAATGTAATGATTCATAGTATAGTTTCCTTTCTTTTTTTCATATGAGAATAATGTTCTTGTTCTTTTTGTAGATTTTAAGCAATTTCTATCATAATGGACAAAGTGCTATTTGACAATCTACGCTTCGTAGAGAAAAAAGTATAAATGTAGTTTTTTAGATGGATAGAGCTAGGTGATAAAACATAAGATTATTCTAAGGAATCCTTAGAAAAAATTGCAGAAGGATTAATAAAGGATATTAGACACTATTTGCATATCCGCATATAATATAGAGAGGACAGTTTTTAATCTTATAGAAAATTCATTTCCTATAGCGTTAAAAAAGCACTGTGTACAGATGATGCGCAATGCATACCTCGTTCTCAAAAAAAAATGGAGGTAATCTATTATGGGGATAAATAGTGCAAATAAGACAATTAGTCTCGATCAAATTGATTGTGACGGTACGTTAAAAGTAACATTAGCGCTTTCGGCTTCACCAGATATTTCGAGTAATCCAACAGATATTGTATTGATTTTAGATCGATCTGGTAGCATGTCTGGAAGTCCACTTACAAATTTGAAAGCTGGTGCTAAAAAATTTGTTGATATTATTGATGAAGCAACGGATGGTATTTTGGATGGAGAAATTGGTTCAGGAAGTAAAATTGGTATTGTAAGTTTTGCGGAAACAGCAACGAAAAATACTCAGCTTATCACTTCCGTATCCGATTTAAAGACTGCTATTGATTCTCTTTCTGCAGGAGGGTCTACTAATCATGCAGATGCTTTTACAAAAGCGATAGAGCTTTTTGATCCTGCGTCAACAAATCAAAAAGTTATGGTAATGTTTACCGATGGAAAAACGACAGCTGGGCAACCGCCAGCACCAATTGCAGCAGCAGCTAGAGCTTCAGGAATTATCATTTACTGTATCGGATTAATTGGGGCGGATGGAATTGATGTATCTGTCTTAAACGACTGGGCAACCGATCCCGATGATTCTCATGTGGCAGTAACTCCAAAAGATGACGAATTAGAAGACTTATTTGAAAATCTTGCAAATAATATTTCAAAAGCAGGAGCCACGGATATTGTGATTGATGAGATTATTCATTCTGATTTTATCATTCTCAATGTACAAAATCCAAATAAAGGTGCTGTGAACATGGTCAATGCTACAACATTGCAATGGAAGATAGATAAGCTTGGTGTGACAGCCAATGAAGGGGCTTCTTTGGAATTTACAATTAAACATGTAAAGACAGTTCCAGGGGTAAAAGAAGTGAATCAATCCATTCATTATAAAGATAAAGAAGGAAATGTTGTTACATTCCCATCTCCAATGGTTAATGTAACGTGTGGAATTGTAACATACCCAGAAGAATGTCCTACTCCAGTAAAGGTATCCATTGAAGGGTGTCAAGACTCTTTGACTTATGATGTTGGAGATGTTTATTTAGAGTCTTTAGGACGTATTTTACAGTTAAATATTAATTTAAAAAATATATGTCCAGGAAAACGGATTGCTATGGCAGTGATATTAAATGAAGTGGATAAACATGGAATCGAATGCCAAAGAGGTATGAAGATTATGACAATTCCTGCTCATAATGCGCCTACTTGTCGTGATGTTTTAGTAAAATGTATTAAGTTTGTTCTTCCAGAAGATTTAGATATTGGA
>OBXV01000661.1_pt1 | contig 13452 bp, 18 predicted proteins | sample 1495451 | NCBI WGS metagenome assembly OBXV01 (sample SAMEA2580178, study PRJEB22360) | human gut metagenome | biome: human gut; feature: human-associated habitat; material: faeces | place: Denmark | collected 2008/2010
GCAGAAGAGCGCGAAAAGCGGCCAGAAAGAAAAAGCAAGGATAAATCATAAGGAGGTACCGGCATGGATGGGTTGCAATTTAATGGAGTGATAGCCGCAGCGGCCAATGTACCGTCATCCGGTGAGGCCGGCACTTATACTGCGGAAATGTTCCTGGAGGATTTTCCGCAATTTTCCAGGTCCGGAACGGATTCAAGGGTATCCCTGGTGCCGGAAGGAATTCTTGGAATTTTTATAAGGAACGCAAATCAATCTATCCTTCCAAGCCGTTACTTTGAATCGTGGAGGTACGCGGCCGGGCTGTATGTGGCGCATTTTAGCACTCTGTATTTAAAAACCTATTCAGATGGGTCTGCCACAACAGTTCAGGCAGCGGGAAGAGGGCAACAGACAGGACTTATCAGCGAGGCGTCCATGGGTGACACATCCATAAAGTACGACAATGAGGCCGTGACATTAGCCATGGCCAGGTGGGGGAGCTGGAACGCGACCCAGTACGGGCAGCAGCTTATTTCCATGGCGCGTATGATTGGGATGGGAGGTATGTATGTTATTTGAGGACAACCCTGTTTTTATTGGATTCTATACGGATTCCATGGAAATTTATCGGAATGTGGATAAGTCCGATGGAAATGTGGATAAATCAAAACGCGAACGGATAGGATGTGTAATCCCCTGTCGGGTTTACAGTGCAAAAAGAGGTGGCCCAAGGATGGGAAATGCGGCAGCAACGACCAGTTCCGTGGATAAGGTATCGTGTGATTTGTCCGTGGATATAAAGGCGGGTGATGAATTGCATATTACCCGTGGCGGTATGTTGGGTATGAATAATGAGCCAGAACGATATTTTGCTGACCGACCGCATCCATATTTTGACCCGGTGGGTGGTGCCTTGTCTGGATTGGAACATCAGGAAATAGCCCTACTTACGGACGAAATTATTTAAAAGGAGGCCGATTTGTATGTCGTTTGGACAAGCAACCAGGAAACGGTTTCAACAACTTCGGATGATGGGGCAGAATGTACCCAAAATTATGGCAGAAGTGTCTGAGGGAGCAACGATTGCTGCTGTAGAGAAGGCCACAGAACTGACACCACCAAATGGTGGAGCTCCCATCTCCGGAACAGGGACAAGGACTGGAGAACTGGCAGAACATTGGTCTACGGACAGCACTACTAAGCCGGTAATGACGTCAGGGAGTGCGAGAACGGTATTGGCAAATAATGTGCAGTATGCATCTTACGTTGACGAGGGGCATGTGATGGACAAGCACTTCGTTCCCGGCCTCATTATTAATGGAAATATGTTGGAAAAAGTGTCCCCGGAAAAAGGCGGCATAACAGTAGGAACAAAGACTAAATATGTGAAAGGCCGGTATATGCGAAAGGCTGCTGTTGGCAAGTTCCGGAGAGTTGTGCGCATAGAATTGGATAGGCGGATAAGGGAGAACTTTAAATGACATTTACACTTAATGATATGGTCAACTCAGTGGCCGGTGTCCTTAAAGAACGATGGCCCGATGTAAAAGTATACAATAACCCAAAACAAGGTGGCGCCACGCTTCCTTGTTTTTTTGTGTTTTTCATGCCAACTGAAATGTATGATGAAATGGACCGACGCTCCAGGAGGGAGATTGGAATTGATGTGGTGTATCTGGTAAAAAAGAATATCCCGGATGCTTTTGACCAATTAACCGAAGTCGCAGAGTGCCTGGACGAATGTTTTGATTCTATAAAGTATAAACAGGATGGAGAAACCGCATTTATCAGGACATTTGAACGGGAATGGAAGATTGATGAAGGTAAGTTACATTACCAGTTTGTAATAAAACCCATAGTATCCCAGCCGGATTCTACACCTGCTATTGAAACCATGGATTATAAAGGAGGGATAAAGCGTGCCGAGGACAATGAAAGAAAACAGTTCCAGGTCACGGACGGCCCCCGAAGAAATAAAGTATAAGACGGAAGTTCTTCTGAAAAGTAAGGCTTTATCCGGGTATCAGACGGATTTTTCGAGGGCCTTGCTCACTCAGAATGAGTATTCTATTAAAGAGGCCAGGGCCGTATTAGATAAGTTTTATGGAAAGGAAGGTAAAAAGTAATGGCAGGAGGAACCTGGACAAGCCAGAATAAGAAACAGCCCGGTGTCTATATCAACGTCAAGTCAAGCAGGAAGCAGGCTGTCAACGTTGGTGATAGAGGTGTAGTGGCTATATGCGAACCGCTGTCATGGGGACCAGAGGAAACGCTCATGATAGTCAATTTAGGCGACAGCTATGTCCCATATATCGGATATGACGAGACAAATGCAAAGTCTCTGTTTTTAAGAGAGATTTTTAAAGGCAGTGACCATACTACAGGCCCGGTTAAGGTGCTGTTGTACCGGCCTGGTGCAGTAGATGCCAAAAAAGCCAGTATAAACATTGCGCCATTGACAGCAAAAGCAAAATACAACGGTGTAAGAGGCAATGATATTTCTGTTGCTATCATTGCCGATCCGGACCAGGAGGGAAGCTTTACCGTGCAAACGGTCGTGGATGGCGCGGTCAAGGATAGACAGATGGCCAAGAAAGTGGAGGACCTGCAGGAGAATGATTGGGTATCCTTTTCGGGCACTGGTACACTGGCTGCAAGTGCAGGCGCGGCGCTGACTGGTGGAAGTGACGGAACTGTCAATGCATCGGCCTATTCATCGTTTCTGACGGTTTTGGAGTCCTATGATTTTAATATACTGATTTATGATGGCGCTGACAGTTCTGTTAAGACGGCTTATGTATCATTTATTAAACGAATGAGGGAACGTGGAAAGAGATGTCAGGCAGTGATGGCTGAAACGGAAAATGATTATGATGGAATTATATCTGTCAAGAATGGAGTCATTCTTACCGATGGCACAAAGATATCCGCACAGCAGGCGACATGGTGGGTAGGAGGAGCAGAGGCCGGCGCCACTTACAATGAGTCTTTGGTGTATGCGCAATATCCGGATGCGATAGATGTCCTGCCTCGTCTTACCAATGCACAAATTGATGAAGCATTATCAGCTGGACAAATACTCTTTTTTGAGGAATTCGGGAATGTAAAGGTGATGTCAGATATCAATACACTGGTTTCCTATACCCCGGAAAAGGGAGAAGAATTTAGCTTAAACCAGGTTATACGAACATTGGATACAATAGCAAACGATGTATACAAAAACTTTGCCATGAACTACATAGGGAAAGTCCGGAACAACGAGAATGGCCGGGAATTGCTTAAGGCCTGGATTGTAGGGTATCTCAATGAGATTCAGGACAATGGCGGAATACAGAACTTCGAGGCCGATGATGTAATGGTATCTGCCGGAAATGCTATCAATGCGGTGGTGATAACCATTGCAATACAGCCTGTAGCAGCGGTTGAAAAGATTTATGTCACTATCAACTTAGTTGACGAATAAGGGGGTATATTATGTTTTTACTTGAACAGGATGCTCTTAACGGCAAGGCTGGGAAGGCATTCGCAATTATAAATAATCGAAACGTAGAGGTGTTTGGCCTTAAGAAATTCCAGTCAGAAGCAGAATTTCAAAAGGCCGATTTTTCTGTGGTGGGGACTAATGTAACACAGGAGAAAATCAAAGGTGTCAAGATGACCGGTTCAGCGACCGTTTATTATGGCACCCCAATATTCCTTGATATGTTGCGGGAATATCTTAAAACCGGGAAGCTCCCATCATTTGTTTTCCAGATTACAAACGATGATAAGGGGACCACGGTAGGTAAACAGGTGGTTGCTCTGTATAATGTCAAACTGAATAAAGTACCTATCGCATTATTGGACGATAGTGCGGACTTTTTGACCGCGGAAATATCATTTAGTTACACAGGCATAGAAGTATTGACCGCATTTAATGAGAGGCCATTGCAACTCGGTGGTGAATAAGAAAAGGAGATAAAATTATGAGTAAATTAAAGGCATTTTTGCAGCCTCCTATTACAGGAAAGACAAAGGAGGTAGTGGTATCTGACCGTTTTGTTGATGAAAATGGGACTATCCAACCTTTTGTTATTCAGGCAATCAGTCAGGAAAAGAACGCGGAATTGTCTGAGAATTCAAAAAACGAAAAGATAGTGGATGGCATCCCTATGCCTATGCTGGATAATGGACTCTACACAAAAAGACTCATGCTGGAATGTGTAAAAGAACCGGATTTAAATGACTCCGAACTGTGCAAGTACTATGGAGTTATTGATCCACTGGAAGTATTGGGAAGAATGTTAAGCATTGGTGAATACCAGAATCTGTCAGCCGAAATCATGGGTATTAATGGGCTTAAAACGAAAAAGGAGAAGCTTGAGGAGGCAAAAAACTCTTAGAGGGAAACGACATGGATACACTGCTGTCGTATTACATGTTTGTGAACCATGGACGTTTCCCACATGAAGTGGCAGAACTAACGGAAGATGAAAAGCTGCTTTTATTTGCTATGGCTTTAAAAGAGATAGGCAATCGCCCGACTTAAGGAGGGAACCATGGGAGAGATACGAGAAGAACTAATTTTATCGGACCAATTCAGTGCATCCTTTTCCAGGTTCCTTACCTTGGGGGATAGCATGATTAGTCAAATGGCAGATATTAATACATCCATCCATGAAATGGGGGATGCATCAAGGTATGTATCGGTACAGGGAATGAATGAATTGAATGATACCTTGAAACAAATTGTGTCCAATACCTCCAGAGCCGCTCAGGAGCAGCAGGAACATAACCAAAAAATCCAACAGGCAAATCAGTCAGCCGGCCAGCTGCTGTCTACAGTTAAGCGTGTGGTCGCGGTTGCTGCCGGTTTTACTATGGGTAAAGAAATATTAGGTCTATCCGATGAAATAACCCAGACATCGGCCAGGTTGAATCTAATGAACGACGGATTGCAGGATACAGACCAGCTCCAGCAGATGATTTACCAATCAGCCCAACGTGCCAGGACAGATTACATGGCTACGGCGGATGTAGTGGCAAAGCTGGGACAGAGAGCGGGGGATGCGTTTGACAGCAGCGGAGAGGTCGTACAATTTGCAGAGAACCTAAACAAACAGTTCGTCATTGCAGGAGCCAGTCAGCAAGAGATTGCATCTGCTTCCCTACAACTTACCCAGGCGCTGGGTTCCGGTGTCCTCCGTGGCGAGGAGTTGAACGCCGTATTTGAGGCGGCACCTAACGTTATTCAGACGATTGCGGATTATTTAGATGTTCCAATCGGAAAAATCAGAGAGATGGCTTCCGATGGTCAGATAACCGCAGATGTTGTTAAGAATGCTATGCTTGGGGCTACTGAAACCATCAATGAGCAGTTTGACGATATGCCAATGACATGGGGACAAGCATGGACACTTATGAAAAATGCGGCCGTTAATTCGATGGATGAAGTGTTGGATAAAATCAACGACATCCTACAAGACGAAAGCGCAGAGTCAGTTATAAATGGTGTGATTGGGAGTTTTGAAATCCTGGCAGATGTTGCGTCCATGGCGGTTGACGGATTGGCAAACGGAGCTGAATTCGTAGCCGAGAATTGGGATTATGTATATCCAATACTGATAGGAGTTGGGGCTGCTTTCTTATTCGTGGGGGCACAGGCTGCTGCGTCAGGACTGGCAGCAGCGGCGGCATGGGCAATTGCTCATTGGCCAATTGTGGCAGTTGGGGCAGCAGTTGGGGCCACTATCTTCATTCTCCGACAGGCAGGTGTGTCCTGGGAGCAAATGGGAGCAGTTGCAGGTGGTGTGATGGGTGGACTCTATTCATATGTTTATACAGTTGTTGCATATTGGTGGAATCTATTTGCTACATTTGCCGAATTCTTTGCTAATGTCTTTAATGACCCTGCGGCAGCTATTGCTCATTTGATGTTTGACCTATTCGACAATGTGCTTTCTACAGTCGAAACCGTGGCCAGTGCGATTAACGCATTGTTACATACAGACTATTCCGGCGCAGTCGCTGGGTTTAGAAATCAATTGAGTGATTGGGTAGATGATACCTTCGGAGAAAATTCGATCCAGATTAAGAGGATGGCAGCGCTGGATGTAGGTGCAACCATAAAAGGTGGTGCTGATATTGGTGCGGACCTGGGTAAGAAGATGGATAACATGAATTTTAATTTGGAGGATATTACAAACAAAATGGGCGGTTTAGGAGGCGCAGGAGGACTTGGAAACATAGGAAATGTCGGAAAAGTTGGAAGTGTTGGAAAAATTGACCAAGATGTGAATATAGCAGACGAGAGCATAAAGCTGCTTCGTGACCTATCTGAGCGTCAATATGTGGCATTTGTAAATCTTACGGTACCACAGACAAACGCTACCATCCATCAGACGGTAACTGGTGGAGGCGGATCCGATATAGATGCAATGATGCAGGCCCTTAAAAATGAACTGGACCAGCAGAATGCCTCTCACGGAAATCTGGCACTGGGTTAAGCCATTGCGATATCGCAACAGGAGGAAGCATGAGAAACAGGTATAAATTTTATGCAGATATTGGGGGAGATACCATTGAATTCCCGGTCAACCCAAAAGAATATACTATCTCTTATCCAACCGACCATAAGACATACAACGTATTGGATATTGGCGAAATCATTGTTCCCAGGATGCCATCACTTATGGAGGTATCCTGGGAATCGTACTTTCCTGGTGACACAAACGACCCATTAATAATGGGGCATGATTGGATGGACCCTTCCGAATATGTGGAGCTGATAACAGAATCCCGCGACAATAAGGAGATGTGTGATTTAGTGATAAGCCGCTGGGATGCTTCCGGTGGGAAAATGTTTGATACGAATATCAGCGCGTTAATATCAGACTTCAAGGCCACGGAAAAGGGCGGGGAAACTGGAGACGTATATTACAAAATCGCATTTAAAGAGTATCGGGATTATGGCCCAATCAAAATTGCCTTACCCCAGCCAGAGGTGCAGGAGCCGGCCACTGTGAATCCCCAGGAGCCAGAACGACCAGTTACAACCCCTGAAATGAGAGTTGGGGCCGCTGTTATTGCGAATGGGACTTATTTCAGCAGTAGCTATGGAGATAAGCCAACCGGGACGGCGAACAACTTGCAGACCACAGTATCGAGGATTATTCCGGACGCATCCCGTCCGTACCCAATTCTAATAGGCGGGAGCCGCGGATGGATTAAGGCAGACCAGCTGCAGGTGATAGGATGATATATAAGTTTTTGGTATTTAATCCAACTTCCAATACACTTTATGATTACGCACCTATTGTCCAGGAGGTATCTTATACTACGAATCGTATAGGGAGCGCTGGAAAGCTTGAATTTTCCTATATCCAAGACCAGCCTATTAATATGGAGGAAGGGGTAAGGGTGGAGTTTTATGTGGACGGAAAGGGTATTTTTCTTGGTTATGTATTTGCGATAAAACAATCCCGCAATGGGGAAATATCAGTTACGGCCTACGACCAGATCCGGTATCTTAAATCCAAGGCAAGTTACAGTTTTGCCGGAAAAAAATCGGGGGATATCATCCGGCAGATTGCTATGGATATGCAGCTCCAGGTTGGAGTATTGGAGGATACAGGCTATACGATTCCGGTTTATACAAAAGAGGATAAAGAGCGTCTCGACATCATTGACTATAGTCTTATGATTACCCAAAACAATACAGGTAAGACGTTCGTATTTTATGATGATTTTGGGAAGCTATGCCTGAGAGAAGCAAAAAACTTAATGTCCAATGTGATGATTGGAAACCGTAGCATAGTGACTGATTATACCTTCAAGTCGGATATTGATTCGGATACATATAACGGGGTGAAGCTGGTACGCCCTAATAAAGATACAGGACAGGCCGATACTTACATTTTCCAGGATTCCGATAATATAAAAAAGTGGGGTATTCTGGAACTGTATGAGAAGGTCGATGAAAACCTTAATGAAGCCCAGATAAATCAGCAGGGAAATATCATGATGGCTTATTATGACCGCGCGCTTAAAAGTATATCAGTTAGTGGTGCGCCTGGGGTTATTGGTCTTAAGGCTGGAGCTATGACTATGTTCAAAATAGCCGATGTCCCAGAACTTAAAAACGGGTATTTTTTGCTCCTGGATAAGGTCAAACATAAATTCCGTAACGATGATCATACCATGGATGTCGATGCCAAAATATTGACTATATAGCAGGGAGGTTTGATATGTCGGAAATTATAGATTCGCTTAGGAGGGCAGTCGAAACCACAGTGGAGGCTATGGATTTGCTGGATTTGGGGTATGCCACAGTCGAGAGTATATCCCCACTGTCTCTATCCATAAAAAAGACAAATCTTAAAGTAACTGAACCGGTAGCCGTAATGAGTGATAATGTCCGGTACCGGTCAGTCAACGTACAAGGGCAGAGGGTAGTTATCAATCCAGGATTATCTGTTGGTGATAAAGTGATTTTTTTAAAGGCCAATGCCGGGCAGAACTATGTTGTAATATCGAAAGTGTAGGTGATATTTATGGGAGCATTACCAGATTCCGCCAATTTCAACATTTATGAAGCCAAAAATACAGAATATCCATCAGAAACATTTTTGGTTAATAAAAGCACTGGTAGGATTGAAAAAATCGGTGGAGGCATGGAGGCCATGGAGCAGGCCATTGATATCATACTGAGTGTGGAACGCTATCGGTATCAAATATTCACGTCTAATTTTGGAAACGAGTTATATAAGCTTATTGGGAAACCTCGCGAATACGTGATTAGCATGACTAAGAGGCGCATTCATGAGGCGTTTTCTATTGATAAGAGAATTATATCCACTAATAATTTTACCTTTGATGAAGATAAAAACGGCACAATTATTAAGTGCGCGTTTGACGTGAAAACTGTATTTGGGACAACAAGGAAGGAGGTGGAAATTTGATTGACTTTAGCAAGAAAACTTATGCAGCAATTCTGGAGGAGCAGAAAGCAAGGGTATCGGATAAGATTGATAAAAGAGAAGGCTCACTGATTTTAACCGCATTAAGCCCTGCCAGCTGGTACATGGAAGGTATGTATCTGGATTTGGATAGAGTACAAAAAAACGCGCGTGCGGAGACAGCAGGTGGAAATGATTTAGATATGATTGTGGCAGAACGCGGAATACAGCGGAAAGGGGCTATCCATGCTGTAAAAAAGGGGATTTTTAATATAATGATTCCAATTGGTTCCCGCTTTTCTGCTCTGGCCGGAAATGAATATATTACATATATTGCCGAGGAATACATTGGGGCCGTAGAAGAGGGATATTCATATTGTATGCGTTGTGAGTTGGCGGGAGAGATTGGAAACAGCTATTCTGGCCAGCTCATTGCTGTGGATTATGTAATTGGGCTTACCAGTGCCAGTCTGACAGATGTTATTGTATACGGGACCGAAGAAGAGCAGGATGATTTTCTGCGCGATAGATATTTTGCAACGTTTGAAGTGGCAGCATTTGGAGGTAATATCGCAGCCTATCGGAATGCTGTTCTTGAAATTGAAGGTGTGGGTGCAGTCCAGGTTTATCCGGCCTGGAAAGGCGGGGGAACAGTGCTATGTAGTATATTAAATGAAAATCTGGAGCCAGCAACAACAGAGCTGGTCAAAAAAGTGCAGGATATTATCTGTCCCTCAGAAGAGGGTGAAATGGAACCGTCAGCAAATGGATATGGGATGGCCCCCATAGGGGCTGTAGCAACAATCTGTACAGGCCAGGCATTAACATTAAACGTATCTCTTAGGGTGACATTTGCATCCAATATTGTGGATGGTGTCGCCACATACAAGAACCAAATAGAAAGCAAGATTGATGGATATTTGAGCTCTGTTCGGTCCGAGTGGGGTAAAGCAATCAAGGGACAGAAAATCCAATATTTAGTAACAGTATATGTTTCCCGTATTATATATGAGATTCTTACAATTAGTGAAATTGTTAATGTAACTGATGTTTTAATAAACGGAGCAGAGCAGGATGTGTCCTGTATCGAAACCAAGGACCTTCAGCAGGTTCCGGTGATGGGAACGGTGACGATCAATGGAAGTTGATTTAAAAAATTTATTACCTGAATGGTTTAAGAGTGTATTAGACTTTCATGAGCTTATGGATACAGAATCAATCGAGCTTGAAAAGCTTGAAAATGATCTACGATTGGTATGGAATAATCTTCACATTCAGACAGCAGATGAAGATACAATTTCTGTTTTTGAGAAACGCTTCGGAATTGTGTATCATTATGGAGAAACCTTGGATTACCGTAGGGCCAGAGTCATGCAAAAGTATAACACAATTGTACCGTTCACAATCGGTTTTTTAAAAAGCCGATTGGCTGAGTTATATAGTGATTCTGGATATACACTATCAGTCAATCCGAGTACATGTACAATAACTATTTCTGTTACATCTGACAGATATGGAGCCATTGACTTACTATATGATTTGATTTGGGACATCCTGCCGGCCCATATAAAAATTATTTCCAATCAGCAGGTCACTAATTACATGACAGGAGATATTTATGCATCCTCATTTTTATGTACAGCAAAGATACAGACAATTTAAGGAGGAACCATGGGACAGTATAAAAAATCTACGCTAACCGCAGCTGGAGAAAGATTGGTGGCGCAGGCCATTGGTGGAGAGATAAAGTTAAACATTACAAAGGTAAAGACATCTAATCATCAATATCCGGACGGAACTAATTTTAAATCCTTAGTAGATATGGACGGAATTGTACAAACAATGGTCGGGCCCAAAACTGCGGTTTACAATGATACATTAATACAAACAAGGGCATTATTTAGTAACGAAGAAGTGAAAGAGACATATTATATACATAATATTGGTCTATATGCCATGGATGGAAGTGAAGAGGTCTTATTTAGCATATCCTCTGCCACGACACCGGATGAAATGCCAAAATATGATGGTGTGGCACCAACAACCTGTATTTATAATATCCAAAACACGATATCGGAAACAAGCTCCGTATCATTGACTATTAATCCGGCAGGATATGCGTCAATTGCGGATATAATGGAATTGGATGAAAAAAAGGTTGATAAAACAGGTGATATTTCCGAAACAACAATAAACGCATTAGATGAACCGGCCACGGATGTTCAGTTTCCGGTTCCGGTAGCCGGCGAAAGTACAAAGACATTTCTGGGTAAGGTTAAGAAATTCTTTGAGGACACAAAGAATTGGATGACCGGTGTCTGTTTGATTGGACAGATAGTGAATAACTGTGTGACCAACAATGCTAAATTGCCGCTGTCGGCTGCTCAGGGCAAGGTACTGATGGACCTTTATACTGTGCTCAATACTAAGATTACCACCACAGGATATATCGAACTCTCGTTGCCTTCATGGAACACCTCAACAGGTATGAATCATATGCTCATGAACCCTTTAACGAAAGTCAAAACCCTAAAACTACGATTTAAGGTCAATACCGATATTCCAAAGGGGACGAAGGATTATATAATATGTGCCATTCCTTCTGGGTATGAACCAAAATACTATGTGGAGAATGTTAGTGTAACTATGATGGGAGTCCCATATCTGCTCCATGTACCACAGGGAGGAAAATCTTTGTATTTTTCATACAATCAAAGTGTGATTTTGCATGATGATGAGTTTTTTATCACCTTGACTTTTGTCTAAAAATGATTATTTTGTATATATAAAATATGCTCGAAACTGATCATATCCGATCGCGGTAACAATATCTCCCTTAGATAAAGGATACATAAAAGGTGATGCAGTATTGCTTCCACCACCCGAATGATTCCAGCCTACCTGCGTATTATTAATATAGATGTAACAAGCAGTTGTTCCAAGACTATATACGCCACCACATATGTATCCATCGTTAGGAGCAGTAAATGGCAGTGATACTGATTTATAATTTTTATAGTCTGGCGTTTTAATAATCTTAGTATTGCGCACAGTAAAGCAGGCTGGAAGATTAGGCCTCCTTCTCGTACAATGGAAGTATCCAAATATAACGAGAAGGGGGTTTTAGAATGGATGAAGTGAGATTGAAAGATGAACTGATGGCCAGGCTATCCAATGAGCTGGACCGGCCTGCGCTGCAGGTGATTGATGGGGCATTATCATCGGTGCTCCGAAACTATGAGGTGGCCAAGCGGGAGACAGGATTAAGCACTAATATAATCAGCTTCCCAGAGCTGGACATTTTTATTGGAAAGATGCGGTTTGAAAATTACTCAGCGAGTACGGTCAACCAGTACCAACGATTTTTGACGGATTTATTGGTCTATGTAGGAAAGCCAGTACAGGAGATACAGGACTCTGATATCGTGGAATGCCTTAACTATTACGAACAGGTCCGTCAAATCAGTGCCAGCACTAAGGACCATAAGCGCCGCATTGCAAGCTCATTTTTTGCATTTTTGCATGATAGGGGCTATATTCGTAGGAATCCGATGGCGACCGTAGACCCAATCAAATATATTGCAGAAGTCCGAGAAGCACTGAGCGCCCGTGAAATGGAGAAAATGCGCATAGCTTGCGGGACTGATATTCGCGATAATACCGTGCTGGAGCTGTTTCTTGCAACAGGATGCCGTGTCAGCGAGGTGGTGGGTATGCATATTGAGGATATCGATCTGGTGGCCGGCTGTGTTAAGGTTCTGGGAAAAGGACAGAAGGAGAGGATTGTATTTTTTTCGGAGCGTGCGTTGGAATATCTGGAGCAGTATCTGGGGGACCGAAGAACTGGGGCTGTCATACTTTCAAGGCGGGCACCACATCAGGGGTTGAAAAAGAATGCCCTGGAAAACATAATCCGAAAGATTGCTGCACGCGCAGGGCTGGGAAAGCGAGTGTTTCCACATCTTTTGAGGCACACATTTGCAACCAGGGCCCTTAACAAAGGTATGCCGCTGCCAACTCTGTGCGACCTTATGGGACATGCCAGTGTAGAGACCACGCGAATATACGCCAAAAACAGCGGCGCCAAGATGAAATATGAGTATGATATGTATGCCGCTGGATAACAGCTGACACAAAGATAAATTTTCTAAAAGCCTGCCTGCAGGGAGGCTTATTTGTTGTACCATGGCATTACTGTTGAGCACAGTTACAATTGCATGGTATTGTTATGCAGGCTGTTTTTGGGGCTTTCGGGGCATTATACTAAGATAGATAAAAAAGCAACCATATATCGTGATCAGACTGATATGGGTGGAAAATACGATAGCAATACTGTTAGTGTAAAATGGGGTACGGACTCCTATGGAAATTATTATATCTATATACTGGTAGATGGTACCGCTGTCTGTGCGCTCCCAGGTTGGACAAGACTGGATTAAGCGCTAACTTCTGATATCCATTAGATAATCCCAATAATTTTAGTTATCGGAATGTCAGATGTTGAGATTGTGCCAGCACAGTATCTTGTATTATTCGT
>OBXV01000672.1_pt1 | contig 13189 bp, 10 predicted proteins | sample 1495451 | NCBI WGS metagenome assembly OBXV01 (sample SAMEA2580178, study PRJEB22360) | human gut metagenome | biome: human gut; feature: human-associated habitat; material: faeces | place: Denmark | collected 2008/2010
CCAACGTTTCTGCGATATTGGCTTGCTGGTAGCCAATTTTCATCAAAATCGCCGCCTGTAACAGCAGACGGACTTGGCTGATCAAGATAGCATTGATCTTGATCGTCTCTTCCCCTTGCAATAATAGATCGTCATACAAGCGCAACGCATCCGATACGTTCCCCTTTAAGACATCGCTGGTTAATTCAAAGACATTGTGTTCCAACGTCTTAGGGATCAACTGCAAGACGATCTCCTTCGTGATTTTATTGCCATTTCCAGCATACAACCGTAGTTTCTGTAACTCCTGCATCGCTTTTGAAAGTTGCAGATCCGTTAACCGTAAAAACAAATCAAACGCCTCTCGGCTCATCTCGATGCCGTCATTGGCCAACGACTGTTGGAGATACTGACGCACGTCGGCTTCTTTCATAGGTGCGACATCAATCACAACTGCGGCTTTCTTCAGCTGCTTAGTAATTTTTTTCCGTTCATCTAATTTATCGACATCTGCAAAAATCACCATTACCGATGATTCCAATGGGTCTTTGATATAATTCAAGAAATCATCTAGGTCATGCTCAGGTGCATTGCTCTTTTTTTCAGCCGTTAAGAAAAATGGCCGCTCGACGAAAAGTAAGCGCTGATCGCCAAAAAAAGGCAACGATTGGGCTTCTTGGATCACCATATCAAGGGGATCTTTCTCCATGTCAAAGGAAGCAAAATTCAGATCATCTTTCCCAACGGAAAAACGCTCCAAAAATGCCGTGCGAACTTGCTCTTGTAAAAACATTTCACTGCCGATGACCAGATAAATCGATTGCAACTCCTTGGTTCGAATTGCATGCAACGCTTTTTGTAATTCCATCGTTCCCCCCGCTTTCATTCTTATCCTACCATTAGTCAATCGGATAGTCTAGCAGCGTTTTTATCAAAAATGATTGTTGTTTTTCAGACCAAATAAATTGGATCATGCCTTGCTGATCGGTTCGCAAAACGGTCTGATTTGCCAACGTTTCCAGCACCTCTTCATGAGGATGCCCGTACCGATTTTTCCGTCCACTTGAAACGATCCCGAATTGGGGATCGATTGCCGTAACAAACTCAGGTGCCGTAGAGGTTCGACTGCCATGATGCCCTAGTTTCAAAACATCAGCTTTAAGATTCGGATAATCATAAATCAACTTTTTTTCCCCAGCTTGTTCGAGATCACCAGTAAACAAAAATGTTTTATCCCCTACCTTGGTTTTAATCACCATCGAATCTTCGTTTTGTCCTGCACCTGATTCTGGTGCCAATACTTGCAACTGAAGGAAATCACCCACCACTTGGCCAACCGTCGTCCAAACAACGCTTGTCTGCTTAGGGAGCTCTTTTAATAGCTTGGCAATCCGGTGATCTTGTTCACTTCCTGGTACAAGATATAACGTTTCAACGGGGATCGCCTTCATTAATGCTAGTGCGTCCCCCATATGGTCCGTGTCCCCATGAGTTAGAAACAAACCAGTAATCTTCCTGACTCCCTCCCCCTTCAAAAAAGGAATCAATGTAGATTCCGCGGCAGCTTGTCGTTTACGCTCTTGCCAGTTTTCTTTCGGAAAAGACAAAGAACCTCCAGTATCGATCACATAAACTTCGCGATTCTTTTCTGCCTGCAAAACGATGCTGTCTCCTTGCCCAACATCGACATAGCTAATCGTCGGTACAACGCTGTTTTTTTGGTAGACCGTTGGTATAACGAGTGAGAAACAGATCACCAGCAACCACCGTTTCTTTTGATAAAAAAACAGGCCAAGCAGACAACAGATGCCAGCCAATCCCACAGGTATAGCACCAATTGTCAGGGAAATGCCCCCAACAGCGCCTATAATTATTTCCATAAGCAGCAAAAGTCCTTCGAAAACGACAATCAGCCCCCTGATGGGTGGGAAAAGTGTACTGACCATAAACAATAAAAGACACGCTGGTAGCAAAATTACTTGAAAAAACGGCAGAAAGAAAAACGTCAATAAGCCGCCAAAGAGCGGAAATTCATAAAAAACTGCGACAATGATGGGTGCTGCAAGTACAGGTAAGAATTGGCAACACCAAAACCATGACCATCCAACTGGTCGTTGCATCAGTAGCAAAAATGTCATCAAAAGGCTTAGTTGCCCCGATGTTTGAAGCAATACTTTGGGGTCAACGAATAAAAGTGCTGTCAGGACAATCCCATAGCGATCACTCCCCGATAGGCGTTGAGGAAAAAGGGCGTTCACTTGATTAACAGCCAATGCCAAGACGGCGCGCCATACACTAATGCCACCCCCACACAGACCGATCGCCCCTAAGAAAAAGACCACCAAAGGTAACAACATTTCTTTTTGCGTGAAACCCAATCGGCATAAGATCTCGCGAAACCATTTGAAAAATAAGACGATATGCATTCCTGAAATCGTAAAAAAATGCAACAAGCCACTTGCACTGTAAATTTGTCGCACCTCTTGAAACGCGTGATCTTTAAAACCAAAGAGCAATGCATTGATATAGGTAGCGGATCGTTCAGGAAAAATTCGTTGAACAGAAGAAATAACATCCGCTCGAACTTTTGCAAGCGAAAAGCCTGAGTCTGCTGCTTCCATTCCTACAATTTGCTCGATATGGACTGAGCCAATAATTGATCGACTGGACAGATAGGCAGAATAGTCAAACCCGTGGCGGTTTCGTGGTCTTTCAGGAAGAGAAAAAAATCCTTTCACCAGCAGCTTTCTTCCCCAATCGGATCGATCCTGCCATTGCTGTTTTTCAGTCTCTGAAGAAATCGTGTAATGGCCAATCACTTTACCTGCGGAGGATTTTGCTTCAAACGTAAGCAGATCACCATTGATTTTGATCGTGTCTGGCAGCACATTGACTACCCCTCGATACTCACCTTCTTGTATGTCCCCAGTCCGAAATAGAGAGACGCGGACACTTAACAGCAACAGTCCGACAAAACAAACCATGCACAAAAATGCCTGTCGTTTTAAGACAAGCATCGCGAAATAATAAAGTGCAATGAATCCAAGTAGGATAGACTGCACATAGTATGCAGTCACCGAACAAGCGAAAATAATACTAAGAAATAGAAATGAATCAGTTCTCTTTTGTTGGTTGTGCATCATTCAGCACACCAAAGGATAGTTTTTCGAAGTACACAGGATCGAGTTCAACTTGGTGGACGGAAGCACCTACTTGTTGAATCAATTCTAGTGCATACTGGTTGTTACGATAATCATTCAAATAATGGATCTTTTTAACACCTGCTTGCAAAATGGCTTTCGTACAAGGAAGACAAGGAAAATGTGTTACATAGATTTCAGCATTCTCTGTCGATACCCCTAATTTTGCACATTGCAGTAAAGCATTCATTTCAGCATGAATCGTCCGAATACAATGGTCATCGACAACATAACAGCCATCGTCGATGCAGTGTACATCGCCACTGACTGACCCATTGTAGCCTCCAGCGATGATTCGGCGATCTTTGACTAATGTAGCGCCGACTTCAAGTCGGGAACACGTACTGCGTAAAGACAGTAAAACAGCTTGCGCCATAAAATACTGGTCCCAAGGGATTCTCGTATTGCTCATTCATTTGCTCCTTTGCGATTGATTAGTTCTATTCTAATCGAATTTCTTGAATTTTCAACCGTCATTTCTTAGTATTGCTTACTTTTATTTGGTTCAGTCCGTCACTGTAATCATCTCTTTCAAGGACTCAAAGGTCTTCTCTCCGATGCCTGTGATCTTTTTTAGGTCATCAATCTGTTTAAAAAAACCATATTCTTCGCGGTAAGCGATGATTGCTTCTGCTTTTTTGGCACCCACACCCGGCAGTTCTTGCAGTTGCTGCGCATTGGCTTGATTCAGATTGATTTGTGTCACTACTGTCTGGCTGCTACTTACTCCTGAAGCATTTATCTCCATAAACCCTTCATCCTCTTGATGGAGAACGATCACCATCTGTTGATCTTGCAACACTTGTGCTAAGTTTATCGCTGTTTCTAACGCCTCTTCTGTCAGACCACCTGCTTGTTCGATCAGTTCATACATCCGCGCACCTGATTTTAAGCGATAAATGCCCGGTTGGTGCACTTCCCCTTTGATATCTATGACGATCTCAGATTCTTCATCATGAGGACTATCTTCTTGAAGGGTTCCACCTTCTCCCATTTCAGACGTTTGCCCTGCTGCATCTGCCATTGAATGCCAGTTTGTTTCTTTGTTCTGCGAAAACGGCACAAACCAGATAATCAACAAAACCACCAGCACCGCACCTACAAGTGCAATCCGCCAGTAATCTTTAAGCATTTTCCATCGATCCATTTTCACCACCTCATAGATGAAATACGCAAAAAGTAATCAAGGACAGAAAAAAAGTCAACACTTTCCACGTGTCGACTTTTTCACTAGTTAAGAGTTTCTGTTTCACGCAATTCAGGAATTCACGACGCCGAGCCTCGATGATACAACGTTGTATAATAAGGCTGTTCGCTGGTATCGATCGCAATACCGATCCCCAGGTAGTCATACCCTTCAGTTAAGATCGTTGCCCGATGTCCTTCTGAATTCATTAAGCCTTGGTGAGCGTAAATGCTGCTGGCTTGGCCAAATGCTAAGTTTTCTCCTGCGGCGGTGAAGCTGATCCCGTCTTCTTGCATCCGATCAAAGGGGCTTGACCCATCCAAAGCAATATGATCAAAATACCGATTTTCAGCCATATCTTGGCTATGCTTACGGGCAGTCTCACTTGTTGCAGCACTAAATTCTAATGGCTCCAATCCAAATTTTACTCGAGTCGCATTCGTAAGTTCAAACAGCTGCGTACGCAGACCGCTTAATACCGCTGTCTGATTTTGCCTAAAATCATCTGCATGCAAGACCTCTAGCTCTTGATTGATGATTTGGATCGCGGTCACTGTGTCTTCGGCATGAACATCATAGAAAAAAGTAATCAATTGATCATCATGTAAGAAGAGATCATAGTTCGCATCTGGCTGGATTCGATACCGTCGTGATCCTCGTTGAAAACTTTCTTGACGCGTGCCCATCTGATTACGAACGCTGGCTTTTGAAGACCCGATTCCTAGCGTGTCATCGATATGCAGGGTATCTTGGTTCGTATAGATTCCTTGCGCGATATCATTCTCATCATACATCACCATCATGAAGTTACGAAAATCATCGTGGTAGGATGTCCACGTTAATCCATACCGATTCGCTGATTCATTGATTGCTTCTCCAAAGGTTTCTTCAATCACTTGTCGTGATTCATTGTATAAATGTGTCTGAGCAGGCGTTTCTTCCACTTGTCTGTCTGAAGCATCTTGTGAAAGAGAAAATCGGGAAGAGATAGTTTGAGTGATCTCGTTGAGGCGGGCATCCCGAAAGGCCAAACGACCGTCATGCCATGTGATCATCTGGCTTGCAAAATAAAGAAGCCCGATGAGAAAAATGCTTTTGAATAAGAATTTTAGTTTTTTCATACGACTCCTCCGTCAATGATTTTTTTATCTGCTAGCTGTAAGGCGATCGGTGATCCACTTCACTCATCCTTAGTTTAGATCGCTGAAGAAGCCTTCTTGTCTTTTCTAAAGACTATCATTCCTGTGGGAAGTTGACCAGTTGCAGCATGAAATTTCTTAGATGGTCTATGTCTTTTTAAGCTCCTGTTAAGAAATTTTTTTTACTCACGAAAATTTTGCAGTGCCATCGAACGCTCCATCAAAGGATTGGCGATTTTAGCCAATGTATGACGATCGTACTTTTCTGGACGTTTGATGGTGAGGTAAAGAATAAACTGTGGATCATCCGTTGGATAGATCGAGACCGCCGAATAAATATAATCAAACTCTCCTGTCAGGTAGCCTTGACCATTCTCATTGGCAATCTGAGCTGTCCCAGTTTTGACAGAAATCTCATGGTTCGTTAGTTGGTATACATCATAAGCGGTGCCATAACGTTCATCCGTCACTACATCGGTCATGTATTCCAATACAGCATCAGCCGCTGTTTGTGAAATAGGCTGGGAAACGACTTCTGGAAAAACTTGGGTCTCTTCCCCCACTTGCCGAATCAATTGGGGACGAATCATCTCGCCACCATTGGCAAATGCACTAAATAACTGCATCATCTGCATCTGATTAACACCAATCGCATGACCATATGAATTCATAGCTTGATCAACCCGATTTCTTGAAGGTAAGATACCTGGTACCTCACCGAAAAGCTCACTTCCAGTAACTTTCCCTAGTCCAAAATCAGCTAAATACTGCGCCCATATTTCACCGCCGATCCGCTGCTGAAGACGAACCATCCCTGTGTTGCTAGACCAAGCTAACGCTTGCCGCATCGTCAGCTCACCATTTGCCCCTGAGTCGTGGTCACTGATGAGTCGATCTTCAATCTGCATACTCACTGGATTATAACGTTCCGTGGGATCAAACACTCCTTCATCAATTGCTGTCGCAACGGTTGCCAGCTTCAAGGTCGAACCAGGTTCATACATCTCTTCTGTGAAAAGGTTGCGCCATATAAAATGCGCATCATCAATCCCCTCTTGGGTCTCTGGATGAAAAGTCGGTCTTTGAGCCATCGTTAAAATTTCACCCGTTTTGGCATCCATTAATAAAGCAGTTAAATTTTCTGGCCGCGTTTCTTCCAAAACTTCATCCATCAGAGATTCAGTGAATAACTGCAAATGCGCATCTAATGTCGTCCAAACATCTTGTCCGTCAATGCCTTCTTCAACCGTTTGATTGGTTGCAGGAACAGGATTCCCTGAAGCATTGACTTGAAAGGACTCTCGCCCGTTTTGATTGCTCAGGAAATGGTTCATTACATATTCTAACCCAGATACACCGACACGAATCTCTTCATCATCTGAGGTCGTGCCTATCAAATGTGAAGAAAAGATGCCATTCGGATAGCTGCGACTTGTACGAGCCTCGAAATAAATGCCATTGATTCCAGCTGCATCAAGGGCCGATTGAATTTGATTTCTAATAGTCACACTTAGACCACTCCCCACACTGCCAAATTCCACTTGATATGCAGGTGGTTCCGTTTGATTCACACCGTTTGTCAAAATAGTCAAAACTTGATCGTTTGAAATAGGTAAATACTCTGAAAGAATCGTTGCTGTTTCCTCAAAATTCTCTCTGCCTAGATACATAGGTCGTCCATTATCAATGTAATCTTCAGAAAGAATTGCTCGAACAGTATAAGAAAGAACGTCTTGTGCAATCACAGACCCTTGTCGATCAAAGATTGAGCCTCGCCTTGTTTCAATCGGTCTGGAACGATAATACAAATGTTCTATTCTTTCAGACAAAGAGACGCTGCGATGACGCCAACTTGAACAATGTAAATCAGACGTGCAGAGAACCCCATAAAAAGTACAAAACTGATGATGTACAACCAATGACCGACTAGCTTACGATTTTTTTTCGCTTTATTCTTATTTAGCATGCGAGAGTCATGCATCGTAAAAGCGCCCCTTTCGATCGAATATATCTCTATAGTATTGGGTATTTGTGATAATCCTGTGAGGGAAAGAACAATTATTTTTCAAAAGGGCATTTCCCTGTCAAACTAACCAGCACGCTGTGATATAATTTAAAAAATATAATTTAATTGTTAGGATGTGACCAAAATTGCAAAAATTATTGATTGTTGATGATGACACCCATATGCGTGCCTTAGTGAAAACCTATGCGGAGATCGAAGGCTACCTTTGTTTTGAAGCATCAGATGGAAATGAAACACTGGAAAAACTAGCCAATCGTTCATTTGATTTGATCCTCTTAGATGTCATGATGCCGGGAAAAGATGGCTTTCAGACGCTTTCGGAAATCAGAGGGAGCTGTAACACGCCAGTCATCATGATTACCGCTCGAAAAGAAGAGTACGATAAACTCTTTGGCTTCAATCTTGGTGCCGATGATTACATCGCTAAGCCATTTAGTCCTAAAGAGTTAATGGCTCGCATCAAAGCTGTGTTGAAACGGAGCATTCAGTTTCAGTTCGAAAAGATCGTTTTTGGTGATCTCGAGGTCAATGTTTTTTCACATACCGTGACGATCAAAGGGGAACCTTTGCCGCTAACACCGAAAGAATTTGACCTGCTGGTCTATCTAACGAAAAACAATCATATCGCATTGAGCCGAGAATCTATTTTGGAAGGTGTCTGGGGCTTTGATTATTTTGGTGATACCAGGACAGTGGACACACACATCAAATCGTTAAGAGAGCGTCTAGGCGATTATCGAGAATTAATCCAGACGGTTTGGGGGGTAGGGTATAAATTTGATTATGAAGACTAGTCGGTTAGGATTCAATTATTTCAAAAGCAAATTACTTATTCGACTTTGGTCCGCCAATATGTTGCTGGTCATCATTGGTATCGCTTTTTTATGGACCGTTCAAATTTTACTCTTTGAACCAAATTATATCAACACAACGAAAGAATCACTTCTGGAAACCGTTCAAGAAACAGCTACTTCTCTTGAAGATATGGCAGTAGATCCTACTGGTTTACCAGATGAGCCATTACTTTTCCTCAGTAAAACAATTGTTGGAACTCTCTTCTTAATCGATGATTCCGGTGAAATCCTTTCTGCATATAATAATGGACAGAAACTGAACATAGACGGGTTGAAAAACGAATACAACTGGTTATTATCACATGCGCCAACTGTCCTCAATGGGGAGAGTCTTAGTACCGTAGAAAACTTTGAAAAATCTTCTGCCATTCTTATTGGCGTCCCTATGACTCTTTTCCAACGTCCAGCTGCCCTTTTGCTTTCAAATACCATCACTCAAATCGAAGCGCTTCAGAGGTTGAATCGTCAACAGCTCTTTCTATTCACCATCATATTAACTATTTTTGCGTCAACAATCTCCTTTTTTTTGGCACAACATTTTATTCGTCCAATCAAAACGATCAAAGAAGCTATTGTTCGCCTAACGAAGGGTGAACTTTATTCAGTGCCAAAACTCAACCGTGGAGATGAATTAGGAACACTTTCTGAATCAGTTGCGGATTTAAGCACAGAACTTCAGCGAGTAGACGTGTTGCGAAAAGAAGTGATTGCCAACGTTTCTCATGAACTACGCTCCCCCCTTGCGTTAATCACTGGTTATGGGGAGATGGTACGTGATGTATCTGGAAGCGATGAACGACTTCGAAAAGAACATATGGACCTAATTATCAGCGAAGCCCACCGTATGAGTGCCATGGTCGATGACATCATGGATTTCTCTATTATGCAAGCAGGCTATACACAACTAAAAAATGAAGTTTGGAATACATACGAGGTGGTTTCCTCCGTCGTTGCTTACGCAAGAGGGATCGCCAATCAATATGACATCACTGTCGATTTTGAAGCAGATAGTACGAATGGAAATGCTCTTTTTGATCGCATCAAAATGGAACAAGTCTTGCGTAATTTAATAAACAATGGCATCAACCATACACCAAAAAATGAACGACTCTTGATCAAATTGACGAATACAGCTGCAGGAACAAAAGTTGCTATCATCAACCCTGGAAAAGATATCCCTCCAGAACAACTCGAACTTATTTGGGAAAGATACCAACGCGTCCAACATCAAGCAGGACATAAAGAAGGAACCGGCATCGGCTTAGCGATCGTAAAAACCATTTTGACTTCTCATGCCTTCGAATATGGTGCTGAGTCGAAAAATGGCGTGACTTGTTTTTGGTTTGTTGTGCCGAGACTAGAAGATCAATGAGAACTACGTTTGTACCGTTCATCATGAGTACTGAATGACTTACTTTCTATGCACAAAAAAAGCCTTGATTTCTCAAGACTTAATGATTTCTTGTATTTCAGCCATTGATTGGACGGTATGGTCGGCAGATACATCTTTTAAGAGACCTTCTATATCATAAAATATCGTCTTGACACCTGCTCCTTGTCCTGCAAAAACATCCATCGTGCGATCACCGATCATGACAGTCTGATCTTTGTCTAGTTGATACTTTTCAACAAGATAAATCAGGGAAGTTGGATCCGGTTTGCGGGGGAAGTTGTTTTCTGGGCCAACGATCTCAACGATCAGGTCTGCCATCTGTTCTTTTTCTAACAACTCTTTCGTTGAGACGACATCGCGGTGGGTCAAAATGTAGTTCTTGCCCCCAGCAGCAACCACGGCTTCTAATGTTTCTTTGGTTCCTGCAAAGGAAAGCGGCAAACGATCATCCAGCGCTTCATTTGCTTTGAATGCTTTAGTGAACTCTTGAAAATCTAAGTTGTATTTTTCAGCAACTTTTTTGGAAGATGAATCTTTCAGTATATAATAAATCTCCGCTGGATCTGGATCAAAGCCATACTCCTTCAATGTCTTGATAAAAGCTTTTAACATGATTGGGTAGCTGTCGTAAAGTGTTCCGTCAAAATCCCATATGTAAGATTGGTACATGATATCCCTCGTTTTCTCCCTTTTTCAAATGAATGAAAGTTCCATTCATTTTCAGTAACTCTAAAAAGTTTACCACACTTTGTTTGGTTTGTCTTATTTATCAAGGGATTTCCTCTACAAGAAAAAACGCCATTGACCATACAATCCTTCCGCTTGCACAAACCTACATGCAAGCGAATGCATTGCAGAACAATGAACGTTCCTCACTACGAAAAATTACCAGCTACCAGAAACACCGCCACCGCTGCTGCTTCCTCCGCTAAAGCCGCCAAAATCATTCGAAGAACTTTGCGTATCGGCAATGACTTGTTCTTGATGGGTCACATGATTATTCATCATTACAAAGAACAACGCCATATTCATACCATGGGGGTCATACTCTTGGCGAGCATTATTCAAAACGGCTGCTCGATCAGAAGCATCAAATGAGGATAATTTGTTCGCTAAATCTGGGTGATTTTGATAAACCTGTTTCAAGTCAACTTGGAACAAGGCATCTGTTTTCACTTCCGCTAGAACATTAGAAACTTCTTTTGGAATGGCTTGTACCATCTCAGGATAGGTCGCTTTTTCCGTCACAAGTTGCGCTAAGTATCGCCCTTGCTCATTGCGTCTTCTGATCTCTTCTTTGGCTTGCTTGGCTATTTCTGCTCGATAAGCATCTGCTAAAGGCAGATTTTCGGGTAACACCGCATCAGTTAAATCGTAGTCTGCCATCCGTTCAGACACTTCCCTGCCTAATTGGGCTTCATAGGTTTTTAAGGTGTCATGTTGTGTAAGGATCACCTGACCGAAATGTTTGACCGTGGTTTTTTTCTTCATCAGCAGATTTGAAAAATAGGCCCCAATTGCCGGATTCGTCAAGGCATGTTGGATGACTCGTTTATCTGCTGTCGACAATCCAGTGACCGAACTCAATTTCGCTGGCACGTAAGTACTCGTCACATACTGCGTAAATGCTTGTTGACAATCTTTGGCTGTCTGATACTGATGGTAACGCTGATAGTTCTTTCTATTGCTAGCCCATTTCAAGAAATCTTTCTGTTGGAAGTGACTATCTTCTAAGAGATGTTTCGGCAACGGCAGGTGCTCTGCAAAACGCTGTTTGGTTTTAAGATGACGAAAACTAATGAACCCTACAAGGCCTGCAGCTGCTGCCGCTACAACACCACTAACGATTTTTCCAATAGTGAACCACATCTGCTTGTTGGCTTCTGCTTCTTGTGCCTGTTTTTCTGCTAACATTTGCTTGCCATCTTGATAGATCGTCCCTAAACCAATCGTTTCATCCGCTTCTTTCATGCGCTGATAGACTTCATTAGAAGCTGCCAATATCGCTGTATCATAATCTTCATCTCGTAATGCGTCTTTGGCATCTTCATCCACTAAATCATCTTCCGATAGCTCACTGAAGACATAGGATAGTCCATCGCCATAACCCAGACGAAATTCACGATCATCAATAGCAAAGAGAAACAATAGTCCATTATTGTCCTCTGGATTTCCTAAACCATACTCATTGAACAGTTCCAAATTACGCTCTTCAATCGATTGCCCATCTAAGGAAGGGATTGTGATCACAGCATATTCTGGCGCTCCGGTCAATGATTGGAACCCCTCTTTATTCAAGGCATCGATCTGTTCGATCGTCTCTTGTGAAAGGACCCCGGCATCATCACGAACAAATGTCTGTCCAAAGGCAATTGATGGTTGAAGGACAAAAAATCCCATCAAACCAATAAAAACCAACATCCCAAGTTGGAAGATTTTCTTCATTTTACCACCCCTTTTTATCGTGTTATCTTTCATTGTATTCGATTCCAAACAAAAAAACATCCGTCTTAGGAATGAAAAAAATAGTAACAGGACCAAAAAACCTTTAAAAGACAGCATTCTGATTAGTCTTTTAAAGGTCACTTCATCATATTTTCTTACAAAATGAACACGAGCTAGTTTTTAAATGAATGGATCGGTGCGGGAATACGGCCGCCACGCAAAATGAAATCGGTAGACTGCGCAGGATTGGTTTTCATCACTGGCGCCGTCCCTAATAAACCACCAAACTCGATGCGATCGCCGATTTCTTTGTCTTTCGCTGGAATGATTCGAACCGCTGTCGTCTTGTGGTTGATGACACCGATCGCTGCTTCATCCGCGATCATTGCGGCGATCGTCTCAGCCGAAGTATCTCCCGGAATCGCAATCATATCTAAACCGACAGAGCAGATTGCCGTCATGGCTTCAAGTTTTTCTAAATTCAATAAACCAGCTTCTACTGCTTTGATCATCCCTGCGTCTTCAGAAACGGGGATAAAGGCACCCGACAGACCACCAACATGGTTGCAGGCCATTACGCCGCCTTTTTTGACTGCATCATTTAACAAGGCCAAAGCAGCTGTCGTTCCGTGGGTACCGACAGATTCTAAGCCCATTTCTTCTAAAATCAATGCCACGCTATCGCCGACTGCAGGAGTCGGTGCCAGCGAAAGATCGACGATCCCAAATGGAACGCCTAAGCGCTCTGAAGCAACGCGCCCGACTAACTGCCCCATCCGTGTGATCTTGAAGGCAGTTTTTTTAACGGTTTCCGCCACGACATCAAAGGACTCCCCTTTGACTTTTTCCAAGGCACGTTTGACGACACCAGGTCCGCTGACACCGACGTTGATTTCCACATCAGCTTCACCGACCCCATGAAAAGCCCCCGCCATAAAGGGATTGTCTTCCACTGCATTGGCAAAAA
>OBXV01000674.1_pt1 | contig 13187 bp, 8 predicted proteins | sample 1495451 | NCBI WGS metagenome assembly OBXV01 (sample SAMEA2580178, study PRJEB22360) | human gut metagenome | biome: human gut; feature: human-associated habitat; material: faeces | place: Denmark | collected 2008/2010
TGAATTTTTAATTGGAAAATTACTTTCTAACAACTTAATTAATTTAGGAATTTATGACGAAGTCGCTAAGTTTTTAGAAGAAAACGGAAAATCGATTTCCAAAGTGGAAACAGCAGAACCAGAACCATCTTTAGGAAATGGGGGATTAGGACGTCTTGCCGCTTGTTTCTTAGATTCTATTGCAACATTAGGACTTCCTGGTGATGGAATCGGTCTTAACTACCACTTAGGCTTATTTAAACAAGTATTTGAAAATCATAGTCAATCAGAAACACCAAATCCTTGGATTGAAAAAAATAGCTGGTTGACAAAAACAGCTCATTCTTATGAAGTACCATTTAAAGATTTCACATTGACTTCTACTTTATATGATATCGATGTGATTGGATATGAAAATAAAGTGAATAAACTTCATTTATTTGACTTAGACTCTGTCAATGAAAACATTGTGAAAAAAGGGATTTCTTTTGATAAGACCGATATTAAAGAAAATTTAACACTCTTCCTCTATCCTGATGATAGCGACGAAGCAGGACACCAACTTCGTATTTACCAACAATACTTTATGGTAAGTAATGGTGCTCAATTTATTTTAGAAGAAGCAAAAAGCCGTGGATCCAATCTTCACGATTTAGCTGAGTATGCAGTTGTTCAGATCAACGATACTCATCCAAGCCTTGTGATTCCTGAATTTATCCGTCTTTTGATGAAAGAAGGAATTTCCTTTGACGAAGCATCTACTATTGTAACAAATATGTGTGCTTATACCAACCATACTATTTTAGCAGAAGCTCTTGAAAAATGGCCAGTGCATTATTTAGAAGAAATCGTTCCACACTTAATGCCAATTATCCATAACTTAGATAAAGCTGTAAAAGAAAAATTTGACGATCCTTCTGTGGCAATTATCGATAAAGAAGATCGTGTTCATATGGCGCACATGGATATTCATTATGGATTTAGCATCAACGGCGTTGCTGCGCTCCATACAGAAATTCTTAAAAATAGCGAATTAAAAAATTTCTATGAAATCTATCCTGAGAAATTTAATAATAAAACAAATGGTATTACGTTCCGTCGTTGGTTAATGCATTGTAACCATCCACTTACTTCTTTTATTGAACAGCGCATCGGAAATGGCTTTAAGAAAGACGCAGAAGAACTTCAAAAATTAGGTGAATTTTTAAATGATGAAGAAAGTTTAAATCAATTGCTTGCTATTAAAAAAGAAGCGAAAATTCAGTTGAAAAACTTTATTCTTGAAAATGTTGGAGAAGAAATTAATGAAAATTCTATTTTTGATATTCAAATCAAACGTCTTCATGAATATAAACGCCAACAGATGAACGCTCTTTACATCATTCATAAGTATATGGAAATCAAAAATGGCAATAAACCTTCCACTCCTATTACCTTTATTTTTGGTGCAAAAGCGGCTCCTGCTTATATTATTGCAAAAGATATTATTCACTTAATTCTCTGTTTACAAGAATTGGTAAACAAAGATCCAGAAGTCAGCCCATACATGAAAATTGTCATGGTGGAAAACTACAATGTTAGTGCAGCAGAAAAATTAATTCCTGCTTGTGATGTTTCCGAACAAATTTCTTTAGCATCTAAAGAAGCTTCTGGTACTGGTAACATGAAATTCATGTTAAATGGTGCTGTTACCCTTGGAACTTTAGATGGCGCAAACGTGGAAATCGCTGAACTTGTTGGCGAAGATAATATTTATGTATTTGGAGAATCTAGCGAACAAGTAATTAAACATTATGAAAAAGCAGATTGCTGTTCCAAAGATTTTTATGAAAAAGATGCTCATATTAAAGAAATGGTCGACTTTATCATTAGCGATGAAATTACAAAAATCGGTGATAGTGAAAAATTAACACGACTTCATAAAGAAATCGTTGGAAAAGATTGGTTTATGACACTTCTTGATATCAATGACTACATTAAAGTAAAAGAACAAGTATTTGCTGATTATGAACATCGCATAACATGGGCTAAGAAAATGTTAATCAATATTTCAAAAGCTGGTTTCTTCTCTGCAGACCGCACAATCGCTCAGTATGAAAATGATATTTGGCATTTAAGAGGATAATTCTTTTAAAAGAACATAAAAGAACAAATAAAGCAATATATCAAAAAAGAAACTTCCTGTTTTATCAGGAAGTTTCTTTTTTAGTCCAATTGTTTTAATATTGAAATCACTTGTTCATAACTTTGTTTTAGTAGTTCAAATAACCGAGGGATTTCTAAATATTGTTCTTGTCGTACTGCCTTTACGACAGCATCTGCATAATGAAAAATCGATTGTAAACCTAAATTAGCAGCAACCCCTTTTAATGTATGTGCAAAACTTTCTATTCCAGCATAATCATTTTCTTCTATCGCTTGACATAAAGTACCATACGTTTTATCTTCTACAAATTTTTTTAAAAATCGCTTTGCTAGCATTTCATTTCCAGAAAATCGAGCGACTAATTCCTCATAGGAAAAACCTAATTCTTGAAATGCTTCTTGTCCTGTCATATCTTCTCCTCTTTTCTTCATACCTTTTATAGAAAACATAATTTAAACGATGAAAAACATCTTACATATCTTAATATTTTATATTTCTCATGGTTTTGCATATTGAAGAAGCTTTGCTTTTAATTCTCCTTCTATTTTTGCTAATTCTGATTCTGCTTCTATTCGTTTTTGTCTTCCTTCCACTTGGATCTGTAACACTTCATCTAAAGTAGAAATTAAAGATTCATTTGTATATTTCAATGTTTCAATATCTACAATTCCTCTTTCTGATTCTCTCGCTGTTTCTACCGTTGCCATTTTTAATGCTTCTGCATTCTTTTTCAACAATTCATTGGTCATATCCGTTACTTCTCTTTGCGCCCTCACCGCCTGCTCAGAATGTGCGATTCCAAGAGCTAATACCATCTGGCTTTTCCAAAGGGGAATGGTATTGACAATCGTTGACTGGATTTTCTCAGACATAGTTGTATCATTATTTTGCACCAAACGGATTTGAGGTGCCATCTGCACAGAAATCATTCGAGTTAACTCTAAATCATGAATTTTCTTTTCAAAACGATTGCATAAAGAATTTAAATCATTCACCGCCTGGGCATCTTCTGGAAGCCCTGTTCGATTTGCTTTTTCCATCAAAATTGTTAACTCTTCTCTTTGAACTTTTGATAACTTTTGTTTTCCCGCCAAAATATACATGGTAAGTTCTTTATAATAGTTTTTATTTAGTTCATATAACTGATCAAGAACCGCAACATCTTTTAAAAGCTGAATTTGATGTTTTTCTAATAGATTGCATATTTCGGTTACGTTAGACTCCGCTTTTGCATATTTCGCTTTCATTGTATTAATGCGATTGTTTGTCTTTTTAAAAAATCCAAATAACCCACCTTTTTCTTCTTCCTCAATATCGAAGTTCTTTAACTCCATTACCACATTGGAAAGCATTTGTCCAATTTCCCCTAAATCTTTGTTTTTTACATGACCAAGAGCACTTTCTGAAAAATCAGCCATCTTTTTTTGAGCACCTGCGCCATATTGTAACACTTGATTGGAATTGGCAAGATCAATTTGTTTTGAAAATTGTTCCACCATTTTCTTCTCTTCTTCACTTAATGGAATTTCTTCTTCCACTTGCTCTTGCTTTTTCTCTTCTACAAAAACGGCTTCCTTTTTTTCTTCTGGAAAAGGTTCAAATGTCAGAGTCGGTGTTTCTTTTAACATTTCCTCTAAATCGCTCATCTTATTTCTCCTCCTTTGTCTTTTCTAATTCATTCTTTACAAGTCCTTCTCTTGCAAGAATCGTTTTCAACACAGAAATATCTGCAGACACATCCATAGCCTCTGCCGAATATAAGTCATCATACATAGTTTCTAATGCAGTATTCATCGTATCTAAAGTATCTTCAATCTCTGTTCGAATTTTCTTTTGGTTTGCACCAGAAACATCACTATCTTCTAACTTTTCATAAGTACGAACTAATTTCAACATGGTTGGCAAATAATAATTTTTCAGCCTTCGAATTTCTTCTACTTTAGCTGGATTTTCTTCCACATATTGGAAAATTTTCTCTGAAATATTTTCTAAACGAGCTAATTTTTCTGAAATAATTGGCTCTGATATTTCTCGATTTACTGCTCGAATTTCTTCAATCAATTGTCTTCCTTCTTCAATTTCTTTAAAAATATAGCGCATCTCTTCTGACATATTCTCTTGTTCTTTTTGTCGCTCTTTTTCTAACTTCTCGTTTTCATATCGCCTCTGCTCTAGTTCTTGATATTGATGATAGATTTCATCCGTTCCAATCAGACATGTCTCATTATTATCAAGATGTCCTTCTGGAAGCGCCCCTAATGCGAGCATTTCCTTTACTTCTTTTAATACTTTTCTCTTTTTAATACCAACATATTGAGCCAATTCTTTAATATCCACATATCCTTTTGCTCTTAATAAAGAAATATAGCGCATCATCCTCTGATTCTTTTGTAAAAGATCAATGCCTTCTCCTAAAAATGCTGCGGACAATATTGTCGGAATTAAAAAACCGATAAAGAAATTCATAAAACCGCCTGTTATCATCCATAAAATTCCAAAAATAAGCGTAGCAATTCCAAATCCAGTTAGACATAAAGAAGCAAAAACCGTATATAACGTTCCTCTTACCTTTAATGGGGCTCTTTTTCGAACGGGAATTTCTAACTGTCCTTCTATAATTTTTTCTTGAATCTTCTTTTTTCCATAGTGCACAGGACCTTTTCTTCTAGAATTTCTAAGTTCTTTTCGCCTTTTTTCCGCTTCCATAGAACGCCTTACATCTTTTTTCGCCCCCTCAACGGCATAAAACAGATCTTCTTTCACATCTTGCCATGCAGAATTAATATCTTTTTTCGTACTAGAAAATGACTTCTTAAAGGAAGTATTTAATTCATCATTCCACTGTTTTACCGTATTTCCAACACTTTTTGAGAGCTCATCAAAATCCCAATTGTCAATGGCATCTTGCACTAAATCTTCTATTTGTTTCCCTAAATCTGAAGAATCATTTTTCTTTTTATGCTTTTGTTCCTTCTTATTTTCTCCCATCTCTTCTACTTTCTCCACTCCTTTTTGTCCTGTTGTATTTTTTATTTTACCATCATTATTCTTCCCATACAAGGACTTTCAAACGATGAGAAAAAACCTTTAAAGTCTCTTGAATCCTGTTCAATCGCCTTCAAAGGTTTTTACCATTTCCACGTTATCTGCGTTTCCTCTTATTTGTTTTCTTCTAATAACTGACTAACCCCTGCAAGTTTTACACAAAGACAGAACAAATCCATCGCCTTTTGCAGTTCTTCACAAGTTGGATAAGAAGGAGCGATTCGGATATTTTTATCTTCTGGATCATTTCCATATGGATACGTTGCTCCTGCTCCTGTCATTACAACTCCCGCTTCTTTTGCTAAAGAAATTGTCTTCTTTGCACAGCCTTTATACGTATCAACCGCTACAAAGTATCCCCCATCTGGACTTTGCCATGTGGCAAGCCCTGTATCCTTTAATTCTCTCTCTAATGTCTTAAGAACAATATCAAATTTTGGACGAAGTTCTTGTGCAAGTTGATCCATATGTCGTAATACTCCATCTGCATCTTTAAAAAACTGTAAGGTACGAAGCTGATTTAATTTATCAGATCCGATAGTCTGTACACCCATGCGTTTTTTTGTTTCTTCTATATTTTTTACACTAGAGGCCATAAGAGCCACTCCTGCTCCTGGAAATGTAATTTTCGATGTGGAAAAGAAATAAAAGACTCTATCTTCATTTCCAGCATCCTTTGATGCTTTTAAAATATCTTTCAATGGATGCTTTTTATAAACATAATGTACCCCATATGCATTATCCCACATAATTCGAAAATCTTTTGCCGCTGTTTTCATAGAGGCAAGTCTTTCTACTACTTCATCACTATAGCAAATTCCTTGTGGATTTGAAAAAAGTGGAACACACCAAATTCCTTTAATGGAATCATCTTCTGCCACAAGCTGTTCCACTAAATCCATATCTGGTCCTTGTTCTGTCATTGGAATATTGATCATTTCAACTCCAAACTCTTGTGTCACAGCAAAATGGCGATCATACCCTGGACAAGGACATAAAAACTTCACCTTTGGAAGTTTTGACCAAGGAGTCTCTCCACCTGTTCCAAATAAAAAACAACGAGCAATCGTATCATACATCATATTTAAACTAGAGTTTCCACCAATAATCATCTGTTCTGTAGGAATATTTAAAAGTTCACTAAATAATTCCTTCACTTCTGGTACTCCATCTAAAATCCCATAATTTCTTGCATCTACTCCTGCTTTTGTCATATAATCGACTTTTATATCAAAAATAGAGTTCGTGCAATCTAGTTGTTTTCCAGATGGCTTCCCTCTTGACATATCAAGCGCTAAATTTTGTGATTTATATGTGTCATATTCTTTTTGTAATTGTTGTTGTAATTGCTTTAACTCTTCTATTGATAATGATGTAACAGCCACAATGAGCCCTCCTTCATTCCTCTTATGTTTTATTTTCATTCATCTTAAAATATTCTATCAGTTCACTTTAGATAATGCAATATATAATCCAAAAAATTTCATTTTTATAATCGAATTGGAGCAAATTCCATTCGCTTTATAAAAAGCTCTTGAAATTCTTTCGTTTCTGCTAAATTAATACTTTGTATTCCTCTTATCATATGCTCCATTTCTTCTTTTGCATTGTCATCAAGAATACAATCGATAGCCCCTTTTAAAGACGCATTTCCGACTACTTTTATTTTCCCTTGAAAATTGGATGGAAGCATCCCCACCAAAATAGCACTTTTCATATCTAAATGAAATCCAAAATTGCCACCAATATAAACTTCTGTTACCTCTTGTGCAGTAACACCATATTGTTTTAACAACAGTTCCATTCCTGCTAATAAAGCTCCTTTTGCTAGCTGAATTTTTCTTATAATTTCTTGTTTTAAAATCAGTCCCTCTCCTAAAGGAATTCCTGTTGCTTCGTATCTTCTAGCAATGGTTCCTTCTTTATTCATCTGATTTCTACATCTTGCCCTTGCAATCCATTCCAACAATGCAGTTCCTTTTCTCCCTGCTCCATGAATGCTCGCTTCAAAAGCTGGCCCCGCGGCCACAGAAGTTGTATAAAAGCCATTTTCACCAACAATCGCCATCTCGCCATTTGTTCCAAGATCCAATAATAAAGAAACACTCTTTTTCTCTAAAAATTTCAAATGATAAAGGCCAGATACAATATCACCACCCACAAACGTACTAATACAAGGCAACAAAATGACTTTTGCTTGACACTGTTTCATCACTTCTATGATTTCTTCTTCATACAAATCGTTGGAAAGAGAAAATACTTCCAAAAAAGAATATTCTCTCCATCCGCTATCTTCCATATGAAAAGGATAACTTCCTAGCTTCTCTGTCTTCCGTCCAAGAAATAAATATTCCATCGTGGTATTGGCACTGATCACAATTGTTTTTATCGTTTGCCATTCTTTTGTCAGTTCAAAAAATCCTCGTATCAGATCTTCTTGCACTAACCGTTTCATAGCAAGAGCACCTTCTTTTGTGCTGCCATAACGAATTCTAGCCGCCACATCTGCTCCATGCTTTTTTTGAGAATTATTTTTCCCACATTGTGCCAAAATGGCACCTGTTGTTTCCTCAACAAGTGCCATTCCAATTGTGCTCGTTCCAATATCAACAGCGATACTTTTAGAGCAACTCATCATTTTCCTCCTCTTTTTGAAATAATGCCTGTACAAATTGGTCTGGATCAAATTTTTGTAAATCATCAATTTTTTCACCAACACCAATGTATTTTACTGGAATTCCAAGTTCTGCTTGGACAGCAATGGCAATTCCACCTTTTGCTGTTCCATCTAATTTTGTTAAAATAATTCCTGTAATATCAGCAACTTCCTTAAACTGCTTCGCTTGTGCTAACGCATTTTGTCCAGTCGTTCCATCAAGAACAATTAAGTTCTCTCGATAAGCATCTGGATATTCTCGATCAATAATACGATTGATCTTTTTTAGCTCGTCCATTAAATTCTTCTTATTATGAAGACGTCCTGCTGTATCACAAAGTAACACATCGCTTCCTCTTGACTTTGCTGCCGCTAAAGCATCATAAATAACGGCTGCTGGATCAGATCCTTCACTTTGTGCGATAATGTCCACTCCTGCTCGATTTGACCATTCTTCTAACTGTTCAATAGCTGCTGCACGGAAAGTATCGGCAGCTGCTAACAATACTTTTTTATTATTATTTTTTAACTGAGAAGCCAATTTTCCAATAGAAGTTGTCTTTCCAACACCATTGACACCAATCACTAAGACAACCGATTTACGATCTTCAAAGTCATAAGCATGTTCATCTAATAACATTTGATCCCGAATGATGTTAATCAATAATTCTCTACATTGTTCTGGTTCTTTTATATGGGATTCTTTTACTCTCTTCTTTAAATCTTCAATAATCTTTAATGTTGTATCAATTCCAAGATCACCCATAATTAAAGTTTCTTCTAATTCATCATAAAAATCGTCATCTATTTTTGAAAATCCACTAAAAATAGAATCAATCCCTGCTGAAATATTATCTCTTGTCTTTGCCAGTCCACTAACAAGTCGTTTAAAAAATCCTTTCTTTTCTGCCATATAAAATCTCCTTTATGCCTTCTTATATGTGAAACGTGTTTTCCCCGTTTCCATGAATCTTTTCTCTTTCTTAGTATTTTAACCAATCTATGATTGAGCATCCTTATTTTTATTGCTCTAATTGATTTTCAATTAAACTTACCGATACAAGGGCAGATACCCCTTTCTCTTGCATTGTGATTCCATAGAGAACATCTGCGGATACCATCGTTCCTCTTCTATGAGTGATCACAATAAACTGTGTATCTTTTGTTAATTTATGTAAATATTTTGCAAAACGATCGACATTGGAATCGTCAAGTGCCGCTTCAATCTCATCAAGTAAACAAAATGGAGAAGGTTTTAAACTTTGAATTGCAAATAAAAGGGCAATCGCTGTTAAAGCCTTTTCTCCACCAGATAATTGCATCATATTCTGTAATTTCTTTCCTGGTGGTTGAGAAATAATGCGAATTCCCGCTTCTAATACATCCTCACCTTCCATCAACTCTAATGTGGCTTTACCGCCTCCAAATAACTCTTGGAATACTTTTTGGAACATCACTTGAATTTGTGCAAATTTTTCCGTAAATCGCTCTCGCATCGCAATATCTAATTCTTTAATAATTTGAATTAAATTTTCTTCTGCTTTTATAATATCTTCTTTTTGAGCAGATAAGAACGTATAGCGCTCCGATACATTTTTATAATCTTCAATGGCATTGACATTGACATCTCCTAATGCCTTAATTTGAGCTTTCACTTGTACTAATGATTTTTTTAAGGAATCCAAATCTTCTGTAACAGCTTTTGCCATTCCTAGCGCATTGCCATAAGTGATTTCATATTCTTCCCACATATAGTTGCTCTTATTTGTAATGGCTTTTTCTTTTTTTTCTTGCTGTCCTTTTAGACGATACTCTTCTTTATCAAGACCTGAAAGCTGTTCTGCCACCTGTTCTCGTTTCTCAAACAATGCTTTATGAGATGCTGTAATCGCCTGACGCTCTTGCTCTTTTTCTTTTAAGCTTATCTTTACTTCTTTTATTTGCTCTTCACACTGTTTTGTTTCTATCAAAAGTTGTTCAATGGATTGAGAAAGGGCATTTACCTTTTCTTTTGACTCCACAGATTTTTTTTCATACTCTCTCTTTTGACCGATTAACTCTTTTTCTTCTGATAAAATACGTTTTAAATTCATCTGCACAAAATCGATTTTCTGCTTAATAGACATATAATCCATATTCACTTTGTGATATTGTTCTGCCTTTGTATCCTTTTGTGCTTTTAATCGGGCTAATTCAAGCTCTAACTGCTTAATCGTTTCCTCTTGTTCCGATCTTTTTTCTTCTTGTTCTTTTGTATGAGCAATAATGGACTCTTGATTTTCTTTAATTTCCACAATCTGTTGCTCTAATTCTTGATTTTCTTTTCGCAATCGCTCATATTGCACTTGCAATTCCTGCTTTTGTTTTTCACTTGTAGAAATCTTTAATTCAATGGTGTTCATTTGAAGAACGAGATCTTGTCTTTCTTTTTTTGTAAGTTCAAGACTTTCTTTGCACTGCTCTTTCTCTTTTTGTAAAGAAAGCAAAGATTCTTCCACTTCTTTTTGCCCTTTTATCACATCTTCTCTTTGGTTTTCTAATTCAAGAATCTCTCTTCTTCTTCCAAGTAAGTTGCTATTATTTTTAAAAGCACCACCAGTCATGGCACCACCTGCACTTAAAGATTCTCCTTCTAATGTAACAATTCGCAAACTATATTGATAATTTCTAGCCAAATGAATTCCATTGTCAATGGTATCCACAATAATAATACGTCCAAGAAGGTGTTCTATAATGCCTTTATAGATCGGTTCTACCTTTACAAGATTACTTGCAATCCCTAATACCCCTTCTTCTTCTAAAACCTTTGGATTTATTCCATTACTTCTTCCCCTTACACTTGTTAAAGGCAAAAATGTAGCCCTTCCATATCGGTTTTTCTTTAAATATTCAATAAGTTCTTTTGCAATTTGTTCATCTTCTGTAACAATATTTTGAATACTTCCACCAAGCGCTGTTTCTATTGCGATCTCATATTTTTTATCCGTTTTAATTAAATCAGCAACAACACCATGAATTCCTTGTTTTCTACTCTTTTGTTCCATGACACGTTTAATACTATTTCCATAGCCTTCATAACGCTCTGTCATATTTTTCATCGTCTCCAGTCGAGATTCTACCACATGATACTCTCTCTGTAAAGAAGACGACTGTTGCCTTTGTTTATTTAATTCTTCTTGAAGCTGAACAAGTTGTCTTTCTTTTCTTGAAAGTTCTGACTCTGCAATAAGAAGCTTTTCTTTCATTCCATGAGATTTTTCAGATAAGCTATCGTATTCTTCTTTTTGTTTTGCTTCTTCACTGCGATAGTGTAATAATCTTTGGTTCAATTCCGCCCGACGCAGTTGCACTTGTTCTGCCATTGTTTCATAGCGTTGTAACTTTCCTTTTAACGATGCTGTTTGATTCATTCCATCGATCATCGTTTGTTTTTGTGATTCAATCTCTTTTGAAATATCTTGAATCGATTGTAATTGTTGTTCTTCGGTTTCTTTTAATTCCTGTAACTGTTGTCCCATAGAACTCAGAGTTTTATCAAACTCTTGTTTTTCCTCTTCATACCCTTTTTTATCTTGTAAATGCTTTTCTAATTGCTGGTCAATCCGAAGCGTATTTTCTTCTAAATGGAGTTCATCATTTTTCACCGTATTGATCTGTTCTTTCAATACTTTGATTTCACCCTCCATCTTTTCTCGATTTAACTCTGTGGATTGTATTATCTGCTTAACCTCTTCCGATTTTTTGTAGTTTTCTTCTAAAGCTTGTTCTAGTTGCTCATATTCTTTTTTAATTTCTTCATATTTGCAACGAACACCTTTTATCTCTTCTTCATTAATCTTTCGTTTTTCCAAAAATTTTTCTTTTTCTTCTTTTAATCGTTTCATTTCTAAAAGAAACAAAGAAAGATCTAATTCTTTTTGTTGTTCTTTACAAGATAAATATTGTTTTGCCTTTTCCGATTGCTTTAATAATGGCTCTAATTGGCTTTCTAGTTCTTTTAAAATATCATTGACACGGTATAAATTTTGTCGTTCACTTTCTAATGCTTTTTCTGAAGTTGCCTTATTTTTCTTATACTTTACAATTCCAGCCGCCTCATCAAAAAGTTCTCTTCTCTCCTCTGGCTTTCCGCTTAAAATTTTATCAATTTGTCCTTGTCCAATAATGGAATATCCTTCTTTTCCAATTCCTGTATCTAAAAATAAGTTCGTAATATCTTTTAAACGACAAGAAGTACCATTAATAGAATATTCACTTTCTCCAGAACGATATACACGTCTTGCTACCGTAACCTCATCATATGCAATTGGTAAACAATGATCCGAATTATCAAGAGTAATGGCTACATAAGCAGAGCCAAGAGGTTTCCTACTTTCAGTACCGGAAAAAATAACGTCTTCCATTTTTGCACCACGAAGCTGCTTTGCACTTTGTTCTCCAAGCACCCATCTTACTGCATCTGCCACGTTACTCTTTCCGCTGCCGTTAGGACCAACAATTCCTGTAATTCCATGTTGAAATTCAAATGTAATTTTATTTGCAAAAGATTTGAATCCATATACTTCAATACTCTTTAAATACATAGACTATACCTGTTCACTTTTTAATTTTTTTATTGCTCCATAAGCAGCTTGTTGTTCTGCTGCCTTTTTTGTTCTCCCAATTCCTTTTCCCAAAACTCTTTCGCCAACTGTTGCCTGTACGATAAATTCTTTGTTATGATCTGGGCCCTTTTCTTCTAATAATTCATAAGATAAACTTCCCCAGTTATTTCCTTGAACCATTTCCTGTAAAATCGTTTTTGCATCATAAAATAATGCTTTATCTTCCACATCTTTTAAAAGATATTGATAAATAAATGCTTTTGCTGGTTCAAATCCTCCATCTAAATACAATGCACCAATAATGGATTCAAACGCATCACAAAGAATCGAATTTCGTTCTCTTCCTCCTGTTAATGCTTCCCCTTTGCTTAAATAAAGATAACTTCCTAGCTGGATATCTCTTGCACACTGTGATAGCGTGAATTCACATACAAGACTCGAACGAATTTTTGTCATTTGACCTTCGTTCTCTTTTGGATAATTATGAAATAAATATTCACTAACTACTACTTCTAGCACTGCATCGCCTAGAAACTCAATTCTTTCGTTATGAGCCCATTTTCCATTTCTGTGTTCATTGGCATAAGAGCTATGAGTGAGTGCTTGTCTTAAAATGGACTTATCTTTAAATTCATAATGAATCGTCCTCTCTAAAGCCTCTATTTTTCCTTGCATTTTATTTCCTCCTTTTAATAACATATATTTTTATTCTATCATACTTATCATAGAACGAAAACGTCTTTTTCTATTATATTTA
>OBXV01000676.1_pt1 | contig 13166 bp, 12 predicted proteins | sample 1495451 | NCBI WGS metagenome assembly OBXV01 (sample SAMEA2580178, study PRJEB22360) | human gut metagenome | biome: human gut; feature: human-associated habitat; material: faeces | place: Denmark | collected 2008/2010
AAAATAGAATAATGATTAGAATTAAAAGGAAAAAAATATAAAAAATCAGTAAGTAATAGATTATATTTTTTTTTGTAAGGAATTAGCTGTAACTAACTTTTTTAGAGTTATTCCATAAAATTCAGTCATTTTCCAAAAAAATAAAAGAAAGGATTTCGCTATGGAAAGAACAGAAGTAAGCACAGTTAAGAAAAATGGAAAAAAAGGGCGTGTGCTTACCTATAGCATTTTGATTGTGACTTTGCTCATATTGTCAATTGTATCTATTAGCATAGGGGCAGAAGAGTTTCATCTAATGGATTTGCTAAAAGGAAATGGAAAAGAATATTTCCTTGTGAATATTAGTCGCTTACCAAGGACATTTAGTATTATTATTACTGGCGCTCTTTTAAGTTTAGCAGGCTTAATTATGCAAACCATTACAAACAATCGATTTGTTTCCCCTTCGACAGCAGGTACCATGGAGTGGTGCCGTATGGGTGTAGCAATTTCCATTTTATTTGCAGGAAGCCAAGCTACAATGATGAAAGTGATTTTAGCCTTTGGAGTTGCTTTTGTAGGAACGATTTTATTTATGGTTTTATTAAATGGATTGCAAGTAAAAAATGCATTTATCGTTCCATTAATTGGTATGATGATGGGAAATGTGGTAAGTTCCATTACAACTTTTTTTGCGTATCAATACGATATTGTTCAAAATATTTCCTCTTGGTTACAAGGGAATTTTTCACTTGTTATTAAAGGAAGGTACGAGATGTTATATCTTGGGATTCCCTGTTTGATTCTTGTTTACTTTTATGCTAGTAAATTTACAATTGCAGGAATGGGAGAGTCCTTTTCCACAAGTCTTGGATTAAATCATAAGAGAATTGTCATGATTGGATTAGTTGTTGTGGCATTTACAACCTCTCTTGTTGTCGTAACTGTTGGAAGTATTCCTTTTATTGGGTTAATTGTTCCTAACTTAGTATCTCTTTATCATGGGGATAACTTAAAAGGAACACTATTTGAGACTGCTTTATTAGGTTCTATCTTCGTTATGGCTTGTGATATTTTCGGAAGGATTATTATTGCGCCTTATGAGATGAATATTAGTGTTGTGGTCAGTGTAATTGGAAGCTTTTTATTTACCATATTATTGTTTTGGAAAAATAGAAAGGGAGGTGCGTAATGGAAATGACAAAGAAACATATTTCTTCCAAAAGAATGATTGGAATTTTAGCACTTCTCACAGCTGTTGCAATACTTATTTTTCTTGGTTGGGGACTTAATAAAGATAATATGGGATTTTTCCTACCAAGAAGATTAAAGAAAATAGGAGCTATGTTGCTCACCAGTTATTGTATTGGTTATTCTTCTGTAACGTTTCAGACGGTAACGAATAACAAAATTTTAACACCAAGTGTTATGGGATTGGATTCCCTATACTTGTTTATACAGACAGTCATTGTATTTTTCTTTGGCTCGAAACAGTTAACGATGATGACAGGAATGAGCAGCTATTTTCTTTCCATTGGAGCCATGCTTGTTTTTTCTTTTCTGCTATTTGCTCTTTTGTTTTGGAAAGAAGGGAAAAGTGTCTACTTTTTAGTTCTTGCTGGAATGATTATTGGTGGACTATTTAATGGATTAGCAACTTTTATGCAAGTATTATTAGATCCGAATGAATTTTTAATCTTACAGGGCAAGATGTTTGCAGGTTTTGATAAGATTAATGAAGATTTATTTGGAATCAGCGTTCTCATCGTGTTAGGAAGTATGATTTTGACTTGGAAGGATTGCAAAACACTAGATGCAATGGCATTAGGACAAGACCATGCCATTAGTTTAGGGATTCCTTATCGAAGAATGTTATTTAAAAATTTGATGAATACAGCAGTTCTTGTGGCGGTATCCACAGCATTAACAGGGCCTATTACCTTTTTAGGCATTTTAGTTGCAAGTTTGTCACGAGAAATGCTTATGACATATCACCATAGTACAAGAATTTTAGGTGCGTTTTTCTTAGGAGCTTTCGCGTTGATTTTTGGACAGATGATGGTGGAACGAGTATTTGAATTTAATACTACAATTAGTGTCATTGTAAACTTTGTTGGTGGAATTTACTTTATTTACTTAATGGTTAAGGAGGCGAAACGATGATTGCAACAAAAGGAATTCAAAAAAGTTATGGAGAAAAAAAGGTTGTTGACAATGTCACAATAGAACTGCCAAAAGAAAAGATTATCGCTTTTGTTGGAAGTAACGGAGCAGGAAAAAGTACAGTGCTTTCTATTATCAGTCGAACGCTTTCAAAAGATTTAGGAGAAGTTTATATTGATGAAGTTGAGTTGAAAAATTGGAAAACACAGGTACTTGCTAAAAAACTTTCCATCTTAAAACAGACCAATCATTTAAATATTCGTCTGACAGTCAAAGAACTTGTGGAATTTGGAAGATTTCCTTATTCAAAAGGAAAATTGACAAAGGAAGACGAGAAAAAAGTAGAAGAAGCCATCGACTATATGGAATTAAAAGAATTAGAAAACCGCTATTTAGATGAATTAAGTGGTGGACAAAGACAGATGGCATTTATTGCCATGGTTATTGCACAGGATACGGAATATATCTTTTTAGATGAACCATTAAACAACCTAGATATGCGACATTCTGTACAGATTATGAAAGTATTAAAACGATTGATCAAAGAAAAAGGAAAGACCATTATGGTTGTTATCCACGATATTAATTTTGTCTCTTGTTATGCAGATCATATTGTAGCTATGAAAAATGGACAGGTGATCTGTCAAGGGGATACAGAAGAAGTGATTGATGAAAACGTATTAAAAGAAATCTATGGCATGGATATCTCAGTAAAAACAATTGATGGAAAGAAGATCTGTTTCTACTATCAATAAAGTATTGATAGAATAACGCTGATAAAAGGACAGATTTTTTATAAAGAAACAACGATAAAAATCAACATAAAGGAAGGAAAATGATATGAGAAAAATTTTACCAGCTGTGTTATGTACAGCATTAGCAGTTTCAATGTTAGCAGGTTGTGGAAACACAAAATCAGGAGCAGAAGCAACAACAAAAACAGAAGTGACAACAAGTGCTGAGGGTACAGATGCTACTGCTAGCGCAAGTAAAACAGAAAAAGGGGAAGAAAGCCAAAGCGTAGAAGATAGTTATACTGTAAACGGAGATGAGATGACAATTGTCCATTCAAAAGGAACTTCCGTAGTACCGATGAATCCAAAGAAAGCGGTAGTTTTTGATTTAGGAATTTTAGATATTATTGATGCATTAGATGTTGATACAGAAGTAGCCGTTCCTACAGAGAGCTTAACTTCTTATTTAAACCAATATGCAACAGCTACCAATGCAGGTGGAATTAAACAACCAGATATCGAGGGAATCTATGAATTTAAGCCAGATGTCATCTTTATTAGCGGACGTCAAAGTGATTACTATGATGAACTCAATAAAATCGCTCCAACTGTCTATATCGATCAAGAAGCTACCAATTATATGGGAGATTTCGAAAGAAATGTAAATATGATTGCTGAGTTATTTGGAAAACAAGATGAGGCAACAGAAAAGTTAAAAGAAATCGAAGCATTAGTGAAAGAAGGACAGGAAAAGGCAGAAAAAAGTGGTAAAAATGCGCTTGTAATTTTAACAAATGATGGTAGCCTTAGTGCCTATGGAAAAGGTTCTCGTTTTGGAATCGTACATGATGTGCTTGGTGTAAAAGCAGCTGATGATACAATTGAAGTATCTACACACGGTCAAGAAGCAAGTTTTGAATATATTTCAAAAGTAAATCCAGATATCTTATTTGTTATCGATCGTACAGCCGTTGTTGGTGGAGAAGTAAAAGCATCCGATACATTAGATAATGATTTAGTAAAAGGTACAAATGCAGGAAAAAATAATGAAATTATTTACTTAGAGCCAGATACATGGTACCTTGGCGGAGCAGGTCTTACTTCTGTAAAAGAAATGATCCAAGAAGTTGTTAATGCATTATAAGATGAAATGAAATAACAAATAATTTAACATAGATTTTACATTTGATAAATGAAAATATAAAGGTGGAAAAGAGATAGTATTTTTACAAATACTATCTCTTTTTTTGCAAATTTCTTATTGTCATGTGCTATAGGAAAGTGTTGGCATCTTTCTCCTCATTAATAATTCTTAGCGGATATGGGAAGAATTTTACATAGATTTAACATAGATCCGATCTTACATTTAACATACAATCTTTATAGTTAACAATGTAAAAAAATAATATGTAAAAGAAAAAAATTCCCTATAAATATAATATAGGCAACAGGAGAGAACGCATATGAGAAAATTAAAGAGACTGATGGCAATGTGCCTAGTTGGAATCATGGCATTTAGTTTCGTAGGTTGCTCTAGTAATGGAACAACTGGAGTATCAGGATTTATTACAGGTTCTGGTTCCTCTGCTCTTCTTCCATTAGCAAAGGATGCAGCAGAGAAATTTAAAGAAACAAATCCAGATGTTTCTGTTACATTAAACGCTGGAGGTTCTGGAACGGGGCTAAAACAAGTAGCAGATGGTTCTGTTGATATTGGAAACTCGGATGTTCCAGCAGAAGATAAGCTAGAAGAAAAATATTATAGTCAGCTTGTAGCACATAAAGTTTGTACCGTAACAATTGCTACGGTTGTAAACCCTGAATTGGCAAAAGAAGTAAATGGGTTAACAAAACAGCAGTTAATTGATATTTTTACAGGAAAAATAAAAAACTGGAAAGAAGTTGGTGGACCAGATTTAGAAATTCTTTTAATAGCACGTCCACAAACATCAGGAACAAGAGCAGTATTTCGTGAGTACGCATTAGATGGAAATGAAGAAATGAGCGGTGCTGCATTAGAAACGGATGATTCTGGGACGTTATTACAAACAGTTGCTGATAATAAGGGAGCGATTGGTTATGTAGCGTTGCCTTATATTATTCATAATAATAAAGTTTCTGCCCTTGCAATTGATGGTGTAGAGCCTACATTAGAAAACACGTATAATGGAAGCTATCCAGTATGGGGATATGAGTATATGTATACAAAAGGCGAACCAAAGGGAGTCATCAAAGCATATCTTGACTATATTGTATCCGATGAGTACGGAGTTCGAATTGAAGAACAAGGGTATGGTGTAACAGCAAAAATGACAGTAGAAAGATAAAAAGGAAGATAGGGAAACGATATGGATAGAAAAAATTTATTTTTCAAAGAACATTTCTTTCGAGGATTAATTACAGTATGTGGAGGTTTTGTCATTGTATTGACATTAGCCATCGGTGGTTTCCTTCTCTATAAAGGAGTTGGAACATTTACAGTCTATGGTCATAGTCCGTTGGAATTTTTCTTCTCCTCTGATTGGGCACCAGTAGATAGTACAGCAGGTGGAGGACAAGTCGGTGCAGCTATTTACATTTTTGGTTCTATTGTAACGTGTGCTCTAGGTCTTGCAATTGCAGCACCATTTAGTTTTGCAGCAGCTATTTTTATGACGGAGATCGCACCAAAGCTTGGAACAAAAATCCTTCAACCAACAGTGGAATTGTTCGTAGGAATTCCATCTGTTGTATATGGTTGGGTTGGTATGACAGTATTAGTACCTGCTATTCGTGATTTATTCAACTTGACTCATGGATATTCTGTTTTAGCCGCAGGGATTGTATTAGCGGTTATGATATTCCCAACAATTACAACCGTAACAGCTGATGCATTACGAAGTGTACCAAAAGATTATAGAAAAGCAGCTTATGGTCTTGGGGCAACAAGATGGCAAGTGACATATCAAGTTGTATTGCCAGCTGCAAAAACAGGAATTTTAACAGGTATTGTATTAGGTCTTGCAAGAGCCTTTGGTGAGGCATTAGCAGTGGCTATGGTAATTGGTAAAACGAGAGCTTTCCCAAAAAATATTTTATCTCCAACAAATAACTTAACAGCATCCATTGCTTCTGATATGGGTGGAGCTATGGAAGGTGGAGAATATAATATGGCTCTTTGGACAATGGCACTTTTACTCTTCTTAATTTCTTTAGGATTTATTTTTGCGATTCATTATATTTCTGCTCGTTCTGAAAAGAAAGAACTTGCAAGTCGTAAAGGAAGCGAATCGAAAAAAGCCATGAGCGCTTCAAAAGAAGAAAAAGTAGGAGATGTAGAGAAAAAAGTAATCGCATCTTCTCAGAAAAGCTGAGGATAGCGGAAAGGAATGAAACTATGAATATTACAAAAAGAGCCAAAATAGTTGATAAAGTGATGACAGGTATTTTTTATGTAATTGCAGGCTTTTTTCTTCTTTTATTAATTGCCTTTGCAGGATATGTCATCGGAAATGGATTTAAAGATTTTACACCAAAACTTCTTTCTTTTAGTAAAGATGGAATTGGAAATCAGTTATTTAACACCATTTATCTTGTAGTATTAGCATTATTAATTAGCGTACCTTTAGGAATTGCCACAGGTGTTTATATGGCAGAATATGCAAAAAAAGGACGTTTTACAAAGTTTTTAAGAATTTGTATTGAAACATTATCTTCCCTTCCTTCCATCGTGGTTGGTTTATTCGGGTATTTAATATTTATCGTATTAGTTGGTGCAAGATGGAACTTAATGTCAGGAGCGTTAGCCGTATCCATTTTAAATCTTCCATTAATTGCTACAACAACAGAAGATGCCCTTCGTTCTTTACCAAAAGGATATCGTCAAGGAAGTTTTGGTATGGGGGCAACGCATTGGCAAACCATTTGCAAAGTTTTATTACCAGCTTGTTTACCAAGAATTATGACAGGAGTTATTTTAGCAGCAGGACGTGTATTTGGTGAGGCGGCAGCGCTTCTTTATACAGCTGGAATGAGCACAGATATTAACTGGAGCCGTACATGGCATATTACTTCTCCAGTATCTGCATTAAATCCATTCCGTCCAGGAGAGACATTAGCACTTCACATTTGGGCAAGCCGTACAGAGGCAATTGAAGCCAATGCAGAACAGATTGCTAATTTCTCAGCAGCCGTTCTTTTACTTTTAGTATTTGCATTTAGTATTGGAGCGAGATTATTAAGCCGTAAGGTCGAGAAAAATATGACAGGAAAATAAAGGATAATAAGCCTTGTCGATTGGTTACTATTGTGTGTATAATAAAAATAATAAATGGAGATTGAATCAAAATGGCAGATAAAAAATTTGATGTAAAAGGTCTAGAACTTTATTATGGTCAGTTTAAAGCCTTAAAAAACATAAATATGAGTATTGATAAAAATGAAATTACAGCTTTTATTGGACCATCTGGATGCGGAAAATCCACATTCTTAAAAACATTAAATCGAATGAATGACTTAGAAGAAGGCGTAAAAATCAACGGACAGATTCTATTAGATGGACAAGATATCTTTAAAGATATGGATGCCATTACTCTTCGTCAAAAAGTCGGAATGGTGTTCCAACAACCAAATCCATTCCCAAAAAGTATTTATGATAATGTAGCCTATGGGCCAAGATTACAAGGGATCCGCTCAAAAGTAGAGTTAGATGAAATTGTAGAGCGTTCTCTCCGTGCGGCAGCCATTTGGGATGAAGTAAAAGATCGTTTAAAGAAAAGTGCATTGGGAATGTCTGGGGGACAACAGCAAAGACTTTGTATTGCAAGAGCATTAGCCGTATCACCAGAAGTATTATTAATGGACGAACCAACATCAGCGCTAGATCCAATTTCTACAAATAAAATCGAAGAATTGGCTATGGAGTTAAAGAAAGATTATACCATTATTATGGTAACTCATAATATGCAACAAGCAGCGAGAATTTCAGATAAAACTGCTTTCTTCCTTTTAGGAGAAATGGTAGAATATGGGGAAACAGAAAGCCTCTTCTCCATGCCAAAGGATAAGAGAACAGAAGACTATATTACAGGAAGGTTTGGTTGATATGAGAACGAGATTTGATGAACAAATGGAAGAACTTCATGTAGAGCTCATTAAGATGGGAAGCCTTTGTGAAGAGGCGATTGCCCTTTCCGTACAAGTGCTTTTAGAGTGTTCGAAAGAGCAAAAAGAAGAAGACGAAGAGGTTATTCAAGAAACCATTGCTGATTTAAGAGGAAAAGTTTCGAATCTAGAAGAAGAAATTGATTCCAAAGAATATGAGATTGAAACTCTTTGTATGAGACTCTTATTACAACAGCAACCAGTGGCAAGAGATTTAAGAAATATCTCGTCTGCATTAAAAATGATTTCTGATATGGAACGTATTGGTGATCAGGCCGCAGATATCGCTGATTTAACAAGCAAGGGGCTTGGACATTATTCACAAAGTATGATTCATATCGATGATATGGCGAAGGCTACGGTCAAGATGGTAACGGGCAGTGTCGATGCCTTCGTAAAAAATGACCTTGCTTTAGCAAAGAAAGTAATAAAGAGCGATGATGAGGTCGATTCTCTTTTTGAAAAAGTAAAAACAGAATTAATGGATTTAATTTACGATAAGCAAATTGATGCAAAAGAATCTTTAAATCTTTTAATGGCAGCAAAATATTTTGAACGCATTGGAGATCACGCAGTTAATATAGCCGAATGGGTGGAATATTCCATCACGGGAGAGCGTAAGAAATAAGTGAGGAATTAAAGATGATATATTTTGTAGATGATGATGATAGTATTCGCGAGTTAATTATTTATACATTAAATAGTCAAGGAATTGAGGCGGAAGGCTTTGCAAAGCCTTCCGAGTTTTGGAAAGCTATGGAGGAAAGAATTCCAGCTTTAATTTTACTTGATATTATGTTGCCTGAGGAAGATGGAATTTCTATTTTAAAGAGACTCCGATCTAAGTCGTTGTGGAAAAAAATTCCTGTCATTATGTTAACAGCAAAAGGCAGTGAATTTGATACCGTATTAGGCCTTGATAGTGGAGCGGACGATTATGTTCCAAAACCATTTCGTATGATGGAACTGTTATCAAGAATTCGGGCACATTTAAGAAGAAGTGATGAAGTCGTAGAAGAGAATAAAGTGTTAAAACTTGGAATATTATCCGTTGATTCACAAAAGCATATCGTGAAAGTTGGAGAAGATGAAATTGTTTTAACATTAAAAGAATTTGATCTTCTCCATTTTTTATTAGAAAACAAAGGGATTGTATTAACGAGGGCACAAATACTCGATCGAATTTGGGGGTATGAATTTGATGGAGAAAGTCGTACCGTAGATGTGCATATTCGGACACTGAGACAAAAATTAAAAGATGCAGGAAAATATATTGAAACGGTTCGAGGTGTTGGATATAAATTGGAGGAAAGGATAGATGACAAGTAAAATTTTTCGTTCCATTATTTTAGTAGCAGGTTCCATTCTCGCAGCTAGCTTTTTATTGATTTTTGGAATCATGTACAGTTATTTAACGGATGAATTAAGAGGAGAATTAAAAAGTGAAGCTGGCTATGTGGCACAAGCAGTTGAAAGTGGTGGAATTGATTATTTAGAACGGTTACCAGAAGAGGAAAATCGAATCACTTTGATCGAAAATGATGGAACGGTGCTTTATGATTCTAAAGTAGAAATTTCAGAGATGGAAAATCATATCCAGCGTCCAGAAGTGCAATTGGCAATAGAAAATGGCTATGGGGAAGATACGAGATATTCCGATACACTTTCCGATAAAACAATGTATTATGCCGTGCGTCTATCTGATGGGAAAATTCTTCGCGTGGCACAAGTGCAAGATACCGTGTTAACGTTATTATTAGGCTTAATTCATCCAGTTCTTTATATTTTAGCATTGATGTTCTTATTAGCTGCATTTTTAGCAAGAAAAGTGGCAAAAAAGATTACAGAGCCAATGAATAATTTGGATTTAGAACATCCAGAGAATAATGAGGCGTATGATGAAATTGCTCCTTTGTTAACAAAGATTCACCGTCAAAAGAGGATGATTAAAGAGCAGTTAGAAGATGCCAAAAATAAACAAGAAGAATTTGAGATGATTACCGAAAATATGGAAGAAGGATTTTTAGTCATCGATTCTAAGATGGAAATTTTATCTTGTAATTCTAGTACAAAGAGATTATTTGAAATCGAGTCTTTAGGAAAACATCAAAGCGTTCTTACTTTAAATCGAACAGAAAAATTTCAAAAGATTATTGAACAGGTGTTAGAGGGAAGACATCAAGAAAGTGAAATTGAATTAGACGAGAGTCAATATCAATTAATTGCAAATCCCGTATTTCAAGGGGAAGACCGTGAGGTGGCAGGAGCCGTCTTAGTCTTCATGGATATTACAGAGAGAATGCAAGGAGAGCGATTGCGAAGAGAGTTTACTGCCAATGTTTCTCATGAGCTAAAAACACCGCTTACCTCTATTTCAGGATTTGCAGAAATCATGCAAAATGGTATCGTGAAGCCAGAAGATGTACCAAAGTTTGCAGGAAATATTTTTAGAGAATCTCAAAGGCTTATTTCCCTTGTCAATGATATTATTAAATTATCCCAATTAGATGAAGGAATGATGCCTTATGAAAAAGAAGAAGTTAGTGTAAAGGCATTGGCAAATGAGGTAGCACTGAGACTGCAAGCGATGGCACATAAAAAAGATGTTTTAATTGAAGTATCGGGAGAAAATGAGCGATTAACAACCGTTCGACCTGTATTAGAAGAAATTTTATATAATTTATGTGATAACGCCATTAAGTACAATAAAGAAAAAGGAAGTGTAAAAGTTTCCATTGAGAAAAAGACAGAAGGATTAGCTATTTCTGTTACCGATACAGGAATCGGCATTCCAGTTTCCAGTCAAAGCCGAATTTTTGAACGGTTTTATCGCGTGGATAAAAGCCATTCAAAAGAAATTGGTGGTACAGGGCTTGGGCTTTCTATCGTAAAGCATGGAGCTGCTTATTTAGGTGCAATCTTGAAGTTAGACAGTATTATTGGAGTTGGAACGACAATAACTTTACTGTTTCCAGAGAAAAATTAAAAATGGGTAAGAGAAAAAGACTATTGTAGATAGAAAGTACAATAGTCTTTTTTTCTATACTAAGAAATAGTGTTTCCTAATGTAGAAAGAAGAACTATATAAAAAATATGAAAAAAATAATGTAAAGAATGAATAAAAAAAGAGGTATTTTTTGGAAACAATCAATGGTAGGATCATAGTATTCAGAATAAAGGAGGATAGAAGGTTAAAGTTTAGAGTGAAAACAATATTTTGTATTTAGGAGGAGTCTATGAGAAAAAGAATGGTATCGATTTTAGCATCCATGGTACTTGTTTGTTCCGCGCTTGTTGTATCTCCAAGCTCCGTACAAGCCAGTAAAAAGTCAGAACAAACATTTCAAGATCAAAATCAAAAACAGATTGTACAGGCAATGGGGCCAGGGTGGAATTTAGGAAATCAATTAGAAAGTGTTATCGATAGAGTACCAGAAGAGACTAACTGGGGGAACCCAAAAATTACAGAAAGTCTTATTAAAAGTGTAAAGAGGGCAGGATTTCGTTCGATCCGAATTCCAGTTTCGTATTTTACAAAGATTGATGATAACAATCAATATAAAATCGACAGTAAATGGTTAGATCGTGTACAAGAAGTCGTTGATTATTGTATGAAAAATGATCTCTATGCAGTCATTAATATCCATGGGGATGGATATAATACAATCGATGGTGGTTGGCTCCTTTGTAATGGAGAGGATCAAGCTACCATTCGAAAAAAATATAAAAAAGTGTGGCAACAGATTGCAACAAGATTTAAAGATTATGATGAACATTTATTGTTTGAGGCTATGAATGAAGAGTTTGATGGAAATTATTCCACACCAAACAAAGAATATTATGAAAACATCAATGACTATAATCAGATCTTTGTAGACACTGTGCGTAAAACAGGTGGAAATAATACAAAGAGATGGCTGATCATCACAGGATGGAACACAAATATTGAATACACCGTTGGAGACTATGGATTCAAGCTTCCAACAGATAAGTATCGTGCAAAATCTATTAGTAAGAAAGAACAAAGAATTATGATCTCTGCGCATTATTATGAGCCATGGGATTTTTGGGGTGGAGAAAATGGAGTGATTACCCAATGGGGAAATGAGGCTACGGATGCTTCAAAAACAGGACCTTCTTGTGGAGAAGAGTATATGGAACGGCAGTTTACTCGATTAAAAGAAACCTTTACGGATAAGGGATATCCTGTCTTTATAGGAGAGTATGGTTCCATTGATAAGAGTACATATGATCCCCAAAGTGAATTTTATCGAGCTTACTTTGCAAGAAAACTTTGTGAAGTGAGCAAAGAAACGGGATGTATTCCAATGTATTGGGATAATGGATATAATGGTGTCCATGGTTTTGGACTTTTTGATCGAACAACAAACAAAATTACACAGCCAGCGATTATCGATGGAATTATGGAAGGAGCTGGACGCAAGGTAAAGAAAAATACAGAGATGATGTCCGTTCGCCTTTATGCGTCCGATAGCTATTATTGGTATACTGTTCAAAGTGATAACGTCGCTCGAATTACAAAAAAAGGCGGTACTTACACATTAAAATTAAGAGGTAGCAAGGAAATGCTCTCCAATATTACAACCATTTCATTAAGAGATTGTTATGTAGAACAAGGCAGAGAGACAACATCTCCATTTAAAACAGCCGATGTTGTGATTGACAAAGTGGTATTCAATGGAAATGAGTACAAAGTAAAAGAAAATAAAACTTCGGCCATTCAAAAAGAACAAGCCAAATTCACAATGGAATTGATCAATCAGTGGAGTGGAGCTGAGCCTATGATTACAGGATTGCAGAAAAAAGATTCTTTCTCTTTTGAAGAATCTCAATATCAAGAAGAAAACGTGTTAGAGGTAACATTTACCGTATCAAATCTTTCTTGAATTTTCTCTCAATTATCATTATTAATAAAAGAATAAGATGAAAAGGATTCTTGAATATACTCAAGAGTCCTTTTTCAGTTGTTATACTTCACCGGTTAATAAAACGATAGCAATTGCAGTTAAAAATTCAATCATAATAATATAAAATAAATGCCTATAAAATTGTATTTTAATAAAAATAAAATATTTTAAATATATTTAAAATATAAATTGACATATGGGTATGTATTGGATAAAATGA
>OBXV01000683.1_pt1 | contig 13099 bp, 9 predicted proteins | sample 1495451 | NCBI WGS metagenome assembly OBXV01 (sample SAMEA2580178, study PRJEB22360) | human gut metagenome | biome: human gut; feature: human-associated habitat; material: faeces | place: Denmark | collected 2008/2010
ATTATGATTCATAGCATACCACCTTATAAAAAAATTTAATATATAATAATATCGACATAAAATGAAAAAAAATAATAGTTTTAATGATAGTAGGTGAAAATAAATGGCAAATATTTTAAAAGTAACAACGCCACAAGTTGGATATGATAATACAAATACAAATGTAAAAAATAATCCAACCACTCAAAAAAAGATCGGAATACAAACAAAAGAGAATATAGAAGGAATCTTAAGTAAGGAAAATCTAAGGGAGATTTTGAATGCTGAAGAGAAAAAATATTTTGCAGAATCAAATTTTGGAAGTTTTTTAGAGGCGATGAAAAAGACTCCAAAAGAAGGAGAGATTGTCGCAAAATTATTATTTCAAGACTTTGATAAAATGTTAAGTGTTGGAATGAATCTTGGATTCTCAGAAGAGGTTTCAAAGTTTTTAGATAGTATAAAACAGTCACCAGAGAGTTTAAATCAGTTTATAAAAGAACAGTTAAAAAGTACAACACCATTTCAAGGAGAGTTTTTCGAAAAAATTCGTACTATTATGAATCAAACAGATTCTGTGGAACTTAGAGCGACCATTTTAGATTTTATGAAACGTTATGTGGATATGACTTGTGGATATCATTTATTAAAACAAATGTCCTATCATCTAACAGAAATTCAAAAATATATGTTTCGTGCGGATAAAGAAAGGCTTGAATTGTTAAAGCAACAGCTGAATCAAGAAGCGCCATTAGGGGATACAAAAGGGAATGAACAAATATTAAAAAGAGCCATCCTTCCATTTTTGGGAGTATATATTAAAAAGACACATGATTTTGGAGCGATACGAGAGCAAATTTCATTATTGATGATTCAAGTAGCGCGATATGAAAATGGAAATAAAGATGAATTATTAAAAGTTTTTCAAACACTAAAAGCATATCGAGAGTTTTATCAAGTGTTTGGCGACTTAGACGAAGATACTTTGTTTTCTTTTTTATGTGAGAAAGAAAGAGAGCCATTAGGACAGATGCAATCTCAATTTTTTTCTGTATTAAGTGAAGGAATAAAAGGTGCAGGAGGGATGGAAAATCGTCACATATTTGAGTCTCTTATGGAGGCTTTTTTATTAAATGAAAGTGTTTATATGCCTCTTATTCACGCTATGATACCTGTTGAAATGTTTGGAAGAAAAATGGTATCAGAGCTTTGGATTGATCCCGATGAATTAGGAAATGGGGCACAGATAAAGGAGCGACAGATAAAGCTGTTATTAAAGTTTTACATAGAAGATTTGGGAGATGTTCATGCTATTTTACTTTATAAAAATAATACTATTTGCGCAGAACTTCTTTGTCCAGAACAGTTAAAAGGAGAAGAGAAAAAAATACATGATGAAGTCTTATCTATTTTAGAAAAAAATAATCTTTCTATTCAAAGTTTTCATGTATCATATGGAGAAAAAGGGCAAGATATAATAAAGGTATTTCAAAAATTATATGAAAGGAATAAAGGAATTCATGTCAGAGTTTAATAAAGTATTAAATCAAAAAGCAGTTGCTTTAAAGTACGATATGGAGAAAAATCGGGCCCCTGTTATTGTAGCAGCGGGAAAAGGGCATTTAGCAGAAAAAATAGTTGAGACAGCGGTGGAAGCAGGAGTACCTGTTTATGAAGATAATTCACTAGCGACTACTCTTGCTCAATTAGAGCTGGGAAGTGAAATTCCAGAAGAACTATATGAAACAATCGTAGAGCTATATCTATATTTCTTAAAGTTTCCAAATACTTAGGAAGAAAAAAGAGGAAAAAAAGAGGAAAAAACTCTTGTTGGAAATAAGAAAGTGTAGTACAATATATAGGGTATATCAAATAGAGAAGGTGGCATATGTTGTGTTAAAAAACAACGATCTATAGTGAAGATATACACCAACTGAAGGTTTTAGGAGGAAGGTTTATTATGCAAACATTAGAGTTAAAAAAGGATTTTTATTGGACTGGAATTGTCGATGATACACTTCGTGTATTTGATATTATTATGTATACAGAATTTGGTACAACTTATAATTCTTATATATTAAAAACAGGTGATAAGACAATTTTATTTGAAACAGCCAAGGCAAAATTTTTTGATGAATATTTAGAAGAATTAAAATCCATTACGGATATAAAAAATATTGATTATCTTGTTGTCGAACATACAGAGCCAGATCATGCAGGAAGCATTGAAATGTTACTTGACTTAAATCCAAATATGAAAATTCTTGCAACAAGTTGTGCAATTGGATTTTTAAAACAGATTGTGAATCGGGATTTTTATAGCATTCCAGTAAAAGATGATCAAAGAATGAAAATTGGAGATAAAACACTTCGTTTTATGCATGTTCCAAATCTTCATTGGCCAGATACAATGTTCACTTATATTGAAGAAGATAAGGTGCTTGTCACTTGTGATTCTTTTGGTTCTCATTATGGGTTTCACGGGATTTTAAGAAGCAAGGTGACAGATGAAGAAGGTTATATGCGTGCCACAAAATATTATTTTGATAATATTTTAGGACCATTTAAACCATATATGTTAACTGCTTTACATCGTGTAAAAGAACTAGAAATCGATATGATCTGTACAGGGCATGGCCCTGTTCTCGATACAAAAATTGAGGAGTTAATGGGAACTTATGAAGAATGGTGTACCGTTGTAAATCCAAATAAAGAAAAAACGGTTATCATTCCTTATGTAAGTGCTTATGGCTACACAGAACAATTAGCGGAAAAAATTGCAGAAGGAATTCGTGAAAGCGGAAAAATTGATGTAAGAAGCTATGATTTAGTAGAAGCAGATATGGCAAAAGTTATGGAAGAAATTGGTTTTGCAGATGGTATCTTACTTGGAAGTCCAACTATTTTATGTGAAGCTTTAAAACCAATTTGGGACGTAACAACTTCCATGTTTTCAGGAGTTCATGGTGGAAAGTATGCCAGTGCATTCGGAAGTTATGGCTGGAGTGGAGAAGCAGTTCCACATCTGATTGAACGCTTAAAACAATTGGAAATGAAGGTAAATGACGAAGGATTCCGTGTGCGATTTAAACCAAGTGAAGTGGATTTAATGAATGCTTTTGAATTTGGATATAATTTTGGATGTCAAGTGCTTGAAAAAGAAAATCCAAGAAAAGTAAAAGGGCCAAGAAAACTTGTAAAATGTCTCGTTTGTGGTGAAATCTTTGATTCTTCCCTTGAAGTTTGTCCAGTTTGTGGTGTAGGAAAAGAAAACTTTGTAGAAGTAGAGGAAGATGAAGTGACGTTTAGAAGGGATACAAGTGAAGCATTTGTAATTCTTGGAAATGGTATTGCAGGTCTTTCAGCGGCAGAGGCAATTCGGGCTAGAAATAAAGCAGCAAGAATTGTTATGATTTCAAATGAAGAAGTACTCACTTATAATCGTCCAATGCTCACAAAATCTATGTTAGCAGGTTTATCACCAGAGCAAATTGCAGTTCATGATAAAAACTGGTATGAAGAAAATGAGATTATAACGATTTTAGGCAAAAATGTTACAAAAATTGATGCAGAAGAAAAAGTGATCGTTTTAGATGGAGATATGAAACTTCAATATCATAAATTGATTTATGCACTTGGTTCTGAATGCTTTATTCCACCAATTCAAGGAGCGGAGAAAGAAGAAGTAATTGCAATTCGTAAAGTATCCGATATTCAAAAAATTGGAGAACTTCTTCCAACTGTAAAAAATGTGGTTGTTATCGGTGGTGGTGTCTTAGGCTTAGAGGCTGCTTGGGAATTTAAAAAGTCAAAATGTGAAGTGGCTGTTCTTGAGTTAGCACCACAGCTTATGGGAAGACAGATTGATGAAACAGCAGGTCAGATGTTAGAGGCAATTGCTAAGAAAGAAGGCATTGAAATTCATACAGGAGTACAGATTGAATCCATTGAAGGAGGCGCTCATGTAGAAGGTGTCAAACTTTCTGATGGAACCGTATTCCCAGCAGATTTAGTAATTATATCCGCAGGAGTTCGTGCGAATACAGCTGTTGCAAAAGAAGCAGGAATCCAAGTGGATCGTGCTATTGTAGTAAATGAAAAAATGGAAACAAATATTGCTGATATTTATGCTTGTGGTGATTGTGCACAGTATGAAGGCATGAATTATGCAATTTGGCCAGAGGCTTCTGAACAAGGAAAAACAGCTGGTGCTAATGCCACAGGAGATCAAGTGGAGTACCAAGTGCCATCATTAGGTCTTTCTTTCCATGGAATGAATACCGCTCTTTACGCGATTGGAGATAATGGGAAAAATCCTGAACTTGCTTATCGAACAATGGAAATAAAAGATGATGCAAGAAAACAGTATGAAAAATACTATTATGTAAACAACCAGTTAAAAGGAGCAATTTTAATTGGAGATGTTTCTAAAATGGCTGAAGTAACAGAAAAAATAAAATAGATGATGAGCAATCGAAATTTATAATGGAGAAAGGGATATCAAAAAATAGAACGGAGCGTTTTTTGGTGTCCCTTTTTTCCCATCGTTTTATTGTGGAAACTACTGGCCTGTGACAAAGTGTGCAATGTATACTTTGGTTCTTATGATTAAAATATGAGAGAAAATAAAAAAGGATGAAATAAGAACTGCTGTTTGTTCATTATATAATTATAGACGTTCCTATAAAAAAAAGAGAAAAACAAAGGAGAGATCATATGATTTGTAAAAACTGTGGAACAAAGAGCAGTGGAAACTACTGTAGCAACTGTGGTATGCCATTAGAAAAAAATATAGAAAAAGAAGAGGCAGAGCAAAAAAAACAGCTACAAGAAGAGAGATTTCAAAGAGAAGAAGAAAGAAGACAACAAAAAGAAGAGAAAGAATTTCAAGAAGAGGAGAAAGAGAAAAGACAAGAAGTACAGATAATAAAGAAGCAGACAAAGAAATCACCAACTGATTATTCAAAAAAGATGGGCAGTAGTAAGTCAAAACCTTCGAATCCAAAAAAAACGAAGAAAAAGAAGACAAAGAGAAAGGGATTATTACCTACAAAAGTTCTGCCCGTTAAGACAGTAAAAAAGACTATTTCAAGAGTATTACAAGGCTTTTCGGTATTGATGATGTTAGGAATTGGTGCTGTACTCGTATTTGCTTTTTGGAAAGAAAGAAATACATTGGGCTTTGTTCAGACGATGGTGGGAGAGAGGAACTATCCGTTGGCCTTTTTTATAGCACTTATGGTTTGTATGATAGGATTTGTCTTTCTCTCTAGTATTTGGATTTTTTCAAAAAGGAAACTAGCCAGTGAAGATCGGATTAAATCCTTTGACTCAGGACGAGGATTATTGCCGTTTCTTTTGATTGCCATTCTTGTTTTATTAGCACCTGAATTACAAAGAGTAGTTCCAGAAACCCATGAAGTGATCAAAGGATTTTTATTAACAATGGAAATTTTAACAGAACATCAAAAAGTGATTGGAACGTGTGCAGTGTTTGGATTCGTTGCATGTTTATTCCGAAAACTTATGCGAATTTAGAAGGGATTGATTACGGATTGAGTATTTCTTGACTTTTAATTATAATTGTTCTATGATTAATATAACAAAGATATTTGTGGGATTAGAAAGAAAGGAGGAGTCCTTATGGCAATTGAAGAGATACAAATTGACTTTCAAAGTGGAGAGGCAATCTATTTACAGCTTAGAAATCAGATTATTATTGCCATTGCAAAAGAGGAACTCCAAGAAGGAGAAGCTTTGCCCTCCGTTCGCCAGTTAGCTGAATGTTTGGGTGTTAATATGCATACAGTGAATAAGGCATATTCTCTATTAAAGCAAGATGGTTATTTGCAATTGGATAGAAGGAAAGGGGCAGTGGTATCCGTTTCCGTACCGTGTGATAAGCAGTTAGAAGTACAAGCAATCTATGAGAGTATGGAAATGATTGTTGCCGAAGCTATTTGTAAAAATATTAGTAAAGAAGATATTTATCAAATTGTAGACAGCATGTATGATATTTTTGGAAAATGATGAGAAATATGTAAAATTAAGAAATAAAAAAATAAAAAATAAAAAGATAAAGGGAGGAACGAATGAGTTTTCAATTAGATTTATTTACTGAGAGAGCGCAAAAAGCAATCTCTCTTGCACAAACATTTGCAAAGAAGTTAAAGCAAAATTATGTAGGAACTGAACATTTAATCTATGGATTACTAAAAGAGAAAACGGGAACTGCTGCAGAAATTTTAGTAAGAAATGGCGTAGAAGAAGAACGGGTACAAAAAGCCATTGGCAGTTTTTTAAGCGAAGAAGAAGGAGTAAAATCACCTGTTTTTAGTCCGAAATTAGAAGAAATTTTAGAAAAAAGTGTGGTAGAATCCAACAAAGATAGGCTTTCAAAAGCAGGAACCGAACATTTGTTACTTGCCATTATTGTAGATTTTGAAAATAGTGGTTGCCGTTTATTAGAGCAAATGAATATCAATGTTCAAAAAGTCTTTTTGGATTTAATAAAAACTCTCGGAAGAGATACCAATCAAGCAAAAAATGATTATTACTTGAAGAGAAAAGCAACACAAGCGAAAAAGAAATCTACAACTCCTATGTTAGATCGTTATAGTAGAGATTTGACACAAATAGCCAAAGATGGAATGTTAGATCCTGTGATTGGGAGAGAGTATGAGATTCAACGCCTTATGCAGATTTTGAGTCGAAGAACGAAAAATAACCCTTGTTTAACAGGAGAACCAGGAGTTGGTAAAACGGCGATTGTAGAAGGATTAGCGCAGATGTTAAGCCGTGGTACTGTTCCAGAAACCATTGTAGGAAAAAAACTATTATCTCTTGATTTATCCGCTATGGTAGCGGGAACGAAATACCGTGGAGAATTTGAAGAGCGTATGAAGAAGATGTTAGAAGAACTTCGTTCCAATGGAGAAGTGCTTTTATTTATTGACGAAATTCATACAATTATTGGAGCTGGTGGAGCGGAAGGTTCTATGGATGCAGCTAATATTTTAAAACCAGCCCTCTCAAGAGGAGAAATCCAAATTATTGGTGCTACTACGAGAAATGAATATCGAAAGTACATTGAAAAAGATGCTGCGTTAGAAAGAAGATTTCAGCCAGTTGTGGTAGAAGAGCCGAGTGAAGAACAGGCGATTCAAATATTAGAAGGATTATATCCACAGTATGAAAAACATCATGGAGTAAGAATCTCCAAAGAGGCAATCAAAGCCGCGGTAACATTATCAGAACGATATATTAATGATCGTTTCCTTCCAGATAAAGCCATTGATTTGATGGACGAGGCAGCCTCTAGAAAACGCTTGCTTGTGTTAACTCCACCAACGCAATTGTTAAAATTAGAAGAAGAATTATCGACTATTGAAAAAGAAAGAGAGAATGCAATCGAAAGAGGAGACTTTGAAGAGGCATCTCTTTGGAATGAGAAGCAAGAGAAAAAACAAAAGCAATATGATCGTGCGTGGAAGCGATATGAAAAAGAGAAGAATTCAGCAGTGGAAATAACAGAAGATGATATTGCATCAGTTGTTGCTATGTGGACAAAAATTCCAGTAGAGCGCTTAAATGAGAAAGAGTCAGAACGACTTCTTCATTTAGAAGATACATTACACAAAAGAGTGATTGGTCAAAAAGAAGCGGTATCTGCTGTTTCTAAAGCCATTAAACGAGGAAGAGTTGGGTTAAAAGATCCGAATCGTCCCGTTGGTTCTTTCTTATTTTTAGGGCCTACAGGTGTGGGAAAAACAGAACTTTCTAAAGCACTTTCAGAAGCAATCTTTGGTACAGAAGATTCGATTATTCGAATTGATATGTCAGAATATATGGAGAAGCATAGCGTATCAAAAATGATTGGTTCTCCACCAGGATATGTTGGATATGAAGAAGGTGGACAGTTAAGTGAAAAAGTTCGTCAGCATCCATACTCTGTTGTATTATTTGATGAAATAGAAAAGGCACATGAAGATGTATTTAATTTATTGCTACAAGTATTAGATGATGGTCATATTACCGATTCACAAGGACGAAAAGTTGATTTTAAAAACACTGTTATTATTATGACATCAAATACAGGGGCAAGCACTATTGTAGAGCCGAAAAAATTAGGATTCAAAACAAACTCTGATTCGAAAGTGGATTATGAAAATATGAAGTCTAATGTTATGGAGGAATTAAAACATTCCTTTAAGCCAGAATTTTTAAATCGCATCGATGAAATTATTGTATTCCATACATTAGAACGCCAAGAATTAATGCAGATTGTAGAATTGTTATTAAAGGATTTAAAGAAACGCGCCTTTTTACAGATGGGAATTTCATTAGAAGTAGATATTTCTGTGAAAGAATATATTTTAGAAAAAGGATATGATGAAAAATATGGAGCAAGACCTCTTAGAAGAGCCGTGCAAACAGAGCTAGAAGACTTATTAGCAGAAGAAATTTTGAGCGGACATATGCAAGAAGGAAATGTTATCTTAGTGAAAATGGAAGAAGGTAAGGTACATTTTGAAAGAAAAGAAACGGTAGAGAAAAAATAAGAGTGATTTTGTCGGATTCCTACCTGTTTTACTGGAAATCTGATGAAAAATAATATATAATATTAGTAAATCAAAAGATATAGTTATGCATATTTTAGGAGGAAATAAAATGGCAGTTGTACAAGAATTAATTCGAGCAGAACAAGATAATAGTTTAAGTTTCGGGAATTATGAGTTAACAACGAAATCAAAAGTCTCTGATTTTGAACATGAGGGAGATTTATATAAAGTGAAAACGTTTCAGGAGATTACAAAATTAGAAAGAAACGGAATGTTTGTATACGAATCTGTTCCAGGAACAGCTGTTCATAATTTTAGAGCAAGTGATCGTGTTGTAAGTTTTTGTGTAGAAGCGAAAGAAGATGCACAGATTACGCTTGAATTAGAAGCAGAAAAAGAATATAAGATTTTCATTGATGATATTAATGTTGGTAAGATGAAAACAAACTTAGGCGGTAAACTTCCATTAAGCGTAGAACTTGGAGACAAGGAAAAAGCTACTGTAAAAATCGAGAAATTATAATCTGTGTAGAAGGCATTTTAAGAGTTGCATCGTTGGTCTGATACATAGAGAAAGAGAATAACAAAGAAAAAGTGCGTACAAAAGAAAATGGACGCACTTTTTTGTATGATAGGAAATTGTGTTTTCTATCATATAAGCTAGAAATAACTTAAAGTTATGAAGGGTGTGCAACGCACACTTTGTATCATGGAAAGGCATAAGTTAAGCAGCCAGTAGAAGAGACAAAGAAAGGAAAAGAAAATGGCAAAAGCAAAGCAAATTTTTTTCTGCCAAGAGTGTGGATATGAATCATCGAAATGGATGGGGCAGTGCCCAGCATGTCGTGCGTGGAACACTTTTGTAGAAGAAAAGGCAGTGACTACACCAAAGGGAACAGTAAAAAAATCTAAGTTAGAAAGCAAAGAGCCTACCAGTTTATTCGAAGTATCGTCAAAAGAAGAGGAGAGAATTCGTACTGAAATTCCAGAATTAGATCGTGTGCTAGGAGGAGGGATTGTAAGAGGTTCTCTGACTTTAGTTGGTGGAGATCCAGGAATTGGAAAGTCTACATTGTTATTGCAAGTATGTAGAAATTTGGCAAATAAAAAGAATAAGGTTCTTTATATTTCTGGAGAGGAATCATTAAAGCAAATTAAAATGAGAGCAGAGCGACTTGGAACGTTTGAAGAAGAGATGTATTTATTATGTGAGACCAATATAGAAGTATCTTGTGAATCCATTTTAAAAGCGAAGCCAGATATGGTAGTCATCGATTCGATTCAGACAATGTGCTCTGAAGAGATTAGTTCAGCACCAGGAAGTGTATCACAAGTACGAGAAGTAACTTCTCAACTGATGATGCTTGCAAAACAAACGGGTACGGCGATTTTTATTGTAGGGCATGTGACGAAAGAAGGCGTTGTTGCAGGGCCTAGGACATTGGAGCATATGGTGGATACGGTGTTATATTTTGAAGGAGATCGCCATGCATCTTATCGAATTCTTCGAGGAGTAAAAAATCGTTTTGGTTCTACGAATGAGATCGGAGTATTTGAGATGTTACAAAACGGTTTAGAAGAAGTGCCAAATCCATCGGAAGTGATGTTAAATGGAAGACCTCTTGATAGTTCCGGTTCTGTTGTCGTTTGTTCCATTGAAGGAACAAGACCTATTTTAATTGAAATTCAAGCACTTGTGACGGATACGAATTTTGGAATCCCAAGAAGGACAAGCGTTGGAATTGATTATAATCGAGTTAATTTATTATTAGCAGTTTTGGAAAAAAGAGCTGGATATCAATTAGGCGGATGTGATGCCTATGTAAATTTAACAGGCGGAATGAAACTAGGAGAGCCTGCCATTGATCTTGGGATTGTGATGGCACTTATTTCTAGTTATAAAAATAGAGCGATAGATTCTCATACATTAATTTTTGGAGAAGTGGGACTGACAGGAGAGGTTCGAGGTGTGAATATGGCAGAACAAAGAGTTTATGAAGCTCAGAAAATGGGGTTTACAACTTGTATTCTACCAAAGACGAACTTTGATAGTTTGAAAGGAGAATATAAAATAAAATTGATCGGTGTATCCAATGTAAAAGAGGCCATTGATTTATTTTAATATCTGGAATAAAGGATGTATGCCTAGCACTTATGACTTTGTTCTTGGATAATAATGGATACCGGTAGAAAATGTTTTGAATTTCTTATGTAATTCGATAATATAAAAAAGCGATTGTAACAAAAAAGTACCTAGAAATGAAGAAAAGGATACTTGTTTGTTACATCGCCTTTTATTTACACAAACACAATGAGCCATGGGAGAGCATTTATGCTCTTTAAGAAACCACCGAATTAGAAATTATGCTTATATGAATTTGAGGCTATAAAAGTATAATTCCATGGTTTGCACATTCTTCTGCAATTTCATCAGGCCAAATAGAGGCTTGAATTTCTCCAATATGAGCTTTTCTTAAAAAGAACATACAAAGTCTAGACTGTCCAATACCACCACCGATTGTATAAGGAAGTTCTTGTTCTAAAATTGCTTTTTGGAATGGAAGGCTAGCGCGCTCTTCACAGCGGCTTAATTTTAATTGTTTCATAAGGCTTTCTTCGTCGACACGAATTCCCATAGAAGAGAGTTCGAGCGCAATATCAAGAACAGGATAGTAGACAATAATATCTCCGTTTAATTCCCAATCATCATAATCAGGTGCGCGTCCATCGTGTTTTTCACCAGAAGCTAATTCTTTTCCAATTTGCATAATAAATACAGCACCTTTTAACTTAGCGATGTTATATTCTCTTTCTTTTGGTGTCAAAGATGGATACATATCCTCTAATTCTTGAGAAGTAATAAAGAAAATATCTTTTGGAAGAATTTCTTCAATATAATCGTATTGAATCGCCATATATTTCTCTGTTTTTTTCAGGCAACTATAAATAATTCGAACAGCCTCTTTTAAAGTATCTAAGTTACGATCATCTTTATGTATAATTTTTTCCCAGTCCCATTGATCTACATAAAGGGAATGAATGTTATCCGTATCTTCGTCACGACGGATGGCATTCATATCCGTATAAAGACCTTCTCCCTGAGAAAAACCATATTTTTTTAGAGCAAAACGTTTCCATTTCGCAAGGGAGTGAACAATTTCGGCTGGAGAATCATTTTGTTCTTTGATTCCAAAAGAAACTGGGCGTTCATAACCATTTAAATTATCATTGAGACCTGATTGTGGTACTACGAATAATGGTGCTGTCACACGAAGTAAGTTAAGTTGTTTTGTTAACGTCTGTTGAAAGAAATCCTTCACCGTTTTGATAGCAATTTGGGTGTCATAGAGATTAAGTTCTGAATGATAGTCTTTTGGTATAATAAGATGTTGCATATTTGATCCTCCTTCTTTCTTTGAAAATACAATTTAAAATAAGTTTTTAAAATATGAAACGATTTTAACATTAGTTTGATAGTTTTGTAAAGTGATAACTTGTTAAAAATAAAATAAACAGGGAAAAATGTAACGAAAAACAGGGAATGAAAAATTTATATTGGAAACGGAATGCACAGAAAGTCACTTGAAACTTGGCAATACTTGTTGTTATAATGATAAAAAAAATCAAATGAATAAGAATTATTGGGGTGATATAGATGAAAATCGAGATATTAGAGTATTTGAAATTAGTTGTAAATAGTCATAATGTGGATATGAAAATTATTCCGAAAGACGGAAGACTGTGGCTAGGGGAAAGTTTATATCCAATGATGGTTCAAAGAATGGAAATCGAAAGGGAAATTGAGCAAGGGATTTTATATTATGCATTAGGATTTTTTGAAGAAGAATATTGTATTTTTCGAATACCAGAAGGGGAAGAGAAGGCATTTCATTTTGTTATCATAGGCCCTTATAAAAAAAACGTTTTTGAAAATTATGAATTCCATCAATTGTTAAAAAATTATCAAATCACCCCTTCCTCATATAAAGAGGTAGAAGAATATTATAATTCGATTCCTATCATAACAAACGATAATGCATGGTTTACTATGCTTTCTTCCACGTTAAAATTGTTATATGGAAAAGAGCAGATAAAAATCCAATTCCTAGAAGGGATAAGAAAAGAAGGAGAGAGTGAATTTGCTATTCCTTACACACAAGAAGACAAGGCGCTGTCTTTTCATCTATTAGAACAGCGATATCAAATTGAACAGGAAATGCTTTTAGCGGTTTCACAAGGAAATACAGAAAAAGCGTTAGAGTTTTTAGGGCAATTAAATAAATACCAAATTTCAAGAAGGTATAAGGAAAAAAATCGAAATTATCGGAATTTATTAATTAGCTTTAATACACTTTGTCGAAAATTTGTCGAATCTTCTTGTGTACATCCTGTGTATATCGATGAGTTATCGGCTAAATTTGCAAAGCAAATAGAAACCATTTGTTCCGAGAGAGAAGCTGGCAAATTAAAAATGCAAATGATAAGGAAGTATTGTATTCTTGTGAAAAATTATTCTTTAAAAGGATATTCTCCGTTTATACAAAAAATTATAAATTATA
>OBXV01000684.1_pt1 | contig 13072 bp, 11 predicted proteins | sample 1495451 | NCBI WGS metagenome assembly OBXV01 (sample SAMEA2580178, study PRJEB22360) | human gut metagenome | biome: human gut; feature: human-associated habitat; material: faeces | place: Denmark | collected 2008/2010
ATAATACGAAATGCAACCGAGTGTTCAAACAGAATTGGTGATGTTTGTGCAAAAAATAAAATTCCATCTACGGGTGCTACAATGCGGTCAATAATATTGCCTTCATACGGATCTAAAACTTCCGCTAAAATATCACCACGCCTTATCTCTTGATTAATTTCGCATTTTCTTCTAAAAAATCCAGAGATATTTGGTTTCACAGTGACGAGATCTTCCTCTGCTAAAATACTTGCAATGTATCCATTATGACAATTATATTTAATGATTCCCATTCTTGTCAAAAAACGAAGTGCAGAAGAAACTGCTTGGTTTGCTATCTCTTGGTTTAAATAATCATAACCACTTACATAGAGCGAAAATGCACTCGTTCCTCTTTCATGCCAATTATAATTTAATGTTCTTTGATCAAAACTTCTTGGTTGTCCTGTTACTACATATGGTAATCCAAAAAGGCTGGCAAGACTAATACTATCTTTCCCACCTCCTAGTGTTCGAACGTGTGGTACAAATTCCCCTGCTAAATAAAAGCCTGTAAATTGAATTCCATATCGATATCCAGTAGCTGCTTCCATAATAGCTGCTGCCACTCGATCCGTTGCTTCTCCTTTTGGATTTCCTGGAAAATGACGGTTAATATCTTCATTATCCCTTACCCAATTTCTTTTCCCTACATTCATAGAAGAACTAATCGCACATGGAATTACTAAAATTTCTTTGTTATTTAAAATTCCGCCCTTTTCCTCTAAAATACACAATTTATCAATTAACTGTGACGCACAATAAAGATGTTCATATTCGTTTCCGCGAAGAGCACCTACAATACAAGCGGCCTTTTCTCCTTTTCCAAATCGATATCCGATTACTTCAAAGTTTTCACGAAATCCTGAACTCAACGAAAATAATACTTCTCTAGTCATATTTATGTCCCCCTAAAACTCGTGCTAACAATGCTCCTTCGCTTACCACTGGGTATTCCCTTAGTGTAAACAAAATACCATCGCAAGGAGAAAAAATCTCTTCTTCTACAGACCCAGTCAGCGGTTCGATAATCTCACCGATTTTCTCCCCTTGTTTTACTTGCTTTGAATGTTCGACACTTGGCACAAAAACACCACTTGTTTCCCCATTAATGAAAACAACTTTTCCATCATCGGAAATATGTGGCTTTCTAGGAATTTTTGTCTCTCCTGTCCAAATTCCCATATACTTCATAAGAGAAAAAATCCCATCCACAACTTGATTACAATAGGATTGATCGATTCTCATGGCTACATCGCCTTCAATGACCATAGCTTTTGTCCCCATCTCATTTAATGCATTGACAATACTTCCTTGTTTTACCGTTGTGGACGGATGAATCCAAACAAAATCCATATTCATCTGTTTTGCATAAGGCATTAGTTTTGAAGCCACGTCATCATTAATACGCACTTGTGGAAGTTCCTTTAAAAAAATACTGCTTGAATGAATATCAATGCACACATTCGCTCCTTTTAAATCCTCCATAATTTTTGCAGCTGTATATTCTGTCATAGTTCCTTCAAAAGATCCTGGAAAAGCCATATTCATATCCATATTAAATAATGGCCACTCTCTTGTTCCTGCATCAAGTCCTAATGGATTAATCGCTGGATATACATCAACAATTCCTTTTAAATGCTGATAATTTTCTTTTATTTTACGAATCACTTCATAACAAATAAATTGTCCCGCTAAATCATCTCCATGAACACCTGTAATAATGCAAAGACGCTGTTCTTCGCCCGTCATATGCTCTGGATATAAACTATTTTTTTTAATTTTCATCACTTCTCGAATTGGAAGTTCTGCAGTTGTAATTGTTTCAATCATGCTTCTCACGACTCCCTTCTTCCAAAACAGGAATAAATTTCATAATTTATTATAACAGACTAACCTATATTTGCAACAGAAGAGACAAGAACTTTCTTTTACAGGAAACAAAAAAAGCTGCTGTATTATTAATTCTAGATCAATAAATACAACAGCTTCCTCTTGCTCGTTATGCTAGATTTATAAAATTAAAAGTCATTTTCATACCAATCTTCATAATCTTCAAACATACCATTTTCATACTGTCTCGTATAATTGATATTTTTTGAACGCTTTTGTTTTGGTATTGGACGAGAATTTTGAGAACGTTTTTTCTCTTCACTTTTCTTTTTCATCGCTTTTTGCTCTTTTTCTAATTTACGCATTACAATGAGTTTATCCGTTTGCTGTTCTCGAATTCTAGATAAATCGTCTTCTTTTTCACTTCTTCTTGGTCTTGATACTCTCGGTCTGTTTTCATAGTCATCATCTTTGTCTTTTGGTCGGAAAGAATTTTGATAACGTCCATGATACCCCCCATCTTTGTGGAATTCCTTGTTATCTTTTCTTCCAAATGTTTCTTTACGATTTTTGTCACTTTGATTTTTTGGATAGCTTCCTGCTCTTCCCTGTGATACTCCGTAAGAACGTTGGTTGCGTTCTCCATTTCCTTTGTTTTTAAAGTCTTTGGAACGCTCTTTGTCACGTCCTTTGTATACATTTTCTGGTGTCACAAATTAATCTCCTCTCGAATTGATAAAATTGTTATCTTTTTTTATTTTATACGAAAACTGCATAAAGTCAATTATTTTTGTTAAAATTTTATTTCTCTATTGCCAAGCGATTCCCTATCTAGTACAATAAGTCTATGAAAATTACAAAGGAGGTTCTAAAATGAACGAAGATATGATCACTCTTACATTAGAAGATGATTCTGAAATACAATGTGAAGTTCTTGCAATCTTCCCAGCTGGCGACAAACAATATATCGCTCTTTTACCAGAAGGTTCTGACGACGTAGAAGGCGAAGTTTATCTCTATGGATATAAAGAATTAGAAAACAATCAAATTGAACTGGTGAACATCGAAGATGATGAAGAATATGAAATTGTAGCAGATGCTTTCGATGAATTATTAGACGAAGCAGAATTTGAAGAATTATATTCTGATGAAGAAGAATAGGAAACGAAGTTTTCTATCCTATAAAAAACAGGAGTAAGCTATGAGTCTTGCTCCTGTTTTTTTATCTCTATTTACGAAAGATAACTTGGAAATTTTCTTTTTCCACCATTTCTTCTTTTAACTTATTAAATTCTTTTTGCCAGTCTTCATCTTTTGCATTTTTATTTTCTTCTTGGAACTTTTTTCCTAAGTCATTGATATAATTTTTAATTGGAAGATCAATTTCACAAAGAATTTCTTCATATTCCCAATAAGCATCTTCCGTTCCAAAGGCTTCTTCTACCATCTGCCTTGTCTTTTTATTTTTGTTCTCATGCATTTCTTTTTTCAACTCATCAATATAAGAATTCAGTTCTTCTTTTGTTGCTGTATATCCATTTTGTACCGCATCAGCATAAATTGCATATCGCTCTTTTACATAAGTGTCAGCATTTTCTTTAGCTTCCTCTTCTTTCATCCCATTTAATTGATAATATTCTACCATTTGCTCATATTCTAATTGAGGAATTTCTACTGTCTTTCCTTTTGCATAGAGTTCCTGCCCTTTTTCTGTCTTGATATCTTTTGCCGTCTGAGCAACAATCTTTGTCCATTCCTTTAACTTCTCATTTTGTTGCATTTTCATATAGATACCTACAACAAGAAATAACCCAAGAATTCCAATGAGGGCAATTAAAATTGTTTTAAATGTTTTATTTCTACTTGCCACATACTTTTGCATCATAGCCTCTTTTGTCCTTTCTTTGCTTTACGTCCGTTTTAATAATCCATTTGCAACGACAAATTCCACATTTAAAGTCCTTGTATCTTCTAGCTTATCAAAATAAACACAAATTCTTTCTTTGTCCACATAAGTAATTTTTCCTTTACCATATTTTGCATGGCACACAGCCTGTCCAACAGCCAAATCGTCTTTATCAAACAGCAGCTCCCCTAAAAACCGAGAACGTGGAAGTTTTTTGCTAAAATAATCTTCTACAGAAAAAATATGCAGATATTTTTTTGCTCTTGTCATTGCCACATAAAACATTCGTCTCTCTTCTTCTAAGTCAGCTTCTTTTACTGCCTTTTTATGAGGTGTCACTTCCTCATTGGCATCCAGTAAAAAAACGGTCTCAAATTCTAATCCCTTAGAGCTATGCATTGTCATCATCATAACAGCATCGGTATTTTTTTGTCCTTGCTTCACTTGATCTTTCATATGTTCTGAGTATTCTCGAATATGACGGAACCAATCCTCTACTGTTTTAAATTCTTTTGCTCCCGTTTGAATCTCATCTAACACTTCTAATAAATCATCATAATTCATCTTCCGAAATTCCGCATATTCTTTTAAATACTTTTCATATCCAATTCCTTTTCGAATATAGTTAATTCCCGCATATGGAGTCATTTTAGAAATCATTAAAAGATCGGATTCTAATTGCTCGATCCGTTCTACTAACCATTTTTTATCTGATAACTGTATTTTTAACTCAGAAAAAGAAACAATAGGATTTTGTAAATATTCTCGACTTAAATACCTTTTAGGACGATTCATAATCTGTAAAAACTCTGCTCGCTCTCGATTTCCATTTGCCATTTTAAAATAGCTTATTAAGTTTTTTGCGATAAAATGTTCATAGATATTCGGAATCCCATCTCGAATTTTAAATGGAATTCCATATTCCATTAATTTTTCTAGCAATAACCTCGGTTGCGTATTGGTCCGAAAAATAACCGCCATTTCTGAATATAACATCCCTTTTCGATTATACTCATGGATCTGATCGAGTATCTCTTGATTCTCTTCTCGCTGATTTTTCACTTCATGAATTTGAATTGGTAAAAATTCTCCTGCATTCGCTTTGATTTCTTTTTCAAACCGCTTTGTATTATTTTTAATAACCCTTTTTGCCCCATCTACAATATCTTTACTACAACGATAGTTAATATTTAAAAGCGTTTTTTCACAAGATGGATAATCCCTTTCAAATCCTAGCATAATCTCTGGGTTCGCTCCACGAAATCGATAAATAGACTGATCATCATCCCCTACAATAAATAAGTTATTCTCAGGTTTTGCAAGCATTTTTACAATTTCATACTGAACACGATTAATATCTTGAAACTCATCGACAAGTAAATAGCGAAATCGATTTTGCCACTGTTTTAAAATATCCTCTCTTGCTTTAAAAAGCTCATACGTAAACACAAGCATATCATCAAAATCGATTTTGCCATGCTGTCGTAAACATTTCTCATATTCATTGTAGATTGTGCGAAAGACATCATCAGAACAAGTACTACTATAATAATGCTCTAACGATATCATTTCCCCTTTTACAAGGCTGATTTCACTGATTAAACTTGTGAAAAACTCCGCCTCATCGTCCATCTCAATTTCTTGTTTTGCTACAATTTCTTTTAAGTACTGTTTCTTTTCTTCTTCTCCTAGCACATTGGCGCTTGTATATCCATACGCATATTTTAAAATCATAAAAAACACAGAATGAAACGTCCCAAAAACAACTGGCAGGTTTTCACCTGCCAGCTTTTGAAATCGCTCTTTCATTTCCAAGGCAGCTGCCTTTGTAAATGTAATGACTAAAATCTTTGATGGATGAACGCCATATTGTTCAATGAGATATTGGATACGATGAGTCAAAACCATTGTTTTTCCAGATCCTGGTCCTGCTAATACCATCATAGGTCCCTCTTTATGAGTAACCGCTTTTTTTTGTCCCTCATTGAAGTCTACCATTTAGATTTCTGCCTCCAATTTTGCAATCGCTTGTTTCACACGAGCGATGGATTCTTCTTTCCCAAGGATTTCCATTAATTCAGTTGCCCCACCTGGTGTGGATTGTTTTCCAGATACAGCAGTACGAACTGGCCACATCACATAGCCATTTTTTACCTCTTTTTCTTTTACAAATGTTACAAGCATTTCATATAAGGCATCGTTGCTATAATCTTCTTGCGCTTCTAATACTGGCACAATTTCTTTTAAAACTTCTAAAGAAGTTTCTGCATTTGTTTTCATCTTTTTATGTGTGTACATAGCAATATCATACTCTGGCACTGCTTCGATAAAATCAATATGTTCTTTAATTTCTGTGAATTTTTCAATTCTTGTTTTTACAAGAGCTGCGATTTTATGGAAATCTACCTCTTTTGTAATCACTTCCTTCATATATGGAAGTGCCATAGTAAAGAATTTATCATCGTCCATCGCTTTGATATATTCTCCATTCATCCAAGCCAATTTCACCATATCAAAAACAGATGGTGTTTTTGACATTCTATGATAATCAAATTCTTTTACAAGCTCTTCTAGAGAGAAAATTTCACGATCTCCTTCTGGACTCCATCCAAGAAGAGCTACAAAGTTCACAATTGCCTCTGTTAAAAAACCTTGCTCAATTAAATCTTCATAAGAAGAATGTCCACTTCTCTTACTTAATTTTTGATGTTGTTCATTTGTAATCAATGGACAATGCACATACACTGGCACGTCCCAACCGAATGCTTCATATAAACGATTGTATTTTGGAGAAGAAGAAAGATATTCGTTTCCACGAACAACATGTGTAATTCCCATTAAGTGATCGTCTACTACGTTTGCAAAGTTATAAGTTGGATATCCATCAGATTTAATTAAAATCATATCGTCTAACTCGGAGTTTTGCACTGTAATGTCACCATAAATTTCATCATGGAATGTTGTTGTTCCTTCGGTTGGATTGTTCTGACGAATCACAAAAGGAATTCCTGCATCTAACTTTTCTTGTACTTCTTCTTTTGTTAAGTGTAAGCAATGTTTGTCATATTTTGCAATTTCTTTTCCTTCTACAACTTCTGACTTTAAAGATGCAAGGCGGTCTGAATCACAAAAGCAATAATAAGCTTCCCCTTTTTCTACCAACTGTTTTGCATATTCCATATAGATTCCAGAAGCCATTCTCTCACTTTGTACATAAGGGCCACAGCCTCCATCTTTATCTGGACCTTCATCATGAATTAAACCAGTTTTTTCAAGGGTTCTATAAATAATATCAACGGCACCTTCAACATAGCGCTCTTGATCGGTATCTTCAATACGAAGTAAAAAATCTCCTCCTTCGTGTTTTGCAATTAAATATGCATATAATGCAGTTCTTAAATTACCAACGTGCATACGTCCTGTTGGACTTGGTGCAAATCTTGTTCTAATTTTAGACATTGTTTTTCCTCCTATATCTTTCCAAACAGAAATCATTTCCATTTGGCTATCATCATTCAAAAAATACTCTGTCTTTCATTATCGCAAGTATTTATTCGTTCGTCAAGTCTTTCTTCCTCTTTTCCTAATCCCCTCTTATGGCTTCTAAAGCGGATATTTTCACTGCACGGTTTGCTGGATAATACCCTGAAATAAGACCAATAAAGGTCGAAAATATAAGGGCTAATGCCACAAGCCAAAGAGGAATAATCGATGTCTGTCCTCCACTTGTTACGCCTTCCGTTATCATCTCTCCTACTCCACCAAGACTGAAACCGAACTTATTAATGATAAAAGAAAGTCCATAGCTTAATAAAATACCTATCACTCCACCAAAAAAACCAATCGTTCCTGCCTCTAATAAAAAAATGGTTCGGATATCCCTTACATAACATCCAAGTGCTTTCATTACACCAATTTCTCTCGTTCTCTCATAAATGGACATAATCATTGTATTCGTAATTCCAATGGCTGCCACAAATAAAGAAATTGCTCCTAGACCGCCTAAGACTGCCTGTTGCTGTTTTGCCTGTTGTTCCATCGGCTTTCGAATACTTTCCATAGAACTTGTATCAAATCCATCTTCTTTAATGACTTTTTCCACTTCTTCTATATACTTAATATCTTCTACTTTGACATATGCCATCTGATATCCTTTATCCGCCTCCTTTTTTCCATTATCAAACCTTCTATATTCCTCCTTTAGCTTCTTCAACACATTAATATCCATAAATACTCCTTGTGCCGTTCGATAATCTTTTGCATTATCCTTTTTTAATCGACCGCAGACAAGGATTTTCTTTTTTAACTTTTTCGTCTCATCTTGATTGCTTGTTAATGTTAATGTAATTTTATCTTTCATCACATTAACAAAAGGCTTTTTGGGATTTCCATTTTGATCCACGTCCCCTTCCATTATATAACGATTTTGTGGACTTGCATGAATATCCTCAAACGCATATCCCCACTGTTCTCCAACAACAATCGGTATCACATCTTTTCCTGCTCCTGTCTTTGAAAAAAATTGACCTTCTTTTATTTGGTATCCCAATTCTTCTAAAGCATCTGGGTAAACACCAACGATATCTGGTGTCATTTGATAACGATCTTTATTTCCTACACTTATTAGTAAATTCAAATCTCCACTTTCATAAATGGGGGTTGCCGTTACAACCCCTTTTAATCCTTTCCATTTTTCAATTGTCGCATCATTTAATATGTTTTTTGTTCCCGAATTATAATTATATACTTGAATTAGCTTTAAATCTCCCATTTCGGAAAGTGCTTGTTCTTGACTTTCCTTCATACCAATTCCTAATGAAATCATAACAACAATTGCACAAGTGCCGACAACGACACCTACGACTGTTAAAAGTGTTCTTACTTTTCTCCTTGTTAAATTTCGAAAACAAAGGTCGATTAAATCCATCAGTTTCATATTCGACCTCCTTATTCCTCTTCAAATTGTTCTAGTTCTTCTAACATTTGTCGTTGTTTTTTCTTGCGAATTTTTCGAATCATAACTATCATAACAGCGAGTAGACAAAAAGTTCCTATTCCAATCCCTACTTTTATCTTTACATTTTTGCTCATTCCATGTTCTTGATCCATCATATCTTGATCCAGATCCATATCAAAATCTCCGCCCATATTTGGATCCACTTCCATTTCTTGTGCTTCTAACTCATAGGGCAATTTTACTTTCTTCACTTCTAAATTATCATCTTCATAGGTAATTACTATTGTCCCTTTTAATTTCTTTGCCTCATTGGCTGTTACATAAAAATCAATGCTTCCACTGTTTCCAGAGTCGACATTTCCAACATTTTGTACTTTTTCCGTTGCTGTTAAATCTCCTTTTAATTCCGCAGACAAATTATAAAGGCTACTTTTTCCTTTATTGATATATTGTACAGAGAGTGTATTCTCTTCTCCAACATATATAATTTCTGGAAGTTCTCCCATCGTAAATTTCATACGGTCTGGCTGGTAAATAGGAATAGCAATGGTTTCAGAACTTGTCACCGAATTTCTTTGTTTTTTATCGACATATTCATATTTAAAATTAACGGTTACATTCGTAGAAGCCGATTTTGCACTTGGCAACGCTTGCATCTCAATTTTTTGCCCTACTTGTCCCTGTGCAGACAAATTATCAAAGAAAAACGTATTAGAAGAAGAGGTAATCGCAAGCCCTTCTGCAACTTCTAATGACATGGTTAAGTTTTCGATGTTTAATTCTTTACTTGTGTTTTGTAACACCATATCTAAAGTGAATTTCTTCCCTGCAGGCACTTTTCCACCATACTCATAATGACTGATCATAACAGATGGTGTTCGTTTTGCAATTTCTTCTTTCTCTTTTTTCTTCTTTTTCTTCGCTTTCTTAATGGCTTTTACAGGAATCTTCATTACTTCTGTTGTTGTTTTTGATTCTCTTTTTTTGTCATTTTGATAGTCATAAGAAATTTCAAATGTCACTGTTTGAAATCCTGTAGCTGTACTTTTCTCTGTTAAAAACTGGAGTTCTACTTCTTTTTCTTGCCCTTTTTTTAATTTATCAATTAAAATTTTATTGGATGCTTCTTTTGATACTAAATTATCAGAGCTGCTGACTAAAATAGCAATGTTTTGTACATCAAAAAATTTACTCATATTTTTTAAAGTACTTTTCACTGTCACACTTTCTCCTGCAGTCACTTCTTCTCCATAGTCATAACGATCGATTACAATATAAGGAACTGCTCTCATATCATCTGGTTTTTCTTCTTTTTTCTTCTCTTCTTTTTTATTTTTTACAACAGGAATTTTAATTTTAATGCTATTTTTTTGATCATTTTTAAATTCGCCATTTTGACGATAGCTATATGTATAATTTAATGTAACTGTTTCAAAGTCATTATTCAATTCTTTCTTGGCTTTTAATACAAGTTCTGTTGTATTCGTTCCATCCGCCTTAAAATTTGGAAGCTCCATAGAATCCAAAATGCTTGTTGTCTCAAGCCCTTCGGACACCGTTCCATAATCCAATTCTACATTTTTGAATACAATATCTTTAATATTACTAAAGGCATCAAATTGTAATGTAAACGTATCTCCCCCTTTAATGGTTGCTGGAAACTTAATATTGCTCACTTCGATTTTAGGAACGGTACCTGAATAATCACTGTAGTTATATTCCACACAGTTTGGCACTGCTACTTTTAATTCTTTTTTCTTTGCTCCTTCCATTCCATAAGAAAAATCAAAAATTAATTTATTACCAGAACCACTGTATTCTAAGTTTGTAAATTTCACTTGAAAAATGACGCCATCCCCAGTGGATTTAATTCCATTATAAAGCTCCCCATATTTTGAACTTTGTGCCTCAAAACTATCCTCTCTCTTTTTTGCTACTATTGGATTTGTTAAGGCGTCTAACTCCTTCTTACTTATATTTTTATCGGTAATCGTTACATAAACATCTACAAGACTCCCTTTTTGTGGTGAAATCGCCTTTTCTGTCCCTGTTTCATACACTCTTGTTGCCGTTGCTTTTGGCTCCACTTCGATTCCTTCTGCTCCAACAGGATGAATTGGTAAAAATCCCACAAATAAGGCAAATACTAACATCCATAACATCCACTTTTTTCTCTCTTTTCTATTCATATCCTTCCTCTTCCTTTACACAGATTCTTTCAATACACTATCATTCATAACATCACTTACAATATTTCCATCAATTAAAGTCACAATTCGATCCGCATAGTGAGCCAATTCATCATCGTGGCTCACTAAAATCAAAGACTCTTTATTTTTACGACAAATTTTCACCATCATCTGCATGATTTCAATGGTCGTCTTTGTATCGAGATTCCCTGTTGGCTCATCAGCAAATACAATTTTAGGCTTCGCTACAAATGCTCGTGCGATTCCAACTCTTTGTTGCTGTCCACCAGACATTTGATTGGGCCTATGTTCCTCTCTTCCTTTTAATCCCACTTGCCATAGCATTTTATAAGCTAACTTTGTTCGAATCCCTTTGGGAACTCCTTTAAACATCAATGGCATTGCCACATTTTCTGAAGCCGTTAATGTTTGCAATAAATTATACGACTGAAAAATAAACCCAATATTTTTTTGTCGAAATGTGGCTAGTTCCTTTTCTTTTAGCCTCGATATATTGACTCCATCGATTAAAACTTCGCCTTTTGTTGGCTTTTCAAGCCCTGCTAATTGATTTAAAAGTGTGGACTTTCCAGAGCCTGAAGTACCAAAAATACAACAAATCTGTCCTTTTGGTATTGTTAAATTGATTTTATTTAATGCCACCACTCGCTCTGATCCAATTAGATAAACTTTTCTCAAATCTTTTACAATAATAGAACCGTCTCCCATATGTTCACGTCCCCTTCTTTTCTTTTTTATTTTATTGTAGCGAATCGCTATTGAAAAAGTAAGAACCACGACCTTACGAAATCTTACAAATTATTTGCAGGTTTCTCACATTTTTATGTAATGAGTTGAGCGTTCAAAGCAGAAGGTGGTTTGCCCCCCACGAGCAGTTCCTATCATATAAAAAAGGTTAGAACATTTTTGTCCTAACCTTTTCTTTCTATGCATCAAAATCCATAGAATACTTACTCTTCAATTTTCATTGTTGCCATTTGTTCTTTTGTAATTTTATTTTGTCTTCCATATTTCTCCCAGTATTTTGTGGAAGCCTTTATAAAACTCTTTTTTGATAATGGCATGGTAACTTTTAATATCTTTTGTTTCTCATGCTGTATTCCATAAACAAACTTTCTTATTTTCCGCTTTACCATAAAAGCAAATGGCGTTGTTAAGATTGCTTCCCCAGAACCAATACATAATGTCATACCATAAGAAAAGTGGTTCTTTTTACAAAAAAGTTTCATTATTTTTATAGCAACTTCATTTTGCTCTGATTCTAAAAATCCACAATTAATTAAAACATGAAGGATCGGTTTTCTCTCTTTATGAAGTTGCTCTAACTGTTTTAAAAAATCCATGAAAGGTACAGGTAAACTATCAACATATAAGGGAAAAACAAATACTAGATGATCATATTCTTGGATTTTTGAAAGAACGCTCTTATGGTCTTTTGCTGTTACCATATATTCTTCTACTTGTCCTTTCCAAAATTTTTTTAAAATCGCAATATATTTTTTGGAATTGGATTTTGGTGCTCGTGGACTTCCATTTACAATCAACAGTTTTCCCATGCCATTACTTCCCTTACGATTACTTCATTGAGTTCCTTTTCCATAACGAAATGGATCTTCCAACTTTTAAAAGACATATTTTTTGCATTTCGTTCTACTAGCTGCTCAAAAACTTTCTTCTCCTCTTCTAGCTCCGCTCCATAAGCGAGAATAACCGCATCTTTTTCTACAACATCCCTTTGAACATGATGAGTTTCCTTGTCATGTAAACGAATAAATGCTTGTTGAATTGGAATTGCCCGCTCTAATAAAGTTTTCATGGTCACGTCATAAGAACCACAATATAAATGAGTCACATAAATTATCTTCTCACTTTTCGCAATCAGTGGATAAACTTTTGTAGCATCATCGCGAATCACACACTTCCCTGGTGTCTTGACCCAGCATCCAAAACATCCCACACAATTCTTTATTTTTAACTTCGATAAATCAATATATTGATTCTCTTTTTTTCTGGGCAAAGATATAGGTAATGCAATATCACTTAGTAATAAATTCATTGTCTTCTTCTCCTAAATCCTCTTTTCTATTGATACACTTCATAGAATTTCTCTATTGTATTATAAAAACAACTTATAATTTTTACTATCTC
>OBXV01000694.1_pt1 | contig 12805 bp, 10 predicted proteins | sample 1495451 | NCBI WGS metagenome assembly OBXV01 (sample SAMEA2580178, study PRJEB22360) | human gut metagenome | biome: human gut; feature: human-associated habitat; material: faeces | place: Denmark | collected 2008/2010
AAAGAGGCTTTTGTGGCAGATGTTTTAAGAAAGATATTAGAATCTTAAAAAAAATGTAAAAAAAAAATAACACTCATATTGTCGAAAATGTGCTATACTAAAAAAAGTTGATATTTGGAAAAAACAAGAGAGATCCGAAGTTACGGTATAAAGAAAAGTTATATTTTTAGAGCATAGGTGCATATTCTTTGTTAGATTAGAAATGATTAGTGAAAAGTGAAATAGGAGGAACATAAGATGAGAATTAAGAAAAAGTGGATGGCAATTGCAATGACTTCCATTTTTACATGTAGTTTATTAGTAGGATGTGGTTCAAAACATGAGGTGAAGCAAAATAAAGTAGAGGCTTCAAAAGAGAGTGGGAACAAAGATACAACAAAAGTAAATGATAGCGTAAAGAAAATGAGCTTTGCAGATAAAAGTGTTCAATTGCCACCAGAGTACCTATTTTCTCAAGAACCAGACACTACTTACAAACAAGAGGAGATTGTGTCAGAAGACTGGAGCAGTAGTAATCCAGAATATGTGAACGTGGATGTTAATACTGGAGATGTTACGGCATTAAAAGCGGGAACAGGAAAAGAAGTTACAATTACAGTGGTACATAAGTTAAAAGATGGGACAGAAGTGGAAGGTTCTTATCAAGTAAAAGTGCAAGAAAGAGCAAAGAAATTAGTGTTTACTTCTCAAAAACATGTAGCCTTAATAGGAAAAACAGTAAAATTAGAGGCAAAATGTACACCGAGTTCTTCCAATTCTCAAGAGTTAAAATGGTCAACGAGCAATAAAGATTATGCTGTTGTAACAGCAGAAGGCGTTGTGAAAGCAAAAAAAGCGGGCTATGGAAAAACAGTTACGATTACAGTTGCTACAACAGATGGTTCTAATTTGAAGAAAAAAATGAAATTGCGTATTTTAGATCCAAATAAACCGATGGTAGCGATGACATTTGATGATGGGCCTTCTTATGAAAGCACAAAAATCATCGTGGATACATTAAAAAAATACGATGCAAGAGCTACTTTTTTTGTAGTGGGACAAAATATTACCGCTCAGAATGTAAAAAATCGTGAAATTTTAAAGGAATCAGCAAAAAATGGAAATGAAATTGCAAGTCATACATACGATCATGCCGATTTGAGAACATTATCTGTTTCTGGAATTCAACAAGAACTTTCCAAAACAAGTGATTTAATTAAAGAAGTGACAGGAAAGAGTCCAACGCTTTTACGTCCACCATATGGTGCGATTAATGATACGGTATCTGCAACAGTGGGAATGCCAATGATCTTATGGTCAGTGGATACTTTAGATTGGCAGACGAGAAATACAGATTCTGATATTCGTGCCGTAATGAATGGAGCAAAAGATGGTGCAGTCATTCTTATGCACGATATTCACATGCCAAGTGCAAAAGCGGTAGAAGTTGTTGTCCCTCAGTTAGTGGATCAAGGATTTCAATTAGTGACAATTAGCGAATTAGCAGAAAGCAAAGGAATTACATTAGAAGTTGGCAAACGATATGGCAGTATGCATGCATCATAAAAGAGAACAAAGATAAAATAGATGAAAAAGGATTTTGATATTCAAATAAGAATATCAGAGTCCTTTTTTAGTTCTTTGGTGAAAAAAAGATTCATAAGATAGGAATAAGATTTTCATGGAGAATTAAAATGAGAAAGAAAAGGAAAGAGATAGCAAAATGGATATGGGAGCTTACAAAAAATCCAATGGTGTTATGCATTTGTTTGATAGTTGGCAGTTTTGTAATCGGTCATATGGTAAAAGAAAATTTCGAAGTGATTTCTCCTGTAAAAGATCATGTGCTTCCAATTTATAGCGTGGAGAGAGAAGAAAAGGAAATTAGTCTAACGTTTGATTCTGCATGGAGCGACGAAGATTTCGAAGATATTTTAGCGATTTTAGATCGACAAAATGTGAGAGCTACTTTTTTTGTAACAGGAGACTTCGTATCCCGTTATCCAAATGCAATAAAAAAACTGGATCAAGCAGGGCATGATATTGGAAGTCATGGAGATAATCATAAACATATGACAAGACTGTCAAAGGAAGAAAATATAATAGAGTTAAAAGGGTGCTTTGATAAAGTAAAAGCGGTGACAGGAAAAGAAATGGATTTATTTCGTGCTCCATATGGGGACTATAATGAAGAACTTGTGCAAATTGCAAAGGAAAATGGGTATTATACGATTCAATGGGATGTAGATAGTTTAGATTGGAAGGATTATGGAGTTAATAATATTATTCAGACAGTGACAGAGCATAAAAACCTTCAAAATGGTTCGATTCTGCTATTGCATAATGGAGCGAAATATACAAAAGATGCATTAGAACCGCTAATTATAAAATTAAAAGAACAAGGATATCAATTTGTTCCTGTTTCTGAATTGATTTATCGGGAAAATTATTATATGGATCACACAGGAAGACAAATTCCACAGTGAAATTCCACTATAAGAAAAAGAAGGGTAGAATAAAATTGTACTTGTAAAAAGAGGAAAAATTAAGTATCCTTAGAGTTAGGAGAGTATAGCCTTTTGTCAAGGAGGACACAACATGAGAAAAACAATAGCAACGGTATTCGTCTGTATCATGGTTATGGTAGTCGGAACATCCTGCAATCAGAGTGAGGAAGCCGTGACAAAGACAACCGCGTCTAGCGATATTACTTCCATTCCAAACATTACAGGAGAAACGATGGAATATATGGAGGAATATTTGAAAACGTACTTTGATATCGATTGCTCAAAAGAATTTACGGTAGATACTTTTAAAGAGGCAATGGAGAAGGTGAGTAAAGAGGACGTAGAGCCAATTCAAGATTTAAATGGGTTATCGGTGATTCGTTATGGAGTCGAGGCGGCAAATTACAAGGAATTAGCCATGACTTATAAGGATAGTAAAGTAGAGGAGCGACTTTATTTTGAAGGGCTTGATGAGCCAGAAGAAAATGGTGCTTATATTGCGACTGCTTTAGATGCTGGTCTTATTTCTAATGAGGAAGCCAGACAGTATATAGAAAATAAGCCAGTAACCAAGGAAATGGCGGTTTCCTTATTGATGCAAGTAGCAGATGCTAATGGACTTGGTCAAAATTATCTTGGCTATTCTGATGATGAAAATATCGATGCAAAATTAGAAAATGCTTGGAATTCTTTTTCTATTTATGACGATGAAGTTCTTTCAAGTATTGGTAAGAAAATGGTAGAAAACAAAATAACAACTGGCTATAATTTGAAAAATGAGGCTTATAACGCCAACTTTCTTCCAGAATTGACATTGCAATATGGGCATTCGGATATTAAGCATGCCCATCAATTGGTTGCCTTATTGAACAGTGAAAATATTTATGCCAAAGTACAATTAGAGCCAAAAGTGTCTATTTATGAGTATTTATTAGAATGGGGACCAATTCCAGAATCTACAAAAACTTATCAAGTAAAGAAATTCAGCGAAGATCTCTATTTGGTTTATGCATTAGAATATGATCTGCAATTAGAGTTTGAAACAAAAGAAGATCGCAATGCTTTTCATAGTGTTATCGAGACCTATGCTAAAAAATACGATGAAAATAAAGAGGATATGACAGGTTTAATTTATGGAGCATGGTGGCAGCCGCTTTATAGCACAACTGCAAGCACGATGAATCAGGAAGAGTATAAAAAAATAAAAGATTATATAGTGACTCATGATAATTATTCCATTCATACGTTTTGTTTACAAGAAGATGAAACAAAAGTCGAAAAAAACTTAAAACAAGCTTTAACAGAAGAAATAGAAAACGGGAAAGATGAGTTACGATTAGAGAGCCAAACTCGCTATGTAAACAATGCCTTTTATCGATATCTAAAGGGCGACTATCAATAACAATTGTAAAAATCTCATAAAATCCCAGTAAAATAAGAAAAAATATTTTTAGACTTTTTAATCGAAATATAAAAGGGAGTGTTGCAAGACACTTCCTTTTTTGCTATAGTTTACCTTAAAGAAATTTTGAAATGGTGATAACCTAAGAGGAAAGGAAGCAAACATGAAGGAAAAGATCAATATCTCAGAAATATTTGGGGAAAATGTATTTAATGATAGTGCTATGAGAGCACGTCTCCCAAAAGCTGTCTATAAAGAATTAAAGAGAACCATTGAAACTGGTACCGAATTAAAATCTGAAATTGCCGATGTTGTTGCAAATGAAATGAAAGAATGGGCAATTGAAAAAGGAGCAACACACTATACACACTGGTTTCAGCCAATGACAGGTATTACTGCTGAGAAACATGACGCTTTCATCAGTCCAATTGGAGATGGAAAAGTTTTAATGGAATTTTCAGGTAAAGAGCTGATCAAAGGGGAGTCTGATGCGTCTTCTTTCCCATCTGGTGGTCTTAGAGCGATTTTTGAAGCAAGGGGATATACAGCTTGGGATTGTACATCACCAGCGTTTATTAAAGAAACGGATAACATGAAAATCTTATGTATTCCAACAGCTTTTTGTTCTTATACAGGAGAGGCATTGGATAAGAAAACACCATTGCTTCGTTCCATGCAAGCATTAGATATTCAAGCACGCCGTTGTCTTGCATTATTTGGAAACACATCAGTAAAAAAAGTAACAGCTTCTGTTGGAGCAGAGCAGGAATACTTTTTAATTGATAAAGAGAAATATTTAAAGAGAAAAGATATTATTTATGCTGGAAGAACCTTATTTGGAGCAATGCCTCCAAAGGGACAAGAACTTGATGACCATTATTATGGAAGTATTAAAGAAAGAATCGCTGATTTTATGAGTGATTTAAATGTAGAGCTTTGGAAACTTGGCATCACAGCTAAAACACAGCATAACGAAGTGGCGCCTGCTCAACATGAATTAGCGCCAATTTATGAAGAGGGAAATATTGCTACGGATCACAACCAGTTGATTATGGAAACAATGAAACGTGTGGCAGATACAAAGGGACTTCATTGTATGCTTCATGAAAAACCATTTGCAGGAATCAATGGTTCTGGAAAACATAATAACTGGTCAATTGTAACAAATGAAGGCCAAAACTTATTGGAGCCAGGAATTACACCACATGAAAATGAACAATTTTTATTTTTCCTAGCAGCTATTATTAAAGCTGTTGATCTTCATGGGGATTTGCTTCGTGTATCCACAGCGACTCCAGGAAATGACCATCGTTTAGGAGCTAGCGAAGCGCCACCAGCGATTATTTCTATTTATCTTGGGGAGCAATTAGAAGATGTTATTAAACAGCTCGATACAACAGGAGAAGCAAAAACATCAAAACAAGGCGACGTTTTGATGACAGGTGTAAATACTCTTCCAGAGTTTTTAAAAGATGCAACGGATCGTAATCGTACATCACCGTTTGCATTTACAGGAAATAAATTTGAGTTCCGTATGGTTGGTTCTAGTCAATCAACAGCGGATCCAAACGTTGTATTAAATACAATTGTAGCGGATGTTTTAGCGGATGCTGCTGATGAAATTGAAAAATCAGAGAATAAAGCTATGGCAATCCATGACTATATTCGTCGTACTGTTTCTAAACATAAACGTATTATTTTCAATGGAAATGGTTATACAGAAGAATGGGTTCAAGAAGCAGAAAGAAGAGGATTGCCACATTTAAAGAGCATGGTGGATACAGTAAATGCTCTTGTGACAGAAAAGTCTGTTAAATTATTTGAACGCCATAAAGTTTTTACAAGAGCTGAATTAGAAGCTCGACATGAGATTTTGTTTGAAGATTATGTAAAGAAAATTAATATTGAAGCACTTGCTATGGTGAATATTGTTAGAAAGCAGATTATTCCTGCGGTTATGAAATATCAGGAATCATTAGCAAATTCTATTCTTGCCATTAAAAATGCAACAGGAGAAGAGGCACCAGTACAATCCGAACTTCTTCATAATATCAATGAAAATTTAAAACAACTGTATCAGGCGATTCTTAAATTAGATGAACAATGTAAAATCGGGGCAAGTATGAAAGAAGATATGGAAAAGCAGGCATATTATTATTATGATGTTGTTTTTAATTCTATGTCAGATGTTAGAAAACCTGCGGATCGTTTAGAAATGCTTCTTGATAAGAGTTATTGGCCATTCCCAAGCTACGGCGATTTATTATTTGAAGTATAATAACGATGAAAAGAGAGTATAAAAGTGGATATGCTTTTATGCTTTCTTTTTTTATGCAAAGGAGAAAAGCTTGCAAAGTGTATTTTCCTTGCCATGAAAAAGGGATGCTTTTTGTGGTTTCTAAGCATGAATAGAATGGTAGTTTCATATGCTGTTAGAAAAGATGAAGCGAGAATTTTGTGATAATATGAAAGAGGAAAGAAGATGGAAAAAATTACAATGGATGGCAGTTTGTCTTGTATGTTTACTTTTAGTAAGCCTTTATCAAAACAATAAAGCAGTGAAATTAAGAAATACTATTGATGGTCTTATGTTACAAGAGGCAGTAGCATCAAAAGTTCAAAATGTGTCAGAAAGGAAGAAGGTATATTTAACTTTTGATGATGGGCCAAGTAGATATACGGAAGAGATTTTAGAGATTTTGAGGAGAGAAAATGTAAAAGCAACCTTTTTTGTCATTGGATATGAAGGGGATATTTACGCAGAGCGTTATCGAAAAATTGTGGAAGAAGGGCATACATTAGCGATGCACGCATACGATCACGATTATAAAAAAATTTATAAGTCCGTAGAGAACTTTTCGCATGATTTGGAAAAACTACAAACTCTTTTGGAAAAGGAAACAGGAGTAAAACCAACGATTTATCGCTTTCCAGGAGGAAGTAGTAATTCTGTTGTGAAATCTTCTGTAAAACAGTTTATTCATTATTTAAATGAAAAAGGAATTACCTACTATGATTGGAATGCCCTAAGCGAAGATGCTATGGATAAAAATTTAACACCTGCGCAACTAAATATTTACCAAAAAAAGATCCTTGCATTGTATTAATGCATGATCTTGGAGATCGGCATGGAACAGTGGATGCACTAGAGCCTCTTATTAAAAAATTAAAGGCGATGAACTGTGAAATATTGCCGATTACAGAGGCTACTCCAGCTATTCAACATGTAAAAAATGAAGAAAAATAAAAAGGAAACATTGACGAATAAGAAGATGAGATATAAAATAAGTACATTATGCAAAAAAGCATGGATATAAAATTTTCAAATAACAAATGAGATGGAGGTTTCTATGCAGATTTTTGAAGTATTACTCATTGGAGTAGGGCTTTCTATGGATGCCTTTGCAGTTGCTATCTGTAAAGGGCTACAGATGAAAAAAATAAATTATCGTTTTTCAGCCATAATTGCTCTATTTTTTGGAGGTTTTCAGGCATTGATGCCATTGATTGGCTGGGTGTTAGGAAGACAATTTCAACGATATATTGTGCAAATTGATCATTGGATCGCATTTTTATTACTGAGTGTAATCGGAATCAATATGATTCGAGAATCAAGAGAACAAGAGGAAGAATGTTGTAAAGAGGATTTGAAAAAACTGGATTACAAAGAACTCTTTATGCTTGCTATTGCAACCAGTATTGATGCCCTTGCTATTGGCGTGACTTTTGCATTTTTAAAGGTGAGTATTGTATCTTCTATTAGTATAATTGGAGTTACAACATTTTTAATTTCCTTTATTGGTGTCAGCATTGGAAATGTTTTCGGTATGAAATTTAAAGGAAAGGCAGAGTTCTTTGGTGGCGCTGTACTAATTTTAATTGGATTAAAAATATTGTTAGAACACTTAGGACTTCTTATGATTTAAGTAACAGAAGAAAAAAGGAAAAGAAGGAGAAAAAAATGAGAGCGTTAGTAACATTGAAAAAAGGGGAAGGAAGGACCTTAAAATCTGGTGGATTATGGGTATATGATAATGAGATTGCTTCTATTTTAGGACATTTTGAAAATGGAGATTTAGTAGAAGTTGCAGATTTTGATGGATATGGAATGGGTGTTGGTTTTATTAATACCAATTCAAAAATTCGAGTGCGTATGCTTTCTCGTGAAAAAGGACAACAAATTGATCGTGAGTTCTTTAAAATGAGAATTCATGACTGTATCGAATATCGAAGAAAAGTTGTGGATATGGAAAGCTGTCGTCTTGTTTTTGGAGAGGCAGATTTCCTTCCAGGGCTTGTGGTAGATAAATTTCATGATGTGTTAGTTGTGCAATCATTAGCTCTTGGAATCGATCGCTACAAAGAATTGCTTGTGGAATTATTAAAAGAAGAGTTAGAACAACTTGGATATTCCATTCGTGGTGTGTATGAACGAAGCGATGCAAAAGTCCGTACACAAGAAGGGATGGAACGAATCAAAGGATTTATTGGTGAAGAGTTTGATACAAAAGTAGAGATTGTAGAAAATGATGTAAAATATTTAGTGGATGTAAAAGAAGGGCAAAAAACAGGCTTCTTTCTTGATCAAAAATACAATCGAAAATCCATCTGGAAATTATGTGAAGGTGGAAGAGTGCTTGATTGCTTTACTCATACAGGATCATTTGCATTAAATGCAGGAAAAGCAGGAGCAAAGAGTGTACTCGGTGTGGATGCTTCTCAGTTAGGGGTAGATCAAGCCACAGAAAATGCTGCGTTAAATGGATTATCGGATGTTGTAAAGTTCCAATGTGCAGATGTCTTTGAATTACTTCCTGAGTTAGAAGAAAAGGGAGAAAAGTTTGATGTTGTTATTTTAGATCCACCTGCGTTTACAAAGTCAAGAAATTCTGTAAAAAATGCGATTAAAGGGTATCGTGAGATTAATTTACGAGGAATGAAACTTGTAAAGGATGGCGGTTATTTAGCAACTTGTTCTTGTTCTCATTTTATGACGCCAGAATTATTTACAAAAACCATTGGACAGGCGGCAAAGAATGTAAAAAAACGTCTTCGTCAAGTGGAATATCGTACACAGGCACCAGATCATCCAATTCTTTGGGCGGCAGATGAATCTTATTATTTAAAATTTTATATTTTCCAAGTTCTCGATGAGAAATAGGAGAAAAGAAGGTCTATGTAGGAAAGGAAAACTGCATAGACCTTCGTTCTTTACAAAGCGATTTTCTTATCATTATGATATAATAGAACAAAGGAAAAAGAATATAAGAAGAGAAACAAGAAAAGATCAGAAAGAAGGATAGAAAATGAATCAAAGAGAAACAATGGAATATATAGAAAAAATGCAAGAGATGGGGAGTGTCTATGGTCTTGATACGATGAGAGAATTATTAAGACGATTAGGCAATCCAGAAAAACAGTTAAAGATCGTACATATTGCAGGAACCAATGGAAAAGGTTCGATTCTTGCAATGCTCGATCAGATTTTTCAAAAGGCAGGGTATCGATGTGGGCGTTATATTTCTCCAACTATTTTTTGCTATTTAGAGCGATTTCAAATCAATGGAGCGTTTATGGATGAAAAGACTTTGGCAAAACTTATGACACAAGTTGCCAATGAGGCACAGGAGATGAAGAAAGAAGGAAAAGAACATCCAACTTTATTTGAATTGGAAACAGCGGTAGCATTTTTATGGTTTTTAGAACAACAAGTAGATGTTGTCTTTTTAGAAACGGGATTGGGAGGAAGGCTTGATTCTACTAATGTGATAGAAAATCCTCTTTGTGTGTTATTTGCCTCTATTAGTCGTGACCATATGGCTATTTTAGGGGATACAATAGAAGAGATTGCAAGAGAAAAAGCCGGTATTATGAAAAAAGGTTGTCCTATCATCTCGTATTCAAATGAGCCAAAAGTAGAAAATGTTCTAAGACAAGTAGCAAAAGAGGTGGAGGCTCCTATTTTTATTGTAGATGAAAATGAGATTAAAAAGGAAACCTATTCCTTAGAAGGACAAGTATTTTCTTATAAGCAATATAAAGGGCTAACCTTATCTTTGCTAGGAGAACATCAGCTAAAGAACGCAGCCGTTGTATTAGAAGCCATCGAACAGTTAAAGCCAATGTATCCAATCGGAGAAGAAGCGATTTTAGAAGGGCTTTCGACTGTTGTATGGAAGGGAAGATTGGAAGTGTTGCAAAAATCACCTGTTTGGATTCGAGACGGTGCTCATAATGTAGACGCGGCGAAACAGCTTAGAAAGTCACTAGAACAGTATTTTCAAATAAAACCGAAAAGAAATGAAGAAAAACTTTTAGAAGTGACAAATAATAAAATGAAGGAAATTCATGATGAAAAGTTAAAAATAGCGAAAAATATTGTAAAAAATACGAAAAAAATGAAAGATATAGAAGAAGATACTTCTTTTTGTTTTACAAATAGGAGAGTTTTTTATATAATAGGAGTATTAGCGGATAAAGAGTATGAAGCAATGTTACAGATTATGGCACCACTTTCTGATGTAATTGTAACGATGACTCCAGAAAATAACAAGAGAGCATTGTCTTCTAGTCGATTAGCAGACTGTGCAAGAAAATACGCTAATACTGTAATTGATGGAAAAACGTTAGAGAAATCAGTAGCTCTTGTAAAAGAGTTAACGACGAAGGAGGATATTGTTATTGTGTTTGGTTCCTTATCTTTTATTGGAGAACTAGAAAATTTATAAATGTCTTAATAAAAAAGAGGTATATCAGAGTAGAAAGAGAGGAAACAAAAAATATGGAGAATGAAAAACGAGATCGCATTAATGAAATATTACAGCATAAACAATTTCTTCGTTATTTAAAAGAGAACGAAAAGGCAGAGGAGAATAGAGTTTTTTGTAAACATCAAATAGAGCATTTTTTAGATGTAGCAAGAATTGCTTATATTAAAATATTAGAACAGGGAAAAAGCGATAAAAAAGAGCTTGTCTATGCGATGGCATTATTACATGATATTGGAAAGCATAGACAATATTTTTATGGAACTCCTCATGAAGTTGCAAGCGCTGAACTTTCAGAAGAGATTTTAGTAGATTGTGGATATGAGAAAGAAGAGAGAGAGCAAATAAAAACTGCGATTTTAAATCATCGAACAAAGCCAACGAAGCAAAGTGATATCTTTTCTAAAATTTTATATGAAGCGGATAAACAATCGAGAAATTGTTTCTTTTGTAAAGCACAAACAGAGTGCCATTGGAGCGAAGAAAAGAAAAATAAACAGATTCTATTGTGAGAATTAGCACAAATTCATAATACTACTTAGTCATAGAACAATGAATAGAGAAATACGACTAGAAAATTAGAAGAATAGGAGAACATAGATGAGAATTGGCAACCGAGAATTTGATTTTAAGAATAATGCTTATATTATGGGAATTTTAAATGTAACGCCAGATTCCTTTTCCGATGGAGGAAAATTTGATGGGATTGACAAAGCGTTAAAACAAGCGGAAAAAATGATAGAAGAAGGAGCGGATATTTTAGATATTGGTGGAGAGTCTACAAGACCCAATTATACATTTGTGCCAGTGGAAGAAGAGATAGAACGGGTAGCGCCAGTGATTGAAAAGATAAAAAGCAATTTTGACATTCCGATCTCCCTTGATACTTATAAAGCAGAGGTAGCAGAGGCTGGAATAAAAGTAGGCGTCGATCTCATTAATGATATATGGGGGTTAAAATGGGATGAAAAGATGGCACAAGTTGTTGGAAAATACCAAGTTCCTATTTGCATTATGCATAATAGAAAAAAAGCAGAATATGAAAACTTTTTAAGTGATGTAATGGAAGATTTAATAGAAAGTGTTGCTATTGCAAAAAAGGCAGGGATTAAAGAAGAAAATATTATTTTAGATCCAGGAATTGGATTTGCAAAGACGTTAGAGCAAAACTTATATTTTATGAATCATCTAGAGCGATTGCTAGAACTTCCTTATCCAGTTCTTTTAGGAACTTCAAGAAAGTCTATGATCGGTCTTACTCTTGATTTACCAGTGGAAGAAAGAGAAGAGGGAACGATTGTAACAACAGTGATTGGGTATGAAAAAGGTTGTCGAATCTTTCGTGTTCACGACGTGAAGAAAAATAAGCGTGCATTACAAATGGCAGAGGCAATTTATCGGGCTTAGTGATAGAAAGAGGGAAAACTTTCTTAGGAAGTAAAATACAACAAGAAAGAGGAAATAAAAAGGATGAAAACAGGAGAAATTTATGGATCAGATTCGCATTGAAAACTTAGAAATATTCGCTCACCATGGTGCGCTTCCAGAGGAAAATGTGTTAGGACAGAAGTTTATCGTCTCTGCAATATTGGAAACCGATACAAGAAAAGCTGGAAAAACAGATGACTTAGAACAATCCATTCATTATGGCTTTGTCAGTGAAGACATTAAGAAGATTTTAGAAGAAAATACTTATCAGCTGTTAGAGAGAATTGCAGAGGTCGTCTGTGAAGAGTTGTTAAAGAAGTATAAACTTTTAAAAGGAATTACATTGGAGATAAAAAAGCCATGGGCCCCTCTTTTGTTGCCTGTGGAGTCCGTATCGGTGAAAATACATAGGCAATGGAATCAAGTATTCCTTGGCTTAGGATCGAATTTAGGGGATAGAAAACAGTACTTAGATTTAGCCGTAGCGCGCTTTAAAGAAAGAGAGGATACAAGAGTAAAAAAAGTAGCAGAGTATATCGCAACAGAACCTTATGGAGAATATGCAAAATATGAGTTTTTAAATAGTTGTATGGAAATAGAAACGCTGTTGACTCCAGAAGAATTGCTAGAAGTTTGTAATAAAATTGAGCAAGAGGGAGAAAGAGAGAGAACGATTCATTGGGGACCAAGAACTCTTGATATTGATATTTTATTTTATAATG
>OBXV01000698.1_pt1 | contig 12681 bp, 13 predicted proteins | sample 1495451 | NCBI WGS metagenome assembly OBXV01 (sample SAMEA2580178, study PRJEB22360) | human gut metagenome | biome: human gut; feature: human-associated habitat; material: faeces | place: Denmark | collected 2008/2010
TTATAGAGAAGAAGAGATTCTAAGATGTCTTGTCTGCTGTGAAGAGGCAATTGCATTTTTGAAACAATATAAAAGTCTATTATTTTTAAAAGAGTTTTTAGAACTTTATCAGGATGTTATAAAAGAGGTAGGGATAAAAGGAAAAGAAGAAAATGAACAATATTTATCAATGTTACAATTTATAGAAAGTTCGTTAATTGCTGAGAAGGTAGAAAAAAAGAGACCTCATTTAGGTGTGTATTTTATCGGGGATATTATAAAAAATACAAGAGAATATGTAGGAAAAACGCAAGAACAATTAAATTATGTGGATAGGAGTGGAAGAGGAAAAGCGGATCCAAGTACACTATCGAAAATTGAAAACGGACATAGAAAACCAAGAAAAGCAACTTGTGAACATTATTTTCATGAATTAGGACTTGGACAATATGATATGAAAATAGCTACAGTGATAGGAGGATTGCGAGTACAGGAGCTTCGGTGGGAGATTGATTATTTGTTAGGAGAGAGGAATTTTAATAAAGTAAAGGTCTGTATCGGACAATTAGAAGAAGAATTGGATTTGAGTTTTCCTATTAATGAACAGTATATAAAATGGGCAAAAGTAGTGGTTGATTATCATGATGGAAATGTTCAATTAAAGCAATATCGGGAGCAACTTATAGAAATATTAAAGATAACATGGAAAGATTTTGAAATAGAGGATGAAAAGAAATTAACGAGGTTATTGAGTAAAAAAGAAATTACGATTTATATTAATATTGCACAAACATATATTGAGCAAAAACAATATGAACAAGGAATTTTTTTGTATCAAAAGTTAAAGGAATACTTTGAAGGAGTTTATCCAATGTCTGGTTATAGTAGCTATAGTCTTTTACGTATAAACTTAGAGAAAGCATTAGGTCTTAGTGGAGCATATAATGAAAGTATACTTCAAGCAAGAAGAGGGATTAGTATGGAGTACTTTTATGCAGATAGTGTTTTCTTGCATGAACATTTATATAATATAGGTTGGAATTATGGAAATCAGTTGGAAAAAAGCCAAAATGAAATAAAAAAGGAAAAATATAAAAAAGCCTGTCAATTTTATTTGGAACAGGCTTTGAAAGGAGCGGTTTTTATGAATGATTTAGAAGCGATACAATTAATTCAGGAAAAAAAGAAACTTTGGTTATCAGTATGAAAAAGGAAGTTTATTTTGTATATGGTGTTTTGGAATAAAAAATATTCCAAAAACGCCATGTTATTTTATGGATAAAAATAGTATGATATTCAAAAACATTAAAAAACAAAGAGATAGATATTTAGTGAATATGGGAGGTTATTATGAGAAGAAAATTAATAGGAATCAGTTTATTAATAGTAATGGGGTTATTAACTGCCTATAGTCAAGGAGGAAACTCTACGGTTACAACAGAGGCGGTGATAGAAAATACAACAGATAGTCAACTAGAAGCAAATACAACAGAACAGATAAAAACAGCCAAATCAGACTTTGGTACTCAATCAAAAAAAATAAAGAGCCTATCGGATATCGACGAGGACGGAATTATCAATCGAATCTTTGGTTCTGAACAAGTATTTGCAGGAGGAATGTTAGAAGGGAATCGATATACGTATTCTTGTAAACGTTTTAAAGGAGTAAGATATCCACTAACATTAGTAGCAAATCAGGATATGACAATCACAATGAATTCTAAGTTCGAACTAAAAGAGGGAGAAGCACAGGCATATTTATTGACTGCGGCTCATAAGCTGACGAAAGTATCCGATGGGGAAAATTCTTACTCATTAAAAGAAGGGGAGAATTATCTAGTATTAGCAGCTGTGGATATGAATGGTAGTTATGAAAGCGAGGTCAAATCAGCAGAGGGATTACAAATACATCAATAGAAAATAGGAACAGGATAGAGTGAAATCTTTCCTTCTATAGTTCTAATACTCAGTGTGTTAGATAATTACAAATGCAATAGGAATGATAGGGAGGGAAAATATGAAAGCTAGTACAACAGTTTCAAAGTATTTAGCAATTGTATTTATTGTTTTAGCTTCTTTTACGGAGGTTGGCGTCAGTGTATTTTTAGGAAAAATATTCGATGGCATTAGTTCCAAACAAGAACAAATCTTTGTAGCAAGTATCTTAATATCTATAGCATTAATTATAATGAATTTCTTTTGTTCTATTTTTTCTAGAATGAACTTATATCTTTATTCTGGGAGAAAATGTATGGAATTAAAGGAACATATTTATCAAAAAGAATTATTAAAATCAAGAGAGGAATCTTATGACATAGCGAATTTTACAACAAAAATAGAATCCATTTATACGGATTATTATTTGAGTAAATGGATGATTTTAGAAAATTGTGTTTTATTTGTTTTGGCTTGTGTTGTTTTAATTTCTATTCATTGGCTCATTTTTATTACGGCCGTTTTAGTATCCTGTATTCCTCTTATTGTGCCAAAGATGACAGAGCAATATGTGCAAAAGAAAGCCGTTGCTTATAGTGAAGAGAGTACAAACTATGTAAAGAGTATCAACGATTGGTTACAGGGAAGATTAGAGATTAAAAAGTATCAGGTGATCGATCAATTTTTGAAAAAGCATGGATTGGCAGTGCAGCAAATGGAACAAAAGCGTTATGAAGCAAAGTATTCCAATTACTTTGTAGGCACGCTGTCATTGAGTATCGGTTTTATTGTGCAGATCGGCATCTTTTTAGTAGGTGGATATTTAACATTTAAAAATTTGATTACAATTGGTCAAGTCATGGCTACTTTACAGTTGATGAACAATATTTTTCGTCCAATTATTTCCGTTGCTAATTATAGAACTGCTATCAATGCAACAAAGCCGATTTTAGAAGAGTTAAGAAGCCCGATTTTAGAAGAAAAAGAAGATACAAAAATACAAGTAGAAGAGGAGAAAATAAAAGATGTAACATTATGTCTTGATGGTGTTGGATATTCTTATGATAATCAGAAAAATGTAATTTCTGATTTTTCTTATGAATTTATGGCAGGTAAAAAATATTTGATTCAAGGGGAAAGTGGAAAAGGTAAGACAACGTTAGCAAAAATTATTTCAGGAGAGTTAGAGCCTACGAAAGGTACGGTCACCATTTCTGATATACCAATTCATAAAATGAGGGAACAGCAACAGTTGGAACTTATTAACTATGTAGAACAGCAAAGTTACATATTTGAAGATACGATCTTTCATAATATTGATCTCTACCGAAATAATGACTCTTTAAAAATTCGAAACTGCATGGAACAATTAAAAATTGATTATTTATCATTGGAAAAAACGGTGAATAACATGAATGGAATTTCAGGTGGAGAGAAGTCAAGAGTCTGTTTAGCAAGAGCCGTTCTTTCGCTTCCTAAATTTTTAATTGTCGATGAACCAACAGCAGCTCTTGATGATAAAACTTCTTTGGAAGTTATGAAATTTCTTTGTCAGTTGCCAGTTACCGTTATTATCATTGGACATCATATGAAAAAAGAGCAGTTAGAGCTGTTCGATGAGGTGATCGATTTGAATCAATTGCAATAAAGCTTATCTTAAAATATAACAAATAGAATTTACGATATAAATTTTAACAGCGAAATGAAAATAGGAGTTATGCACTAGGATATGACTTAGTACATAGCTCCTTTTTCTCATCCTTTTTGTTTTTATTGTTCGTTTTCTTCCTCTTTTTTCTTAAACATTAACGTATGAATTAAATAGCTATATACATCAGAGCTATTGGATTTCCAGTTATCACAAATCACAACTGCCTGCTCTTCGGATACCACATTTAACTTTACTTCTAATAGGGTACTGCTTTTTTCTTTTACAATACAGTTTACCGTATATTCGCCTTTTTTTGCTGGATAATATTCGGAAAGAATTTCCACTTCATTTCGAAGCTGGTAACGGTTTTCTTCAAAAAATTCCATAATGTCACTTTTGATGGCATCTGGAATTTTATATTCAAAAAGTCGTAATGTCTCTACACCAGCTGGAGTGCTGTGGTAGTGGCTTGTATTTCTAATAATTTCAGGACGAATAAGACTAGAATCCACTAATTCATTGATTGCTTGTTGTAAGTTAAAATAATTGGTATATCCTTTGTCCAAAATAAATTGGGATAGTTGGGAGTTTGTAAGAGGAAAATCCACTTTATCCAACATATAGAGAACGATTAGTTTATATAATGTTAAACCATCAGCATGCATGGTATATCACTCCTTATAATTTTTTCCTTGTATGCAATTTTGCTCTTTCATTCTATGGTGCATTGTATTGAGAACCACTTTTTTATTACCGCTCCAAAGTGGGGCGATTAAAAGGTTTTTTGGACCATCTCCTGTAATACGGTGAACGACAATGTCAGGACGAAGTTCATTGATACAGTCAATGATGAGATCCGCATATTCTTCTAGGGAATAAGTTGGAAAAGGGTGTCGTTCATAATAGATAGCCAAATCTGTATTTTTTAAAATGTGCAGAAGATGCAATTTGATTCCATCAATCGGAAGTTTGTTGAGATAACGAATCTCTTCTAAAATCATCTCATTTGTTTCGTTGGGAAGTCCAAGTATCATATGAACGACTACATTGCAACCGATATTTTTTAACCGATAGACCGCATCGTGAAAGCAGGAAAGAGGATAGCCTCTTCGAATAAACTTTGCACTTTGTTCATAAATCGTTTGAAGTCCTAGTTCTACAAAAACAGGTTTTTTTTGATTTAATTCTTTTAATAAAGCAAGCACTTCATCGGAAAGACAATCAGGTCTTGTGCCAATGGAAAGTGCTACAATTTCCTCAGGTTCGATTGCTTCATAAAAAATTTTTCTAAGCCATGATATGGGAGCATACGTATTGGTGAACGCTTGAAAGTAGGCGATAAATTTTTGACCAGTTTTTTTATTTTTTAGACGAAGTTTTCCTTCTTCGATCTGTTCTTTGATAGGAAGGGTCGCTGAGGAAGCAAAGTCTCCAGAACCACCTTCACTACAGAAAATACAGCCACGGTTTCCAAGTGTTCCATCTCGGTTTGGGCAAGTCATACCGCCACTTAGCGAGAGTTTATACACTTTTTCATGAAACTGCTCTTTTAAATATTGATTTAAAGTATAATATCTTTGCTCCATGTTATCATCTCATTTCTATTGTCTTTTGTTTCTATGTTATCATAGCATTTCTCAATTTCTATGGCAATAGGAAGGAAAAGAAACCTTGTAAGGAAGAAAAAGTTATGCTACAATGGTAAAATCAAACTTAGTTTATACTAAGACAACGGATCGAGTAATACGGAAAAGGTGTTGTCTCATCGAAAGATATGAGAGTTTGTGTCAAAGAGTAAAATATCTATTAAGTAAAATCGGAATAATATTGATTATCTTCAACGATTATTATCTAAAAACTACCCAAAATGCACATACGTTATGGAAAAAATCGATTTTAATGAAATAAATAAAACAATATGAGAAAAGAAAGGAATCATTCATGGAATATGAAAAAATGTCTAAAGCGCAATTGTGTGCAATAGGAAAAGAACGTGGACTAAAAGGAATTACGATATTAAAGAAGAATGAAATCATTGAGAAATTAATTGAATTGGATTCTAATAGTCAAGAATGTGATAAGACAAAAGTAATAGACTCAGAAAAGCAAGCCAGTAAAGAAATAGGCAAAGAAATGGTTTCAGAAGAAAAAGAAGGATTGAGATCCCAAAGAGAATCCGAAAATAATGGAACAAGAGGAAAAACTTTAAAAGAAGAAAATGAAACTTTAAAAAGCACAAGAAGAGAGTGTGGAAGAGAAAACGAACGGACCAATCATAAAGATTCTTCTGAATATGTAAGAGGAACAACAAAAGAATGTGAAAAAGATTCGGAAAGAGAAGGCGTTCGAGAACAGCGTTTATCATTTGAAGAGTTAGATAGTGGAGAAACAGCCAATGGTATTTTAGAGGTAATGCCAGATGGATATGGATTTATTCGCTGTGAAAATTATCTCCCAGGAGAAAATGATATTTATGTAGCACCTTCTATGATTCGTCGTTTTAATTTAAAGACAGGAGATATTTTAACTGGAAATATTCGAATTAAAACACAGAGTGAAAAATTTAGTGCTTTGTTATTTGTAAATTCCGTGAATGGATTTCATCCAGTGGAAGCGGCAAAGAGAAAAACATTTGAAGAATTGACACCGATTTTCCCAAATGAAAGAATCCGATTAGAACGACAAGGGTCTCGCGTTTCCATGAGAATTATGGACTTACTTTCTCCAATTGGAAAAGGACAAAGAGGAATGATTGTTTCTCCACCAAAGACAGGAAAAACAACTTTATTAAAAGATGTAGCAAAAAGCATTTCTACTAGCTATCGCGATATGCAACTGATCGTCCTTTTAATCGATGAACGTCCAGAAGAAGTAACAGATATTCGTGAATCCATTGAAGGGCCAAATGTAGAAGTTATTTATTCTACTTTTGATGAACTTCCAGAACATCATAAACGAGTATCGGAAATGGTATTAGAGCGTGCAAAACGCTTAGTAGAACATAAAAAAGATGTTGTAATTTTATTAGATAGTATTACAAGACTTGCAAGAGCTTACAATTTAACCGTTCCACCAAGTGGAAGAACATTAACAGGTGGTCTTGATCCTGCTGCTCTTCATATGCCAAAGAAATTTTTTGGGGCTGCTAGAAATATGAGAGAAGGCGGAAGTTTAACCGTGCTTGCTACGGCTCTTGTAGAAACAGGAAGCAAAATGGACGATGTTGTTTTTGAAGAATTCAAAGGCACTGGTAACATGGAATTAGTTCTTGATAGAAAGTTATCAGAAAAACGAATTTTCCCAGCCATTGATATTTTAAAATCTGGAACAAGAAGAGATGATCTTCTTTTAACACCAGTGGAAAAAGATACAGTAGATGCTTTACGAAGAGAACTTTCTGGTGGTCGTTCTGATGAAACATTAGATGAAATGTTAAAATTATTTATAAAAACGAAAAATAATGAAGAATTTATAGATCTTGTAAGAAAGTCATTGTTGAAAACTTCATAAAATAAAAAAGAGATTTGAAGGACTGCTTTTCATCGTTTAGAACTGTATTTGAGAGCGAACATGGCTTATAGCTTAAAAAAGTTCCAAAAAAATACAGATTGTGCTTGCAATGTAATAGAGGGTATGATATAATGAGAAAGCTGTTTAAAACACTAAAAAAGATTGACAAGTTTATGATGTCATCTTATAGATGAATAACTGACAAAGAGGTGAAAAAGATGAGAGAAGGAATCCATCCAGCTTATTATCAAGCAAAGGTAGTATGTAACTGCGGAAACGAGTTCGTAACTGGTTCTACAAAGGAAGATATCCACGTAGAAATCTGTTCTAAATGTCATTCATTCTACACTGGACAGCAGAAAGCAGCTCAGGCTCGTGGTCGTATTGATAAATTCAATCGTAAATATGGTGTTAACCAATAATAAGAAGTTTAAGAATAGGTTGGGATTGAATAATCTCAGCCTATTTTTATGTTATGGGAAATTGTATTTCCTATAATATAAAAACAGTGCTATGTGTAAACGATGTGCACGAAAAGCAGGCTTTTCATATTTGCGTAGAAATATTAGTCGAGAGGCAAAGGAGGCGTTATGAAAAGGACAATGATTGGTGGACAGGCGGTTATGGAAGGTGTCATGATGAAGAACCTGGATAAGTATGCGGTAGCCGTCAGAAAGCCCAATAAGGAAATTGTTGTAGATGTACAAGATTATATAGGATATACAGAGAAGTATCCTATTTTGAGACTTCCAATTTTAAGAGGGGTTGCCAGCTTTGTGGAATCTCTTGTAGTTGGAATGAAAACGCTAACATATTCTGCTAGTTTTTTTGAAGAAGAAGAGGAACAAAAGAAACCATCCAAAATGGATACTTGGCTTGAAAAACATTTGAAAGGAAAAGCAGAAGATATTGTAATCGGGATTACCGTTTGCATTTCGATTATAATGGCAGTTGGACTTTTTATGGTTTTGCCATATTTTCTTGCCAACCTATTAAGACATTATACAGATTCCAATTTCTTCATTTCCTTTATGGAGGGTGTTGTTCGGATCGGTCTTTTTCTTTCCTATATTATATTGATTTCACAGATGAGTGATATTAAGAGGACGTTTATGTATCATGGAGCAGAGCATAAAACGATCAATTGTTTGGAACATGGAGAAGAATTGACGGTAGAAAACATAAGAAAACATTCTCGTTATCATAAACGCTGTGGTACGAGTTTTCTTTTAATCGTTATGGTGATTAGTGTTATTTTCTTTATGTTCATTCAAGTGGAAGGAACATGGATGCGTCTGCTCGTTCGTCTATTGCTTGTTCCAGTGATTGCAGGTGTTTCGTATGAATTCATTCGTTTAGCAGGAAAGAGCGACCATTCTTTTGTGAATTGGCTTAGTAAACCTGGAATGGCATTGCAAGGCTTAACAACAAGAGAGCCAGAAGATGAAATGATAGAAGTTGCTATTCGTTCTGTGGAAGCGGTGCTAGACTGGAAAGAATATATAAAAGCATTGAATAACGGAGAAGTTGAAGGGTGTTGTTCAGTGAAAGAGAAATAGAAAGGGCGATAACATGAACGCGAAGGAATGGGTTTCATGGGGAACCAGCCAGTTAGAACAACAACAAATCAGTGATGCGTCATTAGATGCATGGTATTTGTTTGAATTTGTAACTTCCCTGTCTCGAATTGATTTTTTATTAGATGGAGATAAAGAAATAAAGGAAGAACAAGGAAAGCGTTATGAACAACTCATTAAAAAGCGAAAAGAACATATTCCATTACAGCATTTAACAGGTGTACAAGAGTTTATGGGATATGAGTTTTTTGTAAATGAGAATGTTTTAATTCCAAGACAGGATACAGAAACTGTTATAGAAGAAGTGCTAAAGACAGCTCCATCAGGAGAAAAGATGCTAGATGTCTGTACAGGAAGTGGTTGTATTGCGCTTAGTATCGCATTACTTGGCAATTATAAAGAAGTAGTAGCTACAGATTTGTCAAAAGAGGCACTTTTTGTTGCAAAAAAAAATGCAGAACGTTTATTAAAGGAAAATGAAACAAATAGTTTCGTTCGATTTTATCAAGGAGATTTGTTTGAATCGATTCCAAAAGAAGAGAAGTTTGATTTAATTGTATCGAACCCACCTTATATTGAAACAAAAGAATGTGAAAAATTAATGCCAGAAGTCAAGGATCATGAGCCTATGATGGCGCTTGATGGAAGAGAAGATGGACTCTACTTTTATAGAAGAATTGTAAAAGAGGCAAGACAATATTTGACAGATGGTGGATGGCTTTTTTTTGAAATTGGGTATAATCAAGGAAGTGCATTACAAGAGATTTTCTCTTCCTATAAGGAATATGAGGACATTCAGATTAAAAAAGATTTAGCAGGGCTTGATCGTATTGCGGCTGCTCGTTATAAAAAGATAAAATAATAATAGAAAAAAGGAAAAGCAGGAGGAACCGTTATGTTTGATAAATTAGACGATATTGTGGAAAGACTTCAGGTTGTATTAGAAGAATTAAGTGATCCAGATGTCATAAATAATCAGGCAAGATATCGCCAATTAATGAAAGAACAAAATGATTTAGCGCCGATCGTTGAAAAATATACAGAGTATAAAAAAGCAAAACAAACTGTAGAAGATAGTTTAGAACTATTAGAAATTGAAACTGATGAAGAAATGCGTGAAATGGCAAAGGAAGATTTAAATGAAGCTAAAAAGCAGATTGAACAATTAGAAAATGACTTAAAAATTTTACTTCTTCCAAAAGATCCTAACGATGAAAAGAACGTTATTGTAGAAATTCGTGCAGGTGCAGGTGGAGATGAAGCGGCACTTTTTGCAGCAGAAGTATTCCGTATGTATAAAAACTATGCAGAAGGAAGACGCTGGAAAGTGGAAATGATGTCTGTAAATGAAAATGGAATTGGTGGATTTAAAGAAGCGATTTTCATGATCAGTGGAACAGGGGTATATTCTCGTTTTAAATATGAGTCTGGTGTACATCGTGTACAACGTGTTCCAGCAACAGAGTCAGGCGGACGTATTCATACTTCTACTATTACCGTTGCGATTATGCCTGAAGCAGAAGAAGTGGATTTCCAATTAGATATGAACGACTGTAAATTTGATGTATTCCGTGCATCAGGAAATGGTGGACAGTGTGTCAATACAACAGACTCTGCTGTGCGTTTAACACATATCCCTTCTGGAATTGTTATTTCTTGTCAAGATGAGAAATCACAGTTGAAGAATAAGGAAAAAGCACTTAAAATTCTTCGTTCAAGATTATATGAAATGGAACTTCAAAAAGCACATGATGCAGAGGCGGAAGCTAGAAGAAGTCAAGTTGGAACAGGAGATCGTTCTGAAAAGATTAGAACTTATAACTTCCCACAAGGTCGTGTGACCGATCATAGAATTAAGTTGACACTTCACAAATTAGATTCTATTATGAATGGAGATTTAGATGAAGTCATTGATTCTTTAATTGCAGCAGATCAGACAGCTAAATTAAGTAAGATGAATGAAAACTAATAGGACAAGATAAGGAGACGAAGCTATGAAAAAGCAATCGATCACTCCTTTTGTAAAGTGGGCAGGTGGGAAGAGACAGCTTCTTCCCGCCATTAAAGAGCGATTACCAGAGAAGTACAATCGTTATTTTGAGCCTTTTGTTGGTGGTGGAGCTGTTTTATTTGAGTTACAACCAAAAAAAGCAATTATTAATGATTATAATCGTTCCCTTGTCCATACTTATCGAAGTATACAAACAATGCCAAATGAAGTTATGGCTTGTGTGGAACAACTCGATCAAGGGCTTATTCAAGGTGGAAGAGATTACTATTATGAGAAAAGAGCACTTTATAACGAGAAAATGTTAAAAGAGGAGTATGATGTTTGGATGGCTGCACTCTTTCTTTTCTTAAATAAACATTGTTTTAATGGTCTATATCGTGTTAACGGAAAAGGGCTGTTTAATGTTCCTTATAATAATAGTAAGAAGTCATCTTATACTCAGAAAAATATTGAGGGTATTTCAAAGTATTTAAAGAAAGTTCGAATTTTAGAAGGGGATTTTGAAAAAGCGTGTAAGGGAGCAAGAAAAGGAGATTTTATCTTTTTTGATAGTCCCTATGCCCCTTTAAATCCTACTTCTTTTGAATCTTATACAAAGGAAGGTTTTGATAAAGCGAGTCATATAAGACTGGCAAAATTATTTAAGAAATTATCAAAACGAGGTTGCTATTGCATGCTGACAAATCACGATACCGAACTGATTCGAGAACTCTATTCGGAGTATGATATCGAGGTTGTGCCTGTAAAGCGATCCATTAATTCTGATGCGAAAAAACGCGTTGGAGAAGAGGTTATTATTCGGAATTATAAATAATGAGTGAGATGTTCTTCTCTTTCTTAGGGTTAGGGGAAAGAAAATAAAAATGCGAATAGGAGAAGAAGAGCATGGGAGTGTATTTAATTGATTATGAAAATGTAGCAATTAGTGGATTAGAAGGAGCAGAACATTTATCAGAAAAAGATGAGGTTCATATTTTTTATAGTGAAAATGCCAATAAAATGACATTTGAATTGCATAAAAAAATTCAAGAATCCAATGGACATTTCTATTATTATCAAGCAGATGTTGGCAAAAAAAATGCACTTGATTTTCAACTTGCAACATATTTAGGATATTTATTAGCCAAAAATCCAAAAGAAGAATATATTATTGTAAGTGGAGATGAGACCTTTCAATTTATTAAAAAGTTTTGGATTAAAAAAGAGTTTAATATTCGAACAGCGCTCAACGTAGTTCATGTGGAGAAAGAAAAGAAGGTTGAAAAGCGTAAGAATATGCAAGCAGAGATAGGAAAGAAAATTTGTCAAGTTCCAAAAAGAATAGAACCAACACCAGAGCAGATTGAGAAATCAGTAGAAGAAAAGATGCTACAATATATGCCAGAAGAAGGCGATGAGGTGAAGCGAATTTTTGGGTATATAAAGAAATATAAAACAAAACAGGGGATTAACAACGCTTTAGTAAAACGATATAGAAGTGAAAAAGCTGGAGAGATTTATAAAATAGTAAAACCATTATTAGTCAATAAAAAAGGACGATAATGGAACGAGAGAAAAGGCGATCAATGAGAGAGAAACATTGATCGCCTTTTCTATTATAGAAAATTCTGTTTGTTATAACAGAAAAAACACTTGGTGCAAACGATGCACACTTTGTTTTATTAGTTAGAAAACCAATAGTAATAAAACAGACAAGAAATAATAACACCTACAACCGATAAAATGATTTTTACAACAGGATTCCATTTCAGATTTCGCCACATAAGAAATAATCCTACAGGAAAAAATAAAATTAAAAAGGAAACCACATAACTTGGTCGTTCATACCAAAGTACCACATCTTTCATAGAATCTCTATGTTCTTGTACATCGCCATAAGCGTTACTATAAGGTCCGCCAGAATAAGGATCATAAGGAGTTCCTTTTAATTTACGATATTTCATAATTATCATATTCCTTTCTTAAAAAGATAAAAAAGATATCATGATTATACTCCTATTTTATTAAGAAAAGCAAGG
>OBXV01000702.1_pt1 | contig 12480 bp, 11 predicted proteins | sample 1495451 | NCBI WGS metagenome assembly OBXV01 (sample SAMEA2580178, study PRJEB22360) | human gut metagenome | biome: human gut; feature: human-associated habitat; material: faeces | place: Denmark | collected 2008/2010
TTAATTATTATTATAACAATTGCAATATTTCAAAAATGTGGTAAAGTATTACTTAGATAATTCTTGCATACAAAATACAATGTATGGCAATCATATAATCATATACTCAAGGAGGAAACAATAATGAATAAAATGGCAGGATTCAGCGTTATGATCGAAAAGCTGAAAAAAAGTCCAAAAACAATCGTTTTTACAGAAGGTACGGATCCTAGAATCTTAGAAGCTGCTTCTCGTTTATTAGCTTCTAATTTCTTAACACCAATCTTAGTTGGAAATAAAGAAGAAGTTGAAAAAGCTGCAGAAGAATATGGTTTTAATATTCGTGGTGGACAAATAATCGATCCACAAAACTTTGATAGAATCGATGAAATGATTGACCTTTATTGCGAACTTCGTAAAAGCAAAGGTGTGACACCAGAAGACGCTCGTAAAGCATTAAGCCAAGGAAATAACTTCGGTACTATGCTCGTGAAAATGGGTATCGCAGATTCTTTACTCGGTGGTGCTACTTATTCTACAGCTGATACTGTTCGTCCAGCACTTCAGTTAATCAAAACAAAACCAGGTTCTAGCGTTGTATCTTCTTGCTTTATCTTAGTTCGTCCATCTGCTACAGGTGACAACGAAGTATTAGCAATGGGTGATTGTGCAATCAACATCAAACCAACAGAAGATCAGCTTGTTGAAATCGCTTACGCTTCTGCTGAATGTGGTAAAGTTTTTGGTATCGACCCTAAAGTTGCTTTCTTAAGCTACTCTACTCTTGGATCTGGAAAAGGAGAAGATGTGGATAAAATGCGCAATGCTGCTGCAAAAGCAAAAGCTGCTTATCCAGAATTACCAATTGAAGGCGAAATCCAATTCGATGCCGCTGTTTCTCCACGCGTTGCAAAAACAAAATGTCCAGATAGCGCAGTTGCTGGACATGCAAACGTATTTATTTTCCCAGATATCAATGCTGGTAACATCGGTTACAAAATCGCTCAACGTCTTGGTAACTTTGAAGCATATGGTCCTATTCTTTTAGGTCTTAATGCTCCAATCAATGACTTATCTCGCGGTTGTAACGCAGAAGAAGTTTACTCTATGGCTATTATTACAGCAGCTTTAGTAGAAGACTAATTATAAATTTATTGAACTGAAACTTTCCTTAATGTGATAACAGAGGAGGTAGCAAAAACTTTTCGTTCTTGCTACCTCCTCTTTTTATATGATAGGAAACGAAATTTCCTATCATATAAAAAAGTACTACGTGTAAGCAATGTGCAACGAATTAGAAACTATTCTTATCGTTGTCCTTTTTCTATTTTTCTTATGGCTTGTAATACTTGTTCCACTTCTTCTTTTGTATTTTCATATCCAAAAGAAAACCGAATCGTTCCTCTTGGAAAACTTCCAAGGGTCTTATGAGCATTTGGCGCGCAATGCATCCCCACTCTGGTCATAATTCCATATTCACTATCTAATAAAAAAGCAAGCTCCGATTCATCCATCCAGTTGCATTGGATAGAAACAACAGGCACACGATTTCCCAACTCTTCATGTCCTATCACTTGAATCCCTTCTATCGTCTTTATCCCTTCTAAAAACTGTTTTGTTAACTTTAATTCTTTTTTTTGAATCTCCTCAATTCCAACATCATTTAAATATTGAAGGGAAGCATTTAGCCCAAAAATAGCAGGTAAATTTAATGTTCCAGCCTCAAATTTATCAGGAAGAATTTCTGGTGTTTCCTCCGAATCAGAAGCACTTCCCGTCCCTCCTGTAATCAAAGGCTCTACTTCTTTTACTATTTTGTCGCTTATAAGAAATCCTCCAATGCCTTGTGGTGCTAATAATCCTTTATGACCGGTAAAGGCTAAGATATCTATTTTCATCTCTTTCATAGAGATTGGAAAAACACCTGCCTCTTGTGCCGAATCTACGATAAAAGTTAACCCATATCGCTCACACAGCTCTCCTATTTTTTTTAATGGCATTCTCGTTCCACATACATTGGATGCCGATGTTAAAATAATTGCTTTTGTATTACTCTGGATCAGAGTTTCCACTTCTTCTACGATTAAATCTCCTTGCTTTGTACATGGAATTCTCGAAAACGAAACCCCTTGTTTTTGTAACTGAACTAATGGTCTCATAACCGCATTATGCTCCATGGCACTCACTAATACATGATCTCCTCTTTTTAAATACCCTTTTAAAATCATGTTAAAAGCATATGTAATATTTTGCGTAAAAATAACATTTTCACATGGGGCAAAATCAAAAAGATGACAGAGTTTTTCTCTCGTATCATAGACAACACTGGCCGTACTATAAGCGGATTGATAACCGCCCCGATTCACATTTGTTCCATAGTTTTTCATATAATTTGTTACCGCTTCTATTACACTCTCTGGCTTTGGAAAAGAAGTGGCAGCAGAATCAAAATATAACCTTTTCATACAACATTCTCCATTTTCTCTCTTTTATTCTTATATTATAACACAAAAGAACAAAGTGTCCATTGCACACGTTTTGTGATTTTTAGTTGCTTTTCGCAATGCACACTTTGTAAGATTCATTTGCTTTTATGACTGTAAATACTGCTTCATATTTTTTAATGCCGTCTTCTCTAAACGGCTGACTTGTGCTTGGGAAATGCTGATTTCATCTGCCACCTCGGTTTGAGTTCTTCCTTCAAAAAAACGTAACCTTATAATTTCATTTTCCCTTCTAGAAAGACGCTTCATAGCTTCTTTTAAAGCGATATCTTCGATCCAGTTTTCTTCTCCACTTTTTTTGTCCCTTACCTGATCCATAAGATATAAGGTATCTCCACCTTCTTGATATACGGGTTCATATAATGACATTGGGCTTGCAATCGCATCTAACGCACGGATAACCTCTTCTTTTTTCATCTCGATCTGTTCCGCTACTTCTTCTATCGTCGGTTCACGATTTAATTGCTTTGTTAAGCTTTCTTTTGCATAAATTGCCTTATAAGCAATATCCCTTAAAGAACGGCTCACTCGAATACTATTATTATCCCTTAAATAGCGTCTCACTTCTCCAATAATCATCGGACAAGCATAGGTCGAAAACTGCACATCTAATTCATCATTAAAATTATCAATTGCCTTCATTAAACCAATACAACCTACTTGGAATAGATCATCAAAGTTTTCATTGCTATTGGAAAATCGCTGAATAATGCTGAGTACTAAGCGTAAATTTCCTTGGATATAGCGTTCTCTCGCTCTTTTATTCCCCTTTTTGATTTGTTTCATCAATTCCTGTTTTTCTTCTTTTTTTAAAAGAGGGAGTTCAGTTGTATTCACACCGCAAATTTCCACTTTATTCAAAGCCATAATCGATTTCTCCTTTTGTATTAGTAGTGTCTACTTTTAATGATTCACTATTTCTAAGTAAACTATACATACCTTATTTTGGAAGAAATCATTGACAAGATAGCAGGTTAATACTATCCTTATAATTATCAGAGTATATTTTTGACAAAGCAGAAAGGATTTTACTTATGGAACAATCAAATGAGCAAAAACTCGGGACGCTTCCAATTCCTAAACTCATGGTAAGCCTTGCTATTCCTTCTGTCATTGCCCAAATTATTAATGTTCTTTATAACATTGTAGATCGCATTTACATTGGACATATGGCAAATGTAGGTGATATTGCTTTAACAGGAGTTGGGGTTACCTTCCCGATTATTATGCTGATTTCTGCATTCAGTTATTTTGTTGGTTCAGGAGGTGCACCTCTTGCTTCCATTCAGTTAGGCCGTCAAAATAATGAAAAAGCAGAACAAATTCTTGGAAACGGTACAAGCCTTTTAATCTTATTTTCTATTGTACTAACACTATTTTTCTTTTTTTTCAAAACTCCTCTTTTATATTTATTTGGAGCAAGTAATAGCACAATCATTTATGCCAATGACTACTTAGATATTTATTTGCTTGGAACAATTTTTGTACAACTTTCTTTAGGGTTAAACTTATTTATTAGCTCTCAAGGACAAGCAAAAATTGCTATGTTTTCTGTTCTTATCGGTGCTGTTACCAATATTGTACTGGACCCTATTTTTATTTTTGGGTTGCATATGGGCGTTCGTGGTGCTGCAATTGCTACAGTAATTTCCCAAGCATTCAGTGCCATTTGGGTTGTTTCTTTTTTAACCTCAAAACGTTCTGCCATTCGGATTCGCCTTCGTTATCTAAAGCCAGACTTTGAAATTTTAAAACATATCGCATCCTTAGGAATTTCTCCTTTTATTATGCAAAGCACCGAAAGCCTTATTAACATTGTATTAAATCATAGTTTACAGCTTTATGGTGGCGATATTTACGTTGGCTCTATGACAATTATTCAAAGTATTATGCAACTGATTGTAGTACCAATTCAAGGATTTACGCAAGGGGTTCAACCGATTATTAGCTACAATTTTGGGGCTAGTCAGTTTGATCGGGTGAAAAAAACCTTTTTTTATACGGTTATTACTACCTTTTTATTGACAACACTTTCTTGTATTTTAACGACGAAATTCCCAACATTTTTTGCCCGCTTCTTTACGGATAAAGAGTCTCTCATCTTTATCGTAGGAGAAGTTATGCCAATCTTTATGTCTGGTATTTTTATGTTTGGCATTCAAATGGGTTGTCAAACGGCTTTTATGGGACTTGGACAAGCAAAAATTTCTCTTTTCTTAGCACTTCTTCGAAAAGTAATTTTATTAGTCCCTCTTGCTATTCTTTTACCACTTATTTTTGGAACCGTCACTTCCATTTATTATGCAGAACCAATCTCTGACATTCTTTCTGCAACAATGGCTGGTATTTTATTCCTTGTTACGAGAAAGAAGATTTTAAGTCCACAGGCTCTTGAAAAAATAAGCTAACATTTCAACATCTTAGGTAGAAAGGAAATACTTTATGAACTATCAAATTCGCAATGCTACATTAGAAGATTTAGATGCTATCACAGCCGTTGAAGCCACTTGTTTTCCACCTGCTGAAGCCGCAGATAAAAATAGTTTTCAACTTCGAATCACTACTTTCCCAGAAAGTTTTTTTCTAGCAGAAACAATGGACGGTGAAATTATTGGATTTATCAATGGGTGTATGACCAATGAAACCGTTTTAAAAGATGAACTTTATCATAATGTTTCTCTTCACAATCCAGCCGGAGACTATCAAACCATCTTCGGACTTGATGTTCTTCCTGCCTATCGAAGACAAGGCATTGCAGCTGATTTAATGAATCATCTCATTGAGATTTCAAAAAAGCGAGGAAAAAAAGGAATCATTCTCACTTGTAAAGATCACTTAATTCATTATTATGAAACATTTGGATATGAACATCAAGGAATCTCAAATTCCACCCATGGTGGAGCCGTTTGGAATGATATGACGTTGCTTTTTTATTAACAACACCTGTGTATAGCAGAAAAAAGGATTTCGGAAGCTAATATCGCTCCCGAAATCCTTTTTCTTGTTGCTCTATCTTAATTTCTCTCTTCTCACAATGTCTTACTCGAATAAACCAATTACTTTTTTGGATTTCTTTAAAAAACTGTTCTAAGGCACTTTCTTCTCCCTGTGCCTCTAGCTCTACGGAACCATCCTCACAATTTCTAACCCAGCCTGTCACATCCTTTTCTTTTGCAATCATCGTTGTTCGATAACGATATCCAACACCTTGTACCCGTCCAGTAACTTTTGCATAATACCGTTTTTTTCCCATAAGATCACATCCTTTTCTTTCGTACCCCTTTTTCTTTTATTATACGGTTGTTTTTCTTCTCTTACAAGCCTTCTTCTCTTTAATCCATTTTTACAATTTCTTTTTTTAATCTTCGAATAATTTTTTTCTCCAATCTTGAAATATAGGACTGAGAAATTCCCAACATATCGGCCACTTCTTTTTGTGTTTTTTCTTCTCCATCTTTTGTATTTAATCCAAAGCGAAGTTCAATAATCAGTTTTTCTCTATCCGTTAAGATCTCCATAGCGGTACGCAGTAATTTCCGATCGACCTCATCTTCAATATCTCGATAAATGATATCCTCATCCGTTCCTAAAATATCGGATAACAAAAGCTCATTTCCATCCCAATCCACATTTAATGGCTCATCAATAGAGACTTCTAAACGAGTTTTATTATTTCTTCTTAAATACATTAAAATTTCATTTTCAATACATCGAGAGGCATATGTGGCTAATTTAATATTTTTATTTGGATTAAACGTGTTAATGGCTTTAATTAAACCAATTGTTCCAATGGAAATTAAATCTTCTACCCCAATTCCCGTATTATCAAATTTCTTTGCTATGTACACAACTAAACGTAAATTTCTTTCAATTAAGAGTGCTTTGACTGCTACATCATTGTTTTCTAATCGCAATAAGGCTTCTGCTTCTTCCTCTGCTTCTAAAGGCGGAGGTAAAATATCCGAACCTCCGATATAATGTACCTCATTTTTTTGTGGAAATAACATTCCTTTTACACTTTCCACCACTTTAAACTTAATATCATTAACTCCTGCATACTTTAACATCATGGTTTCGTCCTCCTATTTTTGGTTTATTCTCATTTAAAAAGTTCTGTGTGTAGCAACAAAAAATATTCTTTTGATGGTGATAGTTGTTGATTGGTAATTGCCACAATTACCTCTTTCTTCTCCACATTTCCATCCCTTGCCACAAGAATACTATCACATACAACCGCTGGCATCTCTCCTGCTTTTTTTCCTACCGATGAAAAAGGGATCATTAACACGTCTTCTGGCTTTCCTTCCATCCCTTTTCCTTGAAAATATCCTTCCATCCAATCTTTTATATCTTCCCGTAATACTCCATAGAGTACGAGAAATTCCCCGACAAGCACTCCCTTTTGACTTTTTGGTTCTTTCAAACGGTTTCCCGTATCTAACAATCCAACGGTATGCACTACTTTTTCACCAAGTTGTATTGTCACCGGATAGAGAAACTGTTGTTCTTCTCGCACCATTTTTCCAGTTCCTCCGAGAACCAAAAGCAATAAAAATGTTCCACCTCCTATCATAAGAAAACTCTTCCAATAGAGATTACGAATCGAAGGTGTTTTTAAAAATAACCATATGTAATAACTGATTTCTGTCTTTTCCACAATCCAAATAATCATCCCTCCTACTGTGGCCGTCATAAAATAAAGACAGAATAATCGCTTCACATACCCTCTTATCCCTGTGAATCCATAGGCAATCCCAACTAAAATTCCACTGATAATAAGAGAGCTAGCTATCTGCTGTATCCCATTAGAAAACGGGGCAATCACAAAAAATAAACACGCAAGTAAGGCTCCTATCAAACTTGCTAATACTCGCCTCTTTGGACTCCCATAAAATCCAAAGACAACAGATAATAACGTAAGGATCAGAAAATCCATTGTTCCATTGATGAAAAACAGTACATCGAGATATACCCTCATTCCTGTTCCTCCTTTTTCTGAACTTCCCTCATTATATAAAATATTCCAAAAAATCCATGTCAAAACATGACATTGAAATCCTCTAATGTTCCTTATTTATCTCCTTCTTCTTCCAATACTTTCCTTTTTTCTATTAGATCATGATGCAATCGACACCGTTTTCTTCTTTTTTTACTTTCTTGAAAAGACAATTGACTGATATGATAGAATCCAGTAAAATATATAATTAATGGTCCTTTTTAGGCGATGTAAAATATACTTTATAAATTCTGCTCGTCTTATCACACTGGACAATACAATATATGGAGGAATTATATGAAGACTGGAATTGTAAAACCTAGAACTTTATCTGGTTTTATGGAACTGCTTCCAAAGGAACAGCTCATTTTTAACCAGATCCGTGATACATTATCTGCGGTTTATCGCCAATACGGCTTCTTGCCATTGGACACACCTGTGCTTGAACACTCTGAAATTCTTTTAACAAAATCAGGTGGAGAAACAGAAAAACAGATTTATCGTTTTTCAAAAGGGGATACGGATCTTACGATGCGTTTTGACTTAACGGTCCCTCTTGCAAAATATGTTGCAAAAAATTATAGCGCTTTAACCTTCCCATTCCGCAGATATCAAATTGGAAAAGTATATCGTGGAGAACGCGCACAAAAAGGACGCTTTAGAGAATTTTATCAATCCGATATTGATATCATTGGTGATGGCAGTTTAGCCCTCATGAATGATGCAGAAATCCCTAGTATTATCTATGATATCTTCAATCGTTTAGGTCTTAAAGATTTCACAATTCGCATTAACAATCGTAAAGTATTAACTGGATTTTTTGCTATGCTAGGTCTTGATGACAGTGCAGAAGGCATTATGCGTATTGTAGATAAATTAGAAAAAATCGGGGAAGAAGCGGTTGAAAAAGAATTAAAAGAATTGGGCGTATCAGAAGAACATTGTAAAAAAATTCTACATTTTATCAACTTTAAAGGAACAAATGAAGAAACCATCGCTTTCTTAAATGGTTTAAAAGCGGATAATGAAATCTTTGATTTAGGTGTAGAAGAATTAGACTTTGTTCGCACTGCTATTGGCTCCTACGGTGTTCCTGAAGAAAATTTCCACATTGATTTAACAATCGCCCGTGGACTTGATTATTATACAGGAACTGTTTATGAAACTTCTTTCAATAAACACCCAGAGATTGGAAGTATTTGTTCTGGCGGTCGTTATGAAAACTTAGCAGGCTATTACACAGAGAAACAGCTTCCAGGAGTAGGAATTTCTATCGGTCTTACAAGACTCTTCTATATTTTAAATGAGAAAGAATATTTAAGAACCGATACAAGCGCTCCTTCTGACGTTCTTGTCATTCCAATGACAGATGACGTTACTCCTTCTATTCAAATCTCAAATGAGCTTAGAAATGCGAATATCAATACACAGATTTATTTTGAGAAAAAGAAATTTAAAGCAAAAATTGGATATGCAGATAAACTATCTATTCCTTTTGCAATTTTCTTAGGAGAAGATGAATTAGCACAGCAAAAAGTGGCTTTAAAAAATCTTACAACAGGAGAACAACAAGTGATCTCGTTAGAAGAGGCCATTACAACGATCAAACAATCCCTTTCCGAAAAAGGAAGTACAACAATTATTGATACAGAATTAACTTCTCGTTAGTCGATACTAAGGATAACGAATATTATGTGCTTTGCACGTAATGCTTTTTATGCGATAGGAAATGTTTCCTATCACATAAAAAAGGAGTTATAAGAAAAAACTCTTTCTTATAACTCCTTTTTTTTATCTTCTTTTCTTTAAAAATGTTGGAATGCTAATGGTTGTATTGTTGTTTCCATTGTTAGGATTTTGAGCTTGTCCATTTTGTCCCTGTGGCATTTGATTTTGCCCTTGAGAATTTTGTGGAAACATTGGTTGCACATTTGGCATTCCAGTAGCTCCAAAGTTATTTTGTCTTGGTACTCCATTGGCACCAGTATTTTGTGCTCCTTGATTTTGATAAGGATTTTGTTGCTGATATCCTACATTATTATTCAAGAATTGATTAGGGACTTGTTGCTGTGTTGCTTGTCCACCCTGATAGCTTTGTGACTGTACTGGCGTCTGTGTCTGCATGGATTGCACTGTCTGTCTTGTTTGAGAATTAAGCCCTGAACTAACATCTCTTAATCCTGTTGCAATAATCGTAATGCTCACTTCATCTTCCATCATATGACTACCATCAACAGTACCAAAAATAATGTTAACATCGTCTCCAGCAATTTCTGATAAATAAGCAACTGCTTCTGATGTTTCAACAATTCCAATTTCACCTGAGAAGTTAATAATAATATCACTTGCTCCTGAAACGGTTGTTTCAAGCAATGGACTTTCCATTGCGCGTTTAATGGCTTCTACTGCTTTACTTTCTCCTGAAGCAGTACCAATACCAATATGAGCGATTCCTTTATCTCTCATAACTGTTTGGATATCGGCAAAGTCAAGGTTAATAAGACCTGGTTTATAAATAAGGTCTGTAATGCCTTGTACACCTTGTTGAAGAACTTCGTCTGCTTTTTTCAGTGCTTCTGGAATACTTGTTCTCTTATCACAAATTTGAAGTAATTTATCATTTGGAATGATAATTAATGTATCAACACTCTCTTTTAATTTTTCAATTCCTGATTTGGCATTGTTCATACGAGGTTTTCCTTCAAACATAAAAGGTTTCGTAACAACACCGACTGTTAAAATACCAAGACTCTTTGCCATTTCAGCGATTAAAGGAGCAGCACCCGTACCAGTACCTCCACCCATTCCACAGGTGACAAAAATCATATCGGCATCTTTAATAAGTTCTGTAATTTCTTCTCTGTTTTCTTCGACAGCACTAGCACCAATCTCTGGCTTTGCTCCAGCACCCAGTCCTTTTGTGAGCTTTTCACCAATTTGAATTTTCGTAGGTGCTTTACACAACGCTAAAGCCTGTTTATCAGTATTAACACCAATTAAATCCACACCTTCTATATTCTCATCGATCATTCGATTTACCGCATTATTTCCAGCTCCACCCACACCAATTACTAGAATTTTAGCTGGCATGCTCTCTGCATTTGACTTTATTTCAAGCAAAGTTCTTCCTCCTTTTACTCCCTATTTTCGCATTTTATTTTTTAATCCGCAAATATGGATTGATTTCTAAACTATGTATACACTCTTATACTATAATATATTTTTTTTGGCAAATAATCAAGTGGCATAATCTACTTTTTTACTTTTTTCAACCGTCTTCTTCCGCTTTCATTTGTTTTTTATTGACCTTTTTCTCCTTTTTTGGTATAAATGTGACAGTTTTACTGCCTTGTGTAAATTCTTCCATATGAAGAGTACCTTTCATTCCTTTTGCCTCTTCTAAGATTCCTGGAAGATTCATCATCTTTTCTTCCAGATTCTCATTCTTTCCAAGCTGAATTACAATATCATCTTTATAAAGAATCAATTCATCAGCAATACTAAAGCGGATCCGATCAATGTTCAATCCATTTTCTCGGATTAATTGTGTCACTTCTAATATTTGTTCAAATTTCTTCTTATCTTTCACTGGAAGCTTTTCATGGAGAACAAACTTATTGAACGTAAGTCCCTCCACACATGGCACATCTGTAAAGCGTTCCTCAGAACTTTCAAGAATATAACCATCCTTATCAAAGTAAATATAGCGTCCCATATCTTCCACACAGCCAGCTACTGCCATTTCATAAACATCCACACCAATTTCTTTTGCATTGATATAAGTAACATCAATCTTATCAATAAATGGAACTCCTTTGATCGGTCGAATTCGATTCATAAGACAAATAATCAAACTGTTATCAAAATACGCATTTCTTTCAAGCATTGTTCGAATTTCTTTATCTGTATAACGCGTATTACCATCAATCGTCATTTTCTCTATATGAAACTGTGTTAAAATCACATAGACTCCTGCTGCTATCAGAAGAAAAAAGAACAGGAGTAAGTATTTCCATTTTAAAATTTTCTTTTTTCTCTTTTTTACTTGCTCTTTTTTTCCCATGACTTTTGTTCTACTTTCTTCTTATCGTCTAGACATTTTAATCTGTCTTGAAACACTTAAAACAATTCCCATTTCTGCTAACAAGAATGTAAGCGAAGTTCCTCCATAACTAATAAACGGCAATGGAATCCCCGTATTCGGAATGGTATTAGTAACAACCGCAATATTGATTAAAATCTGAATTCCTACTTGTGCCATAACACCAACACAGATTAATGCCCCATAAAGATCTGGAGCATTATTGGCAATAATCATAATTCTCCACAATAACATAATAAACATTGCGATAATACAGATAGCTCCAAACAACCCTAACTCTTCACAAATAATTGAAAAAATCATATCATTATGAGACTCTGGAATAAATCCCATCTTTTGCATACTTTGACCAAGTCCTTTTCCAAAAAAGCCACCAGAACCAACGGCATATAATGACTGCATGATCTGCCAACCGTTCTCACTATTTTCAGGATCCAACCATGCAGTAATACGAGCCCCACGATAGGAAGCCCCTAATAGAACGATAACACCCAAAGCCACACCAGCGATTCCCAAAATAATAAATGGTTTATATTTCGGACTGGCTACAAAAAGCATTAAAAATGTGATTCCCATAATGATAATAGAGGTACTCATATTAGCAACCGCAATCAAAGCAAATATTGGAAGGGTATAAATCCAGATTACTATAATCCCTCTTAAGCTTCTTACCGCTTTTACATGCTTGGTAATCATATAAGCCAGAAATAAAATCAAAAATAACTTTGATATTTCAGAAGGCTGAAATTGCATCGGTCCAATCTGAATCCATCGCTTCGAACCATGGCTAGAATTTGGCAGTAACAATACAATAGCTTGTAATAGAAAGGACACTAAATAAAAGACTTTTGTAAATTTCATATAAAAATGATAATTAATATAAGAAATTACAAACAATC
>OBXV01000707.1_pt1 | contig 12377 bp, 7 predicted proteins | sample 1495451 | NCBI WGS metagenome assembly OBXV01 (sample SAMEA2580178, study PRJEB22360) | human gut metagenome | biome: human gut; feature: human-associated habitat; material: faeces | place: Denmark | collected 2008/2010
AACAATTTTTGAATCATCATTGTGCGCATTTGATTCATCATTTTATATCGAAAAATATGCCACTGATTAATTTGAATAATCGATGTAGCAAAAGCTGCTATTCCTAAAACTATAATTTTACAAAATAAAGACATAATTTCAGCAAGATTGTTTTCTGTAACGATAACATCCACTAACGCTTGTATTTGATATGTAAAATAAAGAGTTAAGCTAATGGAAATTATACATATTATGAGTAAGATACACTTATTCTTCCACTGATTTTTAAATAATTTTGTCAGTTGACTATATCTAGTACTTCTCATTATAAACCATTCCCCCAATTCTTAGATTTTCATTTTATCTTAATCACAAAATCTTATCCCTTTACCTCTTATTTAATTCAGTGATCATATTTTCGAAACCCATTACACAATATAATATAGTGAAAAAGATGGAAGACTAAATCTCCCATCTTTTTCATCTTTTATCTTATTCTTTATCTCAAAGAAACTTATTTATTTGCTTCATAGTCTTTTACAACTTGAACTCTTGCATCATTTTGATCTTTTGCACATTGCATATCGTATTCTAATACTTGGTCAAATCCTAAACCATTTGCTGTATCCTGCATTGTTTTTAAATATTGATTAAATTCCGCTTCGTCTTTTGCGAATACCATCTTCCAAGAATTTTCTACAATAACGGCTTTGATCTGTCCACGAAGTGTTGTAATCTGAGAATCTTCTTCTGGAACAACATATCCACTACCTGGTGCTACTAAGATTTCTTTATTTTTCTCTAAGAAATCCATAGTCGTATCAGCGCCCATTTGTTCACGCCAATCTGTTACAACTGCACTTTTTTCTGATTCTATTACAGAATCCCATGTGGTATGATCATAAGCAAATCCTGTTTCTGGATTAATATCTAACTGGTTCACCGCTTTATAGTTTAATGCAGAAACACCATCTTTCCATGTTCCTTCGCCCCATTCAGCTGGAACTGTTATTTCTTCACCATATAATACTTGTTTACCAAAGTCTGTTAAGACTGGTTCACCATCTTTCATTTCCCATGTTAATCCTTCTGGTCCACATGTACTTGCTGTCTGAGCTGCAGATGCCATAATTCCTTCTGGAGAATATAACCAGTCAATAAAATCTGCAAGTCTTTGAGGATCTTCTGCTTTGGTACCGATCATAATACAATTATTTGCATTACCATTTGTTTGACATCCATAAGAGAAGATTGTCTGATCTTTAATTTCTGCTGGCATATAGCCTTTTCCAGCTTCTTTATTCGCTGTTGTATTGTAAGCCCCTTGTCCTAACCACGCATACTGAGAATATAAAATCTGTCCATCTTGATATTTTGCAAATACTTGATCATAGTTTTGTGTTGTTGATTCTGGATCCACAAGTCCCTTTTGATTTGCTTCAAATAAGAATTTTAAAGAACGGATATATGGAGAATCATCTTCGATAAAACTCTTATAATCAGAACCATCTGCCTTTGCTAATACGAATCCGATTTCATCATATCCATACATTGCTGGAAGCACTTTCGCATTTGTCATTAAGTTGCCATCCCAGTCTTTAAATAAAGAGAATCCATATGTTTGTTTTCCACTATCACTTGTTGGAACCGCTTCTTGCATTTTCTTTAATACAGGAAGTAAATCTTCCATCGTATTCATTTCTGGATATCCAGCTGCTTTATAAGCATCCCATCTTAAATAAACACCAAAGTTTGGTTCTAATCCCTCAGATGGACTTGTTGGTGAACTGCTTGATACTTCGGATGGAATTGCATAGATTCCATCTTCTTTTACTAAAGCATTTGTTTTTTCAATAGCTCCATCATAGTTATGTACATTTTTTGCATCTTTTAACAAGTCAGTCATATCCATAACAAGCCCTGCTGTCACAAGATTTTGAAGACGTCCATTACCAGCACCTGTTAAAATTAAATCTCCTAACTCCCCTGCTGCTGAACGAGTTTGAAATAAAGTATCTCCCCCACCTGCTACGTTTGGTGCAATAATATTTAATTCCATATTGAATTTATCTTTTACAATCTTTGCGAACCACCCTGATTGAATCCCTTGATAGTTAGCCTGACTATCAAATACATCTACTGTAATAAATTTTTCATAATTGCCATCGGTTGAGCCTGCATTGCTTCCTGTTGTTGTGTTCCCATCAGATCCACAGCCTGCAAATAAACTGGCAACCATAGTTGCGCATATCAATGCGCTCACTACTTTTTTTGCTTTCACTTTCATATGAATACCTCCATTTCTTATTTCCTATATCCTATCACTCTTTTTTCTTTGTGAATACCGAACAAATTCCATACTATTTACTATCATTTTTTATCTTTAAAATGACTTTTTTTAAAATCTCTAATTTTTTATGTAATTGTATCATTTCAAAGATTATTACACCTCTATTACTTTTACCTTCTTACCTATTATAGCCCCTTCAATCTCTTATCAACCTTTCACAGAACCGATCATAATACCCTTTACGAAAAATCTCTGGAATAATGGATAAATGAATAAAATTGGTAATACAACGATAACAGAAACTGTCATACGAATGGATGTTGGTGTCTGTTGTGTCGCAAGAGCTGCCATATTTAATGCACCGCCTGCACTATTTTTTACCATGGCTGCAAGAGAACTTGCTTGGTTAATATAAGTATAAAGTAAATACTGTAAGGAATACAGCTTCTGGTCTGTAATATAAATTAATGTATCTTGGAAAGAGTTCCATTGTCCAACTGCTGAGAAAATAGCAACGGTTGCAAGAATTGGTGTGGATGCTGGAAGAATAATCTTATAGAAAATTTTCATAATGCCTGCACCATCAATTTCTGCCGCCTCTTGTAATGCCTTTGGAATGGATTCAATATAAGTTTTTACAAGAATAATATTAAAAGGCTGTACAATCGTAGGAATTACATATACCCAAAATGTATTTGTTAAATGTAATGTTTTCATTGTAATGAATAACGGAATTAATCCAGCATTAAAATACATCGTAATAACAAAGAAACGATACCAAAACTTTCTTGCCCACATTTTTTCTTGTGTAAACATAAATCCTAAAAATGCAGATGCTAATACGGTTAATGCAGTACCAATAACGGTTCTTCCAACGGATACTAATGCTGCTGTTGAAAGACCACTCAGTTTCAATACTTGTTTATAGTTTTCTAAATGGATCGCTTTTGGTAAGAAGTTAATCATACCATTGGCACTTAAATCATTGGCACTTAATGTGTTAATTACTAAATAATAAAATGGATAAACACAAATTAAAGTAAAAATTCCAAAGATCAGATAATTTATTATATTAAATGCTTTATCGGAAGCCGTTGTTTTTTGTTTTTTGACCGCCACTTTCATTCTAATTGCTCCTTTCCATCGATCATAAACTCCATTCATGATCCTGTTGCTCTAGCTAAATATCTTGACCTCGCTTATTGCTTTCTTTTTAAATAATAGATTCTCCACGAGTTTTCTTAGACACGAAGTTTACAATAAATAATAATGTTACACTGACAAGACTCTTCAGCATACTAATGGCTGTTGCTAATGATAAACTAGTACCTGTCATACCGATATTGTATACATACAAATCTAATACTTGGATATGTTCTTTATTAAATGCATTCTGGAATACGAAGTATTGATCCATACCATTATTTAAGAAGTTTGCAATAGAAAGCATTAATAATACAAAGTATGTTGGTAATAAGGCTGGGAATGTAATATGTCTCATTAATTCAAATCGACTTGCTCCATCCACTTTTGCTGCTTCATATAAAGATTGATCAATTCCAGTAATGGAAGCTAAATACATAATAGCTCCCCATCCAAGACCTTTCCATGTGTTCCAAAGCAACATAGCAAGCCATGTATGAGAATCACTATCAAGGAATTTTAATGGTTCTGTAATAAGCCCTAAATTTTGTAATACGGTATTTACCATACCTGTATTAGAAAATAATGAGAATGCTACAGAATATACCATGACCCAGCTAATAAAGTTTGGTAATGTTGTCAATGTCTGTACCAAGTTTTTAAACCATTTACACTTAATTTCATTTAAGAAAATAGCAAAAAATAATGGAAGCATAGAGGTTGCAATTCCCAATAAACTCATTGCAAACGTGTTCTTCATTACTTGGATCATCTGTGCTACTTGGGTCTTATTGTTAAAGAGCATTTCAAACCATTGCAATCCAACAAATTCACATTTGCTTAATGGAAGTGGTGGTTTATAATCGAAGAACGCATAAATCCATCCATGTAATGGGAAGTAAGAAAACAAAAAACATAATACAATAAATGGTAAAAGAAATAAGGTAAGTTTTTTGTTTGTCTTGCTTGGTTTTATTTTTTCTGGCTTTATTGCCTTTACTGCTTTTGACATTTTGACATCTCCCTTTCTTTGTTTTTCTCATTGTTTTTTTCGATTCTGTCAATCACTGTCCTTATCTTATCACTTATTTTTATTTGTTAATACCGAACAAATTCTACTCAAATTACTGTATTTTTTTAAATTTTTACTGTATTTTTCTAGAACCTCTATTTTTTATTGTATTTTCACTATTATTTTTACCGTAGACGAAATACTTTTCCTTCTATAAGATGGAACTATAAAACAAAGTGTCCATTGACACTCTTTGATACTTTAAGTTACTTCTAGCAATACATACTTATTTAAAAGAAGAGGAAAACGGATTGGCATAAAATCACCATAAAATTATTATAAAAAACAGGAGGAATTTGTTATGAAATTTAATATTGAAAGTCCATTTTTTCAATTTATGAACACGTTGGCTACTTTTATTGGCCTTAATGTATTATTCTTAATTCTTTGCTTACCAATCATTACAATTGGCCCTGCCTTAAAAGCTCTTTATACCGTAACAATGCAAGAAGCTAGAAAAGATCATAAAGCTATCTTTTCCACTTTTTTTAGAGCATTTAAAGAAAACTTTTTTGCTAGTGCTGGCACTTTTTTGCTCTATCTTGGACTGGCTCTTGTATTCCTCTTTAACGCCTTTTTTTGGGGCGGACAAGGCTCTATCATTGGAACGATCTTTTTGATTGTATTTATACTTGCTCTTATTGTGTTAGCACTTTCTTTTTTATATATTTTTCCGCTGATGGCTCGCTTTGATAATGGTCTAAGGCAGACTGTGAAAAACTCTATTTTCATCCCTTTGCTTCATTCTAAAGAAACACTTGGAATTGTAGCCATTCAAATAGCAACGTTAACACTATGTGTATTCGTTCCTCAAATGAAAATTTTTATGATTTTATTAGGCTTTTCTTTTATCGCACTTTGTAATTCCTATCTTTTTATTCGTGTATTTTCTTGCTATGAAGAAGAGCAAACAGGAATTCCTGCTATGTAACTATTATTTGTTGTATTTTGTACAGAACACTATCTATGAACGAAAGTAACAAGTCGTGCATCACGCACACTTGATTCTGTGATTTTCATCACTTATTATTACATCTATTACTACGGAGGTACTTACTATGAAATATGGTTATTTTGATGACCAACAAAAAGAATATGTCATTACAACTCCAAAGACTCCTCTTCCTTGGATTAACTATCTTGGAAATGAAGGATTTTTCTCTTTAATCTCAAATACTTGTGGAGGTTATAGTTTTTACAAAGATGCAAAACTTCTTCGCCTCACTCGTTACCGTTATAACAACGTGCCTGTTGATACAAACGGAAAATATTATTACATCAAAGATGGCGATACCATTTGGAATCCAGCATGGCAACCAACAAAAACGGATTTAGATTCCTATGAATGTCGTCATGGACTGGGATACAGCCGTTTTACGGCTTCCAAAAACGGAGTAAAAAGCACGTTAACCGCTTTTGTTCCTTTGCATGACAATTGTGAAATCAACCATCTTGTTTTAACAAACAATACAAATACCGTAAAAGAGCTTACATTAACTTCTTATATCGAATTTTGTTTCTGGAATGCTGTTGATGATATGACGAACTTCCAAAGAAACTATAGCATTGGAGAAGTGGAAATCACTGGTTCAGAAATTTATCATAAGACGGAATATCGAGAAAGAAGAAATCATTATGCCGTTTATTCTGTCAACTGTCCAATTGATGGTTTCGATACGAACCGTGACGCTTTCTTAGGCGCTTACAATGGGGTTGATACTCCTGAAACAGTCATAAAAGGAGAAGCTGGAAATACGGTTGCCAGTGGCTGGGGCGTTATTGGCTCTCATCATTTAAAAGTTACCTTACAGCCAAACGAATCCAAATCTTTCATCTTCCTTCTTGGCTATATTGAAAATGAAGAAGATGAAAAATGGGAATCTTTAAATGTCATCAATAAAAAACCTGCAAGAGCATTAATTGAAAAGTATCAGACAGAAGAACAAGTCCTTTTGGCATTAGAGCAATTAGCTTCCTACTGGGATTCTCTTCTTTCTAAATATACCCTTTCTTGTGAAGATGAAAAGCTCTCTCGCATGGTCAATATTTGGAACCAGTATCAATGTATGGTTACCTTTAATATGTCCAGATCCGCTTCCTATTTTGAATCTGGAACTGGACGGGGTATGGGATTTCGAGATTCTTGCCAAGACTTACTAGGATTTGTTCATTTAATTCCAGACCGTGCAAGAGAAAGAATTTTAGATATTGCAGCCACTCAATTTGAAGATGGTAGCGCTTATCATCAATATCAGCCTTTAACCAAAAAAGGAAACTTAGATATCGGTAGTGGATTTAATGACGATCCTCTTTGGTTAATCGCAGGCACTGCTGCTTACTTAAAAGAAACTGGAGACTTTTCTATTTTAGAAGAAATGGTGGACTTCGATAACGATCCTACAAAAGCGGATACCTTATTTGAACACCTTCGTCGCTCCTTCCAATATACAGTCACTCATTTAGGCCCTCATAATCTGCCATTAATCGGAAGAGCGGACTGGAATGACTGCTTAAACTTAAACTGTTTCTCGAAACATCCAGGGGAATCTTTCCAGATTACAGGCCCTTCTGAAGGCCCTGTTGCGGAATCCGTGTTTATCGCTGGAATGTTTGTAAAATATGGACTTGAATATGCAAAAATTGCGGAATTAAAGGGATTTTCTAAAGAAGCCCAACGAGCAATGGAAGAAGTAAATAAAATGTATGATGCTGTCTTAGACGCTGGCTGGGATGGCGAATGGTTCCTACGCGCTTACGACGCTTATGGAGAAAAAATCGGTTCCAAAGAATGTGAAGAAGGTAAAATTTTTATTGAATCTCAAGGTTTTTGTGTATTAGCAGGCATTGGGGTAAAAGAAGGTCTTGCCTTAAAAGCACTGGAATCTGTTGAAAAACACTTAGATACGAAATACGGCATTATGCTACAACAACCTGCCTATTCCAAATATTATTTAAACCTTGGTGAAATTTCTTCTTATCCACCAGGATACAAAGAAAACGCTGGTATTTTCTGCCATAACAACCCTTGGATTTCCATTGCAGAAACGGTTGTTGGAAGAGGAAATCGTGCCTTTGAAGTGTATAAAAAGACTTGCCCTGCTTACATTGAAGATATTAGCGAAATTCATAGAACCGAACCTTATGTATATTCTCAAATGATCGCTGGTAAAGATGCTCCATTCCATGGAGAGGCCAAAAATAGCTGGCTTACAGGGACGGCTGCTTGGACTTTTGTCAATGTCTCTCAGTTCATTTTAGGAATTCAACCAGAATATACAGGACTTTCTATTAACCCTTGTATTCCTTCTGATTTCGAACAATTGCATATCAAACGTTATTTTAGAGGCGCTTGGTATTTCATTACAATAAAAAATCCAAATCATGTGGAAAAAGGGATTGCCTCTATGACAGTCGATGGTAAGAAAGTGACTACTAAGACAACAATTGTTCCATTTGAAGAAGGAAAGAAAGAATATCATGTGGAAGTCATCATGGGATAAATATTTTACCTATCGTTTACACACCACTTTTAAATTACCTATATTCATGGAAATGATGAAATAATTTTAAGAATATAACAAATAAAAAATATAACCATTTATTAGGAGCGCACTATGTTTTATACAAATCCAATTATCAAAGGTTTTTATCCGGATCAAAGTGTTTGCAGAGTCGGTGATACTTACTATCTCGTTTGTAGCAGTATGCAATATTTTCCTGCGGTACCTCTTTTTGAAAGCAAAGATTTAATCAATTGGACACAGATTGGCCACTGCTTAACAAGAGAAAGTCAAATCGATCTTTCTACTGTTCCAAGCTCTGGGGGAGTCTTTGCTCCAACGATCCGCTATCATGAAGGCCGTTTTTATATGTGTACAACCAACTCCACCTCTCGCCGTAACTTTTTTGTTTGGACCGATAATATTTACGGAGAATGGTCGGAACCTATTTATATCGAACAAGATGGAATCGATCCTTCTTTATTTTTTGACAACGGAAAAACTTATTTTTTAAGCACTGGTCTTGATGACGACGGTGTTGATGGAATTGTTCAATGTGAAATTAATATTGAAACGGGAGAAAAATTGACAAAAAGCCAAGTGATTTGGCTTGGTTCTGGGGGACGTTATGTAGAAGGCCCTCATATGTATCAGATCAACGGCTACTACTATTTATTAGCCGCGGAAGGCGGAACAGAATATGGGCATATGGTAACTTATGCCCGTTCTACTTCTCCGTATGGCCCTTTTACCCTTTATAAAGACAACCCAGTTTTAACGAATCGGAACCTAGGTGGATATGAGATTCAAGGGGTAGGGCATGGAGATTTAATTGAAGATACGAATGGAAACTGGTGGCTTTTCCATCTTGGCTTTCGCCAAATTGGAAAATGGCTTCCTTTCCACCATCTTGGTCGTGAAGTATTTTTAAGTCCTGTCACTTGGACAGAGGATGGTTGGTTTCTTGCAGGAGAAAATGGAACAACAAGAAAAGAATTTCCTCTTCCAAAACAGAAAAATGACTCCTTAGATTCCAATCTCCAAAAGGAACCAACAGAAAACTTCTTGCAAAAGGACAAAAAACGTTTCACATTTGATACAATCGACTTTAATAAAGAATTCGCCTATCTTCGAATTCCTGAAAAAAATCATTATCAATTTAATGAAAAACAACTTGATTTAATAGGAACATCTACAACATTAGATATGATAGGCTCTCCCACTTGGATTGGACTTCGTCAAAAAGATTTCTTAGGAACTCTTTCTTGTACCATAAGCCTTACGAGTGGGGAAGCAGGCATTACCGTTTTTATGGATGAAGCCCATCATTATGACCTTGCCTTACGAAAAAATGAAGAACACTATGAAGTGGTTGAACGCTTAAATATTGGAGAAATCAAATCGATTCAACATTCTTATTCTCTTAACGAAAAAAATAAAGCAACTCTTTTTATTGAATTTGATAACGAACACTATCACTTCTTTTTAATCGAGAATGAAAAACAAATTTCTCTTGGAAAAGCTAGTACCCGTTATCTTTCTTCCGAGGTAGCTGGTGGTTTTACAGGGGTCTTCTTTGGACTTTATTCTATTGATTCGGAAGAAAATGGGGTAGGAACTTTTACAGATTTTTGTTGCGAGTATTCATAAGTTCATAGAAAGTGTGTGTTGCACTTTTTTAGTAACTTTTAGTTACTTCTAGCAATACACACTATCTAATTTTATAAGCCTCTTGAAAGAGGCTTAATTCTCTACAAAGTTCTGAAATCTCTTGTATTTCTTTTATATTCTTGTATTGTATTTCTCGATTCTGTTCGATATCGTTTGCCATTCGAATATAGACAAGTATTAATTCTCCTAACTGTTTTTCATCTAAGGTTAGTTTTCCTTTATCGATACAATATTTTGATAACAAATAGCTCATATGCTCTAAAGCAAAAAACGCTGGCCATAATCTATCCAGTTTTTTGCTTTCTTTTGAAAATTCACCAAGAGCATAGGTATAGGCCATTTTCAAGTTATCAAAATCCATATCCAATTTTTGTTTTATGATACTACCGTTATGCTCTTCATCACTATATTGTAGATAAACGAGCACTCTTGCATGGCTTCTAAGTAATTCCGCGATTAAATAATTAATTCTCTTGGATGCAGATTTATAACTAATAATGTAAGTACCTACTACACCAATGAGCGATCCAATAATAATATTGGTAATACGATATCCCGCAAAATACATTGTATTATAGATTTGAGCTGAATTCTCAGCGATTAAAATGGCATTTGCCGTTATAAAGATAGCTGCTAAAGCATAATTTTGGGTAATAGCAACTTCAATTAATATGGTTAATACCATATAAAATAGGACAAGTAAAATTCCTTTTGGCTGAATGCTTAAAATCACAATGGATAAAAAGATTCCTACTATCGTACCGAGGGAACGCTGTATGGCTCGATTTAATGTAGACGCTATCGTTGCTCCACACATAACAGCAGCACAAGATAAAGTAATCCAATATGGTTTTATAACATCTAATTGATAAGCGATTACGGCTGACATAGCCAATACGACACCATATCGTATAGAGTAAGAACATATAATAGAATCTTTATGAAAAAATTCCTTTAGCTTATGAAATACCGAAGGTTTTATAAGATTTACTTCTTTTTTCATCTCTTGTTCTGGCATCGTTATGATTGTCTCGATGCCATAGATAATTTCTAATAATTCTGTATATATTTCATCATGTTGTATCTGTTTTTTTTCTATTTCTGTTTTATCATTAATTGGAATATAAGAAGATATTTTCTTAATTCTTTCTGTGAGCTCTTTTGGTAATGTTTGGTTCTTATTGGAATGAATCTTTGACAGCTCTAAAAAAAGAAAATTAGCCTGTTCATTCAGTAAAACTAAACGTTCAAAAAATGCAGATTCTTTCCACGGCATATGTCCAATGGCTAATATCTCTTCTGTTTCTTTTAATGTCTTAACAACTTTGTTTCGAACACTTGTTATATCACAGCTTCCAATTGCTTCTGAAAATTGTCCTAAAACTAAATATAACTGTTTTATTTTTTTCAGTTCTGGACCATGGGGGTTAAAAAAGTACCCGATCATACTAACTCCCCAGCACAATAAAGTAACTAGAAAAATAAGGAAGATAATAATAGGGATTTCTTGTTTCTCTAAGTCCATTCCTGTAAACATCATAAATATCATAACAAAGAAGACAGGACCTGGACCTGCGACTTTTAACGTACCACATATAAAAAGAACAATTGCTCCTATCAAAGCAACCGTCACTACCACTAAAATAGGATAAGGCCTTGTAAAGATTCCTAACGCCACAGATGCTGTTATACCAATAGATACAAAAAACATTTTCTTCATACGCTGGGCATAGGGTTCATAAAACATATATAAGTATGCAAATCCACCCATCGACGCCAAAAGCCCGTACCGAATTTGATGAAAAAGCAATCCCATTAAAATCGGAAACGCTCCACAGATGGCTGCCCCAATTGGCTTCTCCCATGAGATAGGATTTCGATTGATTTTAAAAACATCTTTTACTACTTTTTTCAACATTTTATTTTTCCTCGCATGTATCATAAGTTTGTCACCAACCAGCATAAATGATAAACTTAAAGGCCCCTATGATTTTATTTTATCATAGAAAGCCTTCGTGGTATACCCTATTTCATTTGTAGACTTTATTTTGCACACTATACTTTCTACGCATTTTTATGAAATTATTTTCCATCACTATCTAGATAGGCATATTTCTCACTATAATATTAAGAAATAAATTTAAATATGGAATAAATTTGTTCAAATTTCTAATAATATTCTTCGTATTTTTCTACAAGCTTTTTTTCTTTCCCTATCACAAAAAATAGAAGGTACAATTACTACCTTCTATTTTCTCTCTGTTTTATTGTCCAAATACCGCTTTATAATCCGCTTGGAATTTTTCAATTCCCTGATCGGTCAGTGGATGTTTTGTCATCTGCTCTAACACTTTATATGGAACGGTTGCAATATCCGCTCCTGCTTTTGCACAGTCAATGACATGAATTGGATTTCTTACACTGGCACAAATAATCTCTGTTTCGATTCCATGCACTTGAAATATTTCTGTAATATCATAAATTAAATCGATTCCTGCCATGGAGATATCATCTAAACGTCCTAAAAATGGAGATACATAAGTAGCCCCTGCTCTTGCCGCTAATAACGCTTGCGCTGCTGTAAAAATAAGAGTCACATTGGTTTTAATTCCTTCTCTTGAAAGAACTTTGACTGCTTTTAAACCTTCCACCGTCATTGGAATTTTCACAACCATATTTGGATGGATTTTCGCAATTTCTCTTCCTTCTGCAATCATTCCTT
>OBXV01000708.1_pt1 | contig 12363 bp, 8 predicted proteins | sample 1495451 | NCBI WGS metagenome assembly OBXV01 (sample SAMEA2580178, study PRJEB22360) | human gut metagenome | biome: human gut; feature: human-associated habitat; material: faeces | place: Denmark | collected 2008/2010
TATTCCTTTCTTTTTTTCATATAGGAATCATTTCCACCTCCTCTTTGTATAAATAAAAATACAATAAATATTCATTTTTCTATTGCATAATATGCATTTTAGTAGTATAGTAAATACCAACAGAAAAAATTGATACAATAGCATTAAAAAGAATTGGTGATTGGAGGATCTCATTATGAAAGAAAAAGTCGTTTTAGCATATTCTGGCGGTCTTGATACAACTGCTATTATTCCTTGGTTAAAAGAAAACTTTAACTATGATGTTATTTGTTGTTGTGTTGACTGCGGTCAAGGAGAAGAACTGGATGGATTAGAAGAAAGAGCAAAATTATCTGGCGCTTCCAAACTTTATATTGAAAACATTGTAGATGAATTTTGTGATGACTACATTATGCCATGTGTAAAAGCTGGTGCTGTCTATGAAAATAAATATTTACTCGGAACTTCTATGGCTCGTCCTGGCATCGCAAAAAAATTAGTGGAAATCGCTAGAAAAGAAGGCGCCACTGCCATCTGCCATGGTGCCACAGGAAAAGGAAACGATCAAATTCGTTTTGAACTTGGAATTAAAGCGTTAGCACCTGACTTAAAAATTATCGCTCCTTGGCGTATGACTGATGTTTGGACCATGCAATCTCGTGAAGATGAAATTGAATATTGCAAACAGCATGGAATCGATCTTCCATTTTCTGCAGATAGCAGCTATAGCCGTGACCGCAACTTATGGCATATTAGTCACGAAGGCTTAGAACTTGAAGATCCTGCTTGTGAACCAAACTACGAACACTTATTAGTCCTTGGTGTCTCTCCAGAAAAAGCTCCTGACGAAGGAGAATATGTGACAATGACATTTGAAAAAGGGATTCCAACTTCTCTTAACGGAGAAAAAATGAAAGTGTCAGAAATTATTACAAAGTTAAATGAACTAGGTGGAAAACATGGAATCGGTATCGTGGATATTGTAGAAAACCGTGTTGTAGGTATGAAATCTCGCGGTGTTTATGAAACACCTGGTGGAACTATTCTTATGGAAGCCCACGCTCAACTAGAAGAATTAGTGCTTGATCGCGCCACAATGGAAACAAAAAAAGATATGGGCAATAAGTTTGCTCAAATCGTCTACGAAGGAAAATGGTTTACTCCTCTTCGTGAAGCCATTCAAGCCTTTGTAGATGTAACACAAGAATATGTCACTGGTGAAGTAAAATTCAAACTTTATAAAGGAAATATTATGAAAGCTGGTACCACTTCTCCATATAGTTTATATAGCGAGTCTTTAGCTTCCTTTACAACAGGCGAGCTTTACGATCATCATGATGCTGATGGCTTTATCACATTATTCGGACTTCCATTAAAGGTCCGTGCGATGAAGATGGCGGAAGCAAATAAGAAAAACTAAAATAGTAAAAAAGTAAAAAAATGGTGAGAAACTCATAAAATAAGTTTCTCACCATTTCTGTTATCCTTATAAAGAAACCGCTAAATGCAATACGCTACAAGCTGGAATTGTAAATTGAATTCCTTCTTTTGTTTCTGTTACTTCATTAAATGGTTCTACTTTTACTTCTTCTGGATTTTCAAATGTGTTTTTATCTCTCATTTGTCCCGTTACAATTTCCCCTTTGATCTCTTTTGCATGAGAACCGAGAATTGTTGCATCAATCGGATAGCTCTTTTCAAGATCTAAGTTTGTAACCGTAATATGCATGATATTTTGTTCATCAATGGATACGGATTCACTTAAGTTTGGTACCATGTTGTGGTCTTCTAATCCCACTTCTTCCACTTCAATATTACTATCTAATAACATTGCATCTTGATGATATTTATACATATCAAACACATGATACGTTGGAGTTTTAATCATCTTTTCTCCCTCTGTTAAAAGAACTGCTTGCAATACATTCACCATCTGGGCAAGGTTTGCCATCTGAATACGATCGCTATGTTTATTGAAAATATTTAAGTTAATTCCTGCAACTAACGCATCTCTCATTGTATTTTGCTGATATAAAAACCCTGGATTTGTTCCTGGTTCCACATCATACCATGTTCCCCATTCATCAATAATCATTCCCACTTTCTTTTCCGGATCATATTGATCCATAATTGCACCATGACGACGAATGAGTTCCTCCATATACCATGTCTTTTTCATTGTCTGATACCACATTTTTTCATCAAAGTCTGTGGCACTTCCTTTGTTTTCCCATCCGCCTGGATGCGTATAATAATGAAGAGATAATCCATCCATAAATCCATGTAAAAAGTCAGGACATCTTTTAAACGTTGTCTTCATCACTTGTTCTGTCCAATCGTAGTCATCAACATTCGCACCACAAGCAATTTTTTTAATCGGACGTTTTGGATCATAGCAACGAACATAGGTCTGATATCTGCGATACATATTTCCATAAAATTCTGGATTCATATTTCCTCCACAGCCCCAGTTTTCATTTCCAACACCAAAGAAATCCACGTTCCAAGCTTCTTTTTGTCCATTTTTTTCTCTTAATTCAGCCATAGGAGAGATACCTTCAAATGTCATATATTCTACCCATTCTGACATCTCTTGCACCGTTCCACTTCCCATATTTCCATTGACATAAGTTTCACAACCAAGCTGACGACAAAGTTCAAAAAACTCATGAGTTCCAAAACTATTATCTTCTACAACGCCACCCCAATGGGTATTAACGATTTTCTTTCTCTCTTCTTTTGGTCCAATACCATCTTTCCAATGATATTCATCGGCAAAACAGCCTCCTGGCCAACGAAGAACTGGCACTTTGATCTGTTTTAACGCTTCTACAACATCGGTGCGCATACCGTTCACATTTGGAATTTCTGACTCTTCTCCCACATAAATTCCTTCATAAATACAACGACCAAGATGTTCTGAAAAATGTCCTTGAATCTCTTTATGAATTTTATTCAATTTTCGATTTGTGTTAATTACTAATTTTGCCATGAATATACTATCTCCTTCCAATTTCATGCTTATTTTTCATATTGAAAACTAGGAGTTCCATCCTCTTTCCAACCCACTTTCATAATCTTTGTGTGTCGGTTTGGATCATATAGCGGATCTCCTGTTATTTCATCATATTGTCGAAAATGGAATACACAAAGATCTGTTTCTCCATCTTCTGCCTTTACAAAAGAATTATGCCCTGGACCATAAATTCCCTTTTCTTCGTCTGTGGCAAGCACAGGAAAACGTTCCTTTTTCCAAACACGAGGATCTAAAATTTCTGCATCCTCTTCTACACTTAAAAGTCCCATGCAGTAGCAAGCGCCTGTACCACTTGCAGAATAAGTCAAAAAGATCTTACCATCATGTTTTAAAATGGCTGGACCTTCATTGACCCAAAAATCCACTCGTTCCCAGTCATAATCTGGAGTCGTCAACAAAACTTGTGCTGTCTTTAGCTGATTGGCAGACTCCATCTCTGCAATATACAGATTGGAAATCTGTTTTCCCACTCCTGTTTTTTCTGCCCAAATATAATAGCATCGTCCTTTATGTTCTAAAATAGTAGCATCAAGAGAAAAAGAGCGAAGAGAGTAGCTATCTTCTTTTGCTGGTTTCATTGCTCCTAATTCTTTCCAAGGCCCTTTCATCGGATCATCGCTTTGGCACTGCAATACATACGGACGAATTTTCCATATATCTTCTGCTTCGCCAGCCGCATAATACATATGCCATTTTCCAAAAACATAGTGAATTTCTGGCGCCCAAATATGTTTACTTTGTGGTCCACTTTCATGTTTATGCCAAATTTCTACTTCTTTTGCATCCTTTAATTGTGCAATCGTCTTTGCATGGCGCAATACTAACCGATCGTATTCCGGAACAGATGCTGTAAAGTAATAGGTGCCATCAGGGGCTTTTCCAATAAAAGGATCGGCTCTTTGTGCAATAAAAGGTTCGTTATATCCTGTATTTTTTACTTGTGACGCTTTCATGTTACCCTCTCTTTCACCCTTTTTATGGGGGCTGTTGTAAAAGCATTTTCTTTTACAACGGCCTTATTTTCATCCTCTATTTTCCATACATTTCTTCAATAGCTTCCATTGCAGCCGCATGTGCTTCTTCTGCTTTTTTATTTAATTCCTCAATATAGTCAGAAGCGTTTCCACCATTTAAAACGGAATCTTCAATTCCTGCGTACGCATTGGCAATAAAATCTGCAAATCCAGGGATTTGTGTATCACCAAATGGAATGATATTTTTACAGTTTGCAAAATAATCGTCCCAATACGTTCCATATTTTTCATCTTCTTCTTTGCTAGCAATGGCTTCTCCTGTACGAGTATCAACGACAGAATCAATCGTTCTATTTGCTGTTGGGAAGTAAGATTGTGTAAATTCACTCCAAATATCTTCATCCGTTGTAATTGGAGCTGGCATAGACTGTTGCCAAATTGGAGTTCCATCTTCTGCTGTTACTGTTTTATATGCCTCAAGTTTTGCTTTCCAGCCATCAACTCCCCAACCCATGAATTTTAATAATTCATAAGCTTCTCTTGGGTGTTCTGTAGAAGAGGAAATTCCACCAAAGTCAAAAACGCCTAGCTTATTTCCAGAACCACCTTCTACATTAGGAGTTGTATAAGGTACAAATTCCATACCTTTGCTTCGATAGTCTGCTGTATCAAATAAGTTTAAATAGGTCCAGAACGCATCGAGCTGATATCCGATTTTTCCTGAATATCCTGCCCACATTGTGCGGTCGCCTAACCATGCTTCTGCTTCGTCTGTATCAAAGTATGGGGCATGATATTTACCATTTACAAGTTCTGCCCAAGTGTTAACCCCTTCTGCCCAATAACTCATATCATAAGATTCACCATTCCATCCAAATTCACCAATACAATTTTTATCCGCCGCAATTGGATAATACGTTACAATTGAGTGGAACTGGTTAAATCCATAAATTCCTTGATCTGGAGATGTTACATCTTTAAAAGATTGTACCATCTGATCCCATGTCCAGTCTGTTGGTGGCATTTCCACATTTAATTTGTCAAATACTGCCTTATCTGCATATACAATATCAGGGAAGAATTTCATTGGTGTTGCCAATTTCATATCGGTTCCATAATATCCCATTTTTGCTGAATTGATGGTTGGAAGAATCGCTTGATTTTCTTCATCCTTTTCCCAATACTCTGTCATATCACCTAATAATCCATTGGAAAGAGCAAAATCACAGTTTCCAAGAATCATAAAGCAGTCTGGTGTATCCCCTGTCTGCACCATATTGAGCAAAGTATTATTGTACTCTGCATCCGCTACATAATACTGGGTCTTTACTGTAATGTTTGGATACTTTTCCATAAACTTTTTGGCTAAAAATTGTACAAGTGGATCGTTATCAAAATGAACATAAGTCAATGTGATTTCATCACTTGTCATCTCTGGAAGCCCTGTGCTTTCTCCTCCTGAACTTTCTGCCACCGTAGATTTTGAAGTATCACCTTCACTTTTTTTGTCATTCTTACTGCCGCCACACCCTGTAAGCAAGGAAGCTGCCATTGTCATAACCATAGTCGCAGCCAAAGCAACATTCAAAAATTTTCTTGATTTCATTATGAAACCCTCCTTCTTCCTTAAAATATTTTTTGCTTTTATTGAATAACAGCTTGTATTTGCCGTTTATTCTCCCGTAATCCCCGTACGATCAATACTTTCTACAAAGTTTCTTTGAAGAACTAAATACATCAAAAGCAATGGTAAAATGCTAAGCATCGTAGCTGCCATTTTAATAGACTCGTTAATATTGATCATTTGACTATTGGCAACACTGGCCGCTGAATTATAACTATCTTCAAATGTTTTTAATGCAACAACGAGTGTATTAAAACTATCGGTACCCGCAAATGCCCCTACCACATACAATTGGGTTAAATACGCTTCGTTCCAATACCATACGATAGAAAATAAAAATACAACTAATATGGCTGGTGCGGCAGAAGGTAATGCGATTTTAAAGAATGCTTTTAAATGACCTGCTCCATCAATTTTTGCCGCTTCAATTAATGCCTTTGGCACCTGTTTAAAAAATTGGTAAAATACTAAAATGTACAATTGACTTTTTAATCCCTGACCTAAAATAGCAGGAATGATAAATGCCTTTAAGGAATTTAAAATGCCAATATCCGAATATAAAACATACGTTGGCATCATTGTAATCTGTGGTGGAAGGACAAAAGAGAATAATAAAATTCCCATCATCAGTTTCTTCCCACGAAAGTCATAACGGGCAAATCCGTATCCAATGACGGCACAGACGAACATATTGATTAAGGTCGGAACACCTGCTACAATAATGGAATCTTTTAATGTATTCCAAAAATCCATTGCCTTTGCCGCATTTTCATAATTGGCTAAATATAAGGTACTTGGTAACCAGTTAATGGAAGTGTCCAATAAGTCATCCACTGACATAAAACTTTTGCTTATCATATATAAGAGGGGATATAAGTAAACAAATCCAATACTAAATAATAAAACATAGACCACGGTTTGCTTACCAATTCCTTCTTTATCTTTACTTCCAAATAAAAACCGTTTTATAGCATCTTTTTTGCTTCTCTTATAAAGGGGCACCACCTTATTTTGTTGTAATCGCCTTCCTTTGTTCCCTTCTCCTCTTTGTTTCATGTCTTACTCTCCTCCTTTCCAGCTTCCGTTGTAGACGAGCTTGTTTTCTCATCTGCTTTTTATGCCTTTTTATATTTTTTTCATATTCATCTTTTCGACCAGCAATGATTAACGTTACAACGCCAATCATAAACAGCTCAATAATAGAATACATCCATGCCATTGCCGATGCATAACCATATCCTCCATCAACGGAAAACATGGTTGTATAGATTAAGTTAATAATATCGTTTTGCTCGTTGTTTGACATAAAAACAACCGTATAAATGGCATTTAATAAAATCATCGGTTTAATCGTTGGTAATGTAATTTTCCAAAAACATTCCCAACCGGAACCACCATCAATCTTTGCTGCCTCATATAAAGAAGCATCGATTTTTTGTAAAGCTGCTAAAAAGAGTAAAATCTGGACCCCAGAATACCAGAGCAACATAACAAAGTTTGAAAATACACTTCCAATAGGCTCTGCTAAAAAGTGTGGTAAATATTGCTCGAGCATCTGCTCTATCATGGTAGCGTCCATAACTGGTATTGTTGCGGCCCCTTGATCCGTCAACTGATTCATAACAGGTCCACTGGCAATAATGACGGGCAAGAAGAAAATTAATCGAAAAAATCCTCTACATTTGATTTTGCCGTTTAATAACATGGCAATCATTAAAGCAAATACAACAATAACTGGTATGGCTAATATAGTTTCTGCCAGATACGTCATAAGGTTTGTCACAAAGTCTGGATCTTCTGCCCAAATGTTTGTAAAATTCTTCATTCCGACAAAGGTGCTAATTCTTCCTTTTGGCGTCATCTTAATTTTATTAAGGGCAAAAACAAAGGATTGAAAAAGAGGATAGATGACAAAAATAATAGCACCAAGCATCCAAGGAGCTACGAATAAATACCCAACTCTATCTTCTCTTGCTTGCAATCGCCCTGGTCGATACTTTTTGTTTGATTCGCTTTTCTGTCTCACTCTGTACCACCTACCTTATATGATAATGCTGGGATTCTTTCACCATCCTCTTCCACTTGTTTTTCACCATAGTTTACATATACTTTTGTTCCATTGGAATATGTGACAACGACAAGATCTCCATTCGTTTTATGATCTTCAATAGTAGCATTTGCTACCTTGTCGTTTAAACTCTTAAGCTCATCATAATATTCCTGAATCTCTTTTTTATAAGTGCTATATTTTGATGTATAGAGGAAGTTGGAATTGGTATTGATTAATTCACTTGGATCTTCCCATGTTAAGTAAAACGATGGATAAATTCCTGTTTCCACTAATTTTAAGAAAAACTTCTGTTTATCCGCCTCAAAATTCGTATAATCGGCATACATTGGCATAACCCCTTTTAATGCGATGGATAAAAACGGAATACTTTTATCGGTAAAAATGTAGTCCGAGTCGGAAACTGGCATATCAGTAATTCCATCGATATATTTCCAATAAGGGGCAAATGGCTCATCTAAGATTAAATCTGTGTTTTGTTTTAATTCAGAAAACATGCTGTCATATTCTTGTAACGTATCGGAACGCATATGAGATTTTCCATTATAAGTCCAAGTAAATAATGTGTTTCCAACGCCATTTAAGGCTAACTTTTGTATCCCTTTTTGTTTCATCTCTTTTGTCAACTGATTTAAAAGGGTTTTGCTTCTCGTTGGTGTCAAAAACTTCATCGTTTCATAGACTTCTTGATACGTCTCTTCCTGATACAGACGTTTATCAATTTTTTTCACAACATGAAACGTCGTATTGCCGGTATCTGGATTGGCACGAAGACCATCCGTATATAAATAAAAATCAATATTTGTGTCTTTCGTTTCCTCTATAAGCTCTGTTAACGCTTTTGTACCACCAATTTTAGAATCTGCTTTATAATCGGCAACCGGCAAGCTATAAACTCCACCTTTTTGCCAGCCTTTATAAAAAGAAAGGATATCAGTCACTCCAACTTCCTCTAATTCTTTATAAATTGTTTGAATCTGTTCCACCGTTGTCATTGTGACCGCCCGTTTAAAAAACAGCCAGTTTTCTCGCTCCGTTCCAAGGAAATCTAAACGAATTTTAAATCCCTGATCCGTCGCCTCTAATCCGCCTTCTTTCAATAAATATTGGCGATATGATTTTGCAAGCCCTGTATAATCGGCTTCTCCTTTTCCTACAAAGTTATATCGAATTTGAATATCATATGGAATTTTATCGGTTACTCTGGAAACAGAACCACCAGACTTTGACGTTGGCTGTGTATAAACCGTATGTTTCATAAACTTTGCCGAAATCCAGTTATAGTTTGTATAAGCACCATTTGGATACGCCTCAATGGTCGCTGCTTCTGCTCCACTTTCAATAATGGCTAAATATCCCATATCCGAATCCGTATGCACCATTCCATAGACAGGGGCCATAATATTCTCTCCATCGTTTACTGTTTGATAAGAATCCCAGAAGAGAGAAAGTACATAAGAGGAATCAATTCCAATATCGCTTCCATAGACCTTTTGAGAGTATGCCATAGAGAAACGTCCTTCTTTATCCTCTAAGTTGATTAAAGCTCCATTCCCATCGGGAACGAGCATATATCCTTTTCGTTCCCCTAAATAGGTATATCCTAAAAATGGATAAACATAGAGATTTCCAATTTTTGACTTTTCTGACTCTTCTACAATGGAATCATCTGGAATTTTTGCAATAAAACTTCCATCGTCGTTAAGTGTCACTTGAAGCTCTAATGAAATCTGTTGTTTTGGATAGACAACCTTAGCCACAAATCCATCGGTTCCCACTGTCACATTAATTTCCGCCCCAGAATTTATTAAATCTAGTTTTGGCTGTTGTGTATTGACATCTTCTTGTAATTCAATGGCAATCCCTGACTGCATAAACCCTTGCCAAGCGGCATTACTTTTTCCATCATTATCCTGAACTGTGGATTCCATAATGGCCCCTGTTTTCTTATCTCGAATCAAAATAGAAAGGGTTTCTTCTTTTAAATACATTTCATAATTACCTTTTGATACAATGCGTTTATGCCCCATAATCTCTTCTTTTGACTCTGGATAAATGGCCTGTTCTACGGCTTTTTCATTGGAAAGCTGTACAACCCCTGTACTATCAACGGCTTCTCCAACGGTTCCTCCACTGGTACTATTTGTAGCTTCTCCTTCGGTTGTATTTTCCGTCGCCGTCGTATTTTCTGTCATCTCTGTGGCTGTAGACTGCTTTGTATCGGCATTTTCATCCCCTACAACAGCACCTGCTGTCACTGTATGAAACGCGAGCATCGCTGACAAAAGCAATGCAAAAGTTTTTTTACTGAACCGTTTTTTATTCAAACCGATACACCACCTCTCTTATTAATGTCACAACGAAGTTGATGACTTGTGTAAATAACATATAAATAATAAATACGACTAACGCCATAATTAATAACGTAAATAAGGTTAATAAAATGATTTTTATTGTCTGTAACACGGAGTAGTTATTAATTTCTTTTATCATGACAAAAAGAAGAACTAACATCCAAGCCACAATAAATAAATTCAAAAATTTTACAATAAACTGCTCGTTATAAGTAATTACGTTGCTTATAATAATAACGAATGGTTTCAACAGTAAAAATGGCACGAAACAATAAGCAAATCCGCAATACACCTGACGAAATGATCCTTCTCCTTCATTAATCGTAACGACTAAGTAGTTACAAATTACAATGGAAAAGAACACAATTAAAATTCCTCCGATGTCGGAGACTAAGTTATATCTTCCTTCCACAACAGTTCGGAATAAAAATCCACAATAATATTTATTAATAATCCAAATAATAACGAAAGCACTTAGCAATAAGTTAGCACAAAGGTAAGAATTCTTTCCTTCTTTGCGCACCCCATAACAGCCATCAATCGGATGTTTCATAAAATACGTTCCATATCGCACTTGTGTGACAAGTTTTATTTGCCCTACCTGATGAACTTTCGATAACACAGGCTGAAAAACATGATATTTTCTTTGAATCACTCGTAGTATTTTAATTCCAACGAAAATTCCTACCAATAGTAAAAAGGCAGTTACTAAATTTTCTTGAAGCCATAGATTTCGAATCTCCCAAAAAGCATCGGAATATCCATCATAATCTTTGGAAAGTCTTGCATATCGCAACGCCTCTTCATAGTTTTCTTCTTGTAAATACGCTCTTCCCATAGCTTTATTGGCATAATCAAACAAGCTATTCATTGTAAGCACTTCAGTAAGAGGTTCTTTACTTTTCGTGTAGCGTCCTTTGGAATATAAGTACAACGCATTATGTAAGTTATCGGTAAACTCTGTTGGTCGAAATATATGAATTTGACGTTTATCCGAATCTAACAGATAAATATTATCTTCTTCATCTACTGCAATGGCTTCTACTTTGGAACAGAGTCCAATTCGATATCGTCCATCGTCACGACCACCAAATACAAAAAGCAGTTCCCCTTCGCTGTTATATTCATAGACATATCCATCGTTATCTGCTACAAAGACGTTGTCATAATTTCCTGTTGTGACCGCCACTGGAAGATCCGCATAATAATCGTCTTCTCCTAATAGGTTTGTTCCTGCAATATTTAATTTTTTTAATGTGTAACTTTTATTTCCTTGTGTTACCGTATAGATAAGCCCATTGTCATCGATACAAAAGTTCGTCGGTGTCGATGGAATATTTCCTAATAATTTGGCTCTTTGGGCATCGTTTAAAATGATTCGTTGAATCATCTGTAATGGATTTAAAAAGGTGTAGTTGGTTCCAAAATACCCTAAAAAAGAACCTTCGTTAGAAGGACTAATCTGTACAATACCGTTGGTATTTCCTTCGCATATCACATACATATTCCCACCATTATTAACGGTGATCTTCGTCGGTTTAAAACTCTGTTTTTCCCCATAAATAGGAGAATCTGGTCTTCCATATTCTTTGATTAATTTTCCTTTTTTGTTAAAGACAAAAATCTTTTGAGCTCCTTGATCTGCCACATAAATCGTATTATCTTTCGTGACGCTCACACCGGTTGGAGATACTAACACACCTTCTCCAATTGTCTGAATCAGATTTCCTTCTTTATCAGAAACCAAAATTACTTTTTTAGAAGAATCTGCAATATAAAGGAGTCCTTCTTTTGAAATCGTCAAATCTCTTGGCGTTTCAAAGGAAACTTCCCCCACTCTTGTAATCGCTTGCACTGGAGTATAAGCGGTTTGTGTTTCTAATATCCTTCCATATCCATCTACCATATAAGTTTTATATGGCACTTCTGCAAATACTTCTGCAACTGGAAGGGGTAATGCCAACAACAATGTGAACACTCCAATCAAGAGCTTTCTTATTCTGTTTTTCATACGTTGCCTCCCCTTTTTTATTTCAGTCCAGAATTTGCCATCGTGTTCATAAAGCTCTTACGAAGTACAAGGAACATTAAGAAGTTTGGTAAAAATAAAAGCAAAGCTCCTGCTGCTGCTATTCCTTGTCCCGCTACATTATTATTATTTAAACTAATAAATGTATTTAAGTAAAATGGTAATGTCTTCATTCCATCGTTATCAATATATAGGTTAGAAGTTTCCACATTGGACCAAACTTGTTGAAAGGCTAAAATCGCACAAGTAGCAATGGCTGGGCTTTTTTATGGGAGAATAAATTTTCAACGTGGCAAAA
>OBXV01000711.1_pt1 | contig 12330 bp, 12 predicted proteins | sample 1495451 | NCBI WGS metagenome assembly OBXV01 (sample SAMEA2580178, study PRJEB22360) | human gut metagenome | biome: human gut; feature: human-associated habitat; material: faeces | place: Denmark | collected 2008/2010
CTTCTTCCATTATATTTAATGAATAAAAACATTAAAAATAAGAAGAAAATAACAATAAGAGAAAGGCGAACGCTTAATACTAGAAGCATTGCTATCGTTCCTGTAATGGTAATAAAACTTTGAATTAACAGCGCAAAGCTATTATTAAGAGCATCGGTAATCGTATCCACATCATTAGTAAAACGACTCATTAACTCTCCATGAGTATGAGCATCAAAGTATTTCAGTGGTAACTTCTGTGTGTGCTGAAAGAGATCTTGTCGAATTTCACTGACTACCTTTTGTGCTGTCTTTACCATAATTCGATTATAAAAAAATGTAGCTAAAACGCCACAGCCATACATAATTGCCATCCCAATTAACATTTGAATCAATCCTTTTATATTCCCTGGAAGGATATAGTTATTGATGACTGGCTTTAATAAATAAGTCCCTAATATATTTGCTCCACTGCTGATCACAACTAAAATTGCTACAACAAGAAGTGACCACTTATAATGTCCAAGATAGGCAAGGAGTTTTTGCAATGTCTTTTTTGTATCCTTTGGGCGTTTATATCCAGTAAGTTTTGCCATTATAATCCTGCTCCTTCCTGTTGAGAATAATAAATATCTTGATAAATCTCATTGGTTTTTAACAATGTTTCATGATCGCCAATGGCATTTACTTTTCCATTATCCAAAATAATAATCTGATCCGCATGAAGTACGGATGTAATTCTTTGGGCAATAATAATTTTAGTCGTATCTGCCAATGTCTTTTGAAGACCTTCTCGAATCTTTCCTTCTGTGGCAGTATCTACTGCACTTGTAGAATCATCTAAAATTAATACTTTTGGACGTTTTAAAATCGCTCTCGCAATGCAAAGGCGTTGTTTTTGTCCACCAGATACATTGCTTCCTCCTTGCCCAAGTTCTGTATCGTATCCATCTTTTAACCGATCGATAAATTCATCCACACAAGCGATGGCACAAGCCTCCTCGATTTCTTGATCCGTAGCATCTTCTTTTCCCCAGCGAAGATTTTCCTTCACCGTTCCACTAAACAGCGTATTTTTTTGTAAAACCATAGCAATGGAATCCCTTAAATGAGTTAATTTATATTGCTGGATCGGTTTTCCATCAATATAAATCTGACCTTCTGTGGCATCATAAAGTCTTGGAATCAACTGTACAAGCGTTGATTTTGCAGAACCTGTTTGGCCAATAATTCCAACCGTTTGACCTGCCTTGATGTGGAAAGAGATATTGGACAACACTTTTTCCTTCGCTTTTTCTTTGTATTTGAAGGAAACGTTTTCAAACACAATCTCTCCTCGTTCCACTGTAATATCCGTTGCATCCTCATCAGTCAATGTCACTTTTTCGTCCATAACTTCCATAATACGTCTTCCAGAAGTCAAGGCACGAGTCATCATAAGAAAGACATTAGAAATCATCATAAGAGAGTTTAAAATCTGAAGAACATAGCTTAAAAATCCTGTTAACTCTCCTACTTTCATACTTCCGCCTAAAATTAGTTTGCCACCGAACCACAAAATACATAAAATAGTTGTATACATAACAAGCTGCATCGCTGCCATATTCATAGAAGCTAATCGAAAAGCTCTTTCAGAAATTCCTCGCCAATTTTGATTCACTTCATAAAATTTCTGCATTTCATAATCGCCTCTTACATAGGCCTTTACAACGCGAATGGCTGTCAAATTTTCTTGGATAACACGGTTTACTAAGTCAATTGCCCCTTGCATCTTTGCATACAATGGACGCACTTTTCTAATAATTAGAAATAATAAAATTCCAAGCACAGGAGCTCCAACAAAAAACACCAATGCTAATTGCCAGTTGATATAAATCGATAATCCCAACCCCATAATCATCATAATGGGTGCGCGACAAGCTGGTCTTAACCCTGTAGAAAATGAGTTTTGAATGGTTGTAATATCACTCGTCAATCGTGTAATTAACGAAGATGTGCGGAATTTATCCGTATTGGCAAAAGAAAAACTCTGAATCTTTTTATATTCTGCCTTTCGAAGTTCTGCTCCTAGTCCCTGTCCTGCAACTGCTGAAAAATAAGCACTGCCGATTCCAAGCCCTAAGGCAATCAAGGCACAAAGAAGCATCATAGCCCCTTTTGAGAGAATATAATTCCTATCTCCTGTGGCAACACCGACATCTACAATATCTGCCATAATAAACGGAATGATAAGTTCAAATGCAACTTCTGCTGATACACAAAACATAGCAATAATTGCAGTCTTCTTATATTTCCCCAAATAGCTTAACAATTTTCGAAACATATGTCTCCTCCTAACATTTTTATTCTATTACTAATATACATTTTCTTCCTAAAACAGACATTTAATTATGCATTTGCAATAGTTGTATTAGCAACTATCAATTATAGTATTCATCGCATAAAAAGTCAATGAGAGAAATAGACGGATTTGAGTCATTACCTCCACATAAACAATAAAAAGAGCTGGAAAATCCAACTCTTTTTATCACACCATAATTCACTTTTCCATAAACGATCACTCTTTTTTACATAGTCGTCAATAAGTAAACTAATGTGATCATCAAACCAACACAAGCCATTAAAAGACCAAAGGAAACACTTCTTCCAACTAATCGATTTGTTCTCTTTGCTTCTATTCTGGCAAAAGCAAATAATTCTACAAACAATTTCTTAATCGGTTTTTTCTTACAAATTGTCTTATTGAGTCCAACGACAACTTCATCTACCATTCGTCCTAAAAAATCAGTAAATTTAGAACCAATTGGCACATATTGTCTTGTCTTTGCTGGTTTTAACACAGTCTGATGAAGAACAACAACAAAGCCATCGGTAATCCTTGAAAGGATACGACATAAAAATGCCATTATAAATGGAAGAAAACTCAATAACACAGGACGATAAAGGCCATTTTCTAAATCGAGCCATTTTGGCCAACAATCGAAATATTGATATCCTTCTTCTCCTTTTTTCATCAACCTTTTTCGAATAAAGAAAAAATAGACAAGCAATCCAATGGCAATGGAAATCATAGCTCCTTTTAGATTCCCAAAAGAAAAATAAGCAATCGGATGGAATTCTTTCTCATAAAAAAATCCTTTTACATATTCTGCTATTGGATCCATCATAATTTTTGGCAAAAGTCCCATGCATAATAAAAGAAATGTAGTAACTCCGATGGCAATGCGTCCCATTGGATTTAAATAAGGCCCCTTCTCCCATGGCTGTTTCCCTTTTTCATAAAAAATAGCAACTCCTGCCTTTAATATATAAGCAAATGTAAGTCCTCCTGTTATTAAGAATAACCATTCAACGATGGATAACAAAATTCCTAATTCCGTTTCTGCCATTATTACACTGCCTTCCACAATACTTTCATGTAAAAGTGTTTTGCTCACATAACCACTAAAAAGAGGAATTCCACTAATACCCAATCCCGCAACTGTATAACAAATTTTTAGAAATGGCTTTCCATATCCAAATCCTTCTATTTGATTCAAATCTAGTTGATGCGTATTTTGATAAATAGCTCCCGCAATTAAAAAAAGTGTTAGTTTAAACAAGGAATGATTTACCATATGAAGTACCGTTCCTTGTACCGCTAGGCCATTTTCTTTTCCAAGTATTCCAATCATGGAACATCCAACCAAAATAAAACCAATTTGAGATACGGAAGAACAAGCAAAAATACGTTTTAAATCAATACCAAATACCGCAAGTATTGCTCCAACTAGCATAGTAAGGCTTCCAAGCAACAAAACAATCGTTGCAAATAGCTTATCTTCAAAAAATACGGATAAGCATAAGAGCAATACACCATAAATTCCTGTTTTTGTTAAAATTCCAGATAATAAAGCAGAGGCTGGTGCTGGTGCCACAGGATGAGATTTTGGCAACCAGATATGCAATGGAAACATTCCTGCTTTTGCTCCAAACCCAAAGAGCATACAACTACCTGCCACAAAAACTGTGGCATTTCTTTTTTCCAGAAACAAACGATGAATCGTTGTAAAATCAAGACTTCCTGCTTCATAATACAATAAAAATAGTCCCATCAGTAAAACCATACCGCCAATAATCGCAATGGCCATATACGTTTCCCCTGCACGAATGGCTTCTTTTGTCTCTTCTTGCACTACCCATACGTAAGAAGCCAATGACATCAATTCAAAGAAAATATAAAGAGTAAAAAAGTCATTGGATAAAAATACTCCTATGGTAACTCCTAGTGTAAACAATAAGAAGAAATAATATCGGTTTCGATTTTGGTGATGCCTAAAATATTCTTTTGAAAAGATCGTGGACATAAACCACATATAAATCGCAATGCCACTATAGAGAATCCGAAATTCATCCAATCGAAAAGAAACTCCAAGTCCACAGACATTTGGCAATACGAGTTCCATTGCCATTCCTTCTTTATAAAATTCCCAAACAGCTAGTAGATATAAGAAAATCTCAATTCCTATCATAATATCTGCCACATTGTTTCGAATTCGACTATTTTTTCTGCCAATGGTAAAACAAAAAACTGCACTAAGACAAGGCCATAAAATAAGTGCTATTATTATTTTTTCATTCATTGTTCTTTCCCCTCCTTATACAGTTCCATTTGCTACTGCTTGAAAATAATGAATCAGTGGTAAAGAATGGAGCGCGAAGAAAATGGTGATACCACAAAACAATCCCATAGGTAGGAGCATGAACCAATTGGGATCTTTTACTTGTCCAAGACTTGTATAATCAAACTCTCTTCTTGGAGAATACACTCTTGCAACAATCGTAAATAAATAAAGAGCCGTGAAAAAGGCAGATATCATAAGCACTGCTAGTCCAATATAAGCAATTGGAGTTCCCTCTTTAATGGCGGCTTGTAGTAAATACCATTTGCTAAGAAAGCCAGTCAGTGGTGGAACGCCAACAAGAGCAAAAGCAGATAACGTAAAACAGACCATTAACTTTGGCATTTTTCTAGCAAGCCCTGTTAGTTCAAAAATATATTCTCTCTTCGTTTCATGCAAAATTGCACCTGCACAAAAAAACAGCACAATTTTCATTAAACTATGAAATACCATATGAGCAAGTGCACCTACCATTCCAAGTGGTGACATTAAAAGAGTTCCAAAAATAATATAAGATAAATTGCTGACGGTAGAATAGGCAAGCCTTCTTTTAAAATGTTGTTCCTTTACTGCTCTTGCAGAACCATAAAACACAGTAACAATTGCCAATAGCAAAACAATACTTTGTGCCCATGTATTTTTCACAAGAGATGTACCAAAGCTATAGTATGTGATCCGCATAATAGCAAAGGCTCCTGCATTCACAACTGCTACTGCATGCAAAAGTGCAGTTACAGGTGTAGGCGCTACCGATGCTACTGGAAGCCATCCATGAAACGGAAACATAGCAGACTTGACTCCAAACCCAATGACAGATACGACATAAGCAGACTGTAACAACGTGAGAACTGTTCCTGTCACTTCCTTTGTAATAACTCCACCATATACAAAACGAATGGTATCTCCATACCCAAGAATAAAAATAAATCCAATAAAGGCAAATGCTGCTCCTCCAATGGAATAAAACACATACTTTCTCCCTGCTTCTATAGCCGCTTTACTCATAGAATGCATAACAAGAGGGAATGTTACAAGCGTTAACATTTCATAAAACATATAAAGCGTCATTAAATTATCTGCAAAAGCGATGCCATTGGCAACACCATACGTCATTAAATAAAAGGTAAAAAATCTCGTTTCATGCCCTTCTTCTTTCATATATTCAAACGCATATAAGATGGCAAATGGCCAAAGCCCTGCCATAATTCCTGCAAATATTTTAGAAAGTCCATCCATATGAAACGTAATCTCTAAAGGTCCTGCTAAATTCGCAAATCGGAAACTCTCTTGTGGAGTCGATAGGATCAGGCTAAGCACAAGGAGAGAAGTTAAAATGGTTATCCCTTCAATATAGATATATTGGATCCTTTTTGTTTTCCATGGAACTATTGGTAAAAAAGCCCCTCCAATGAGAGGGAATAAAATTGCAATAACTAAAAAACATGAATTCATCTTAACTCCCTCCTAAAATACTTCTTGAATAATGACTGTGAGCAAATCCATAAATGGTTTTGGATAAAGTCCAAATACTACACCAAGGACAGCATAAATAACGACAGGCTCTTTCATAGCCATTGCCACATCTTTTTTTGTATAAGTGCCATACTCTCCTATTACTCCTGGAAAAAATGCTTTCATCGCAATTGGCAACAAATATCCCGCTGTTAAAATCGCACTGACTAATAAAAGAGCTGGGCCTATCCACCAAATACCTATTATCTGACTCTCCATCGCCCCTTGTGCCAAATACCACTTGCTTAAAAAAGCACTGGCTGGAGGAACTCCAATTAAAATTAAAGACCCCATTACAAATCCCCACATAGTAACTGGCATGCGCTTACCAATACCAACTAATTCCTCTACTCGATGTTTTCCTGTTCGATAAATAATAGATCCTGCTGTTAAAAACAAGGTATTTTTTGCAATGGAATGAAAAACGATATGCATCAAAGCTCCCATCATGGCAATCGGATTTAACAAGGCAAGTCCAAATAAAATATAAGAAACTTGACTCACAGTGGAATACGCCAATCTCTTTTTTAAAACAGGTTCCTTATACGCTAACATAGAACCCATAATAATCGTAATTAAAGAAAGTACAATCCAAACTTCCTGAACCCAAGTTCCTTTTATAAAATCCACACCAACCCCATAAAAAACAACACGACAAATCGCTAACACTCCCATTTTTGTAACATTTCCCGAAAAAAGTGCAGAAGCTGGTGCTGGAGCTACGGGATGAGCCGTTGGTAACCATGCATGAAGTGGAAACATTCCTGCCTTACATCCGAACCCTAAAATCATAATAAATACCATAATAAGCAATAATGTTTCATGTCCCTTTACAAGTCCCATATCCAAAAATCCACCTGCTTTAAAATCCATAGAAGTATCTTTTGTAAACTGTGCTAATACCGCAATTCCACTAAAGCCCATAAATGCTCCCGCTACAGAATAAAATAAAAACTTTAATCCTGCGCCAATGGCATCTGCTGTCTGTGTATGCAAAACAAGCGCTACTAAAGAAAGTGTCATCCATTCATAAAACAAATACATTGTGATCATATTTCCCGCGCAACAAACCCCTAAAATCGCACCTAATGAAACTAAAAAAAACATCGTATAACGTCTTGTATGTTCCTCATGTTTTAAATAAACTTCAGAATAATTGGCAGAAAGTAACCACATAAATTCTGTGAGCAATAAAAACATACGTCCCAACTTATCGATTTTAAAATAAATATTGACTCCATCTATGATTTCAAACATAACAAGTTGATGCCCTGAATGAGCAAAGAAAAAAGAAGATACTAACGTAACAAGCACTACAAAAAAAGCATAAATACTCTCTTTTTTTCTTCCTCTCATCCACGGAATCACATATAAAAGTCCTCCTGCTATCATAGGAAGCAGGATTGGTATCAACAACGTAATATCACCTTTCATTTTTTACCTCCTATGCAAAACGACTTAATCCTTGCTCGATCATACGAATAATATAATAAGACCCGAATCCTAAAATAAAATTTAAACTAATAAAAAGAGAAACGGAACTATGAAAAGAAATTCGATTTTGAAATTTGCCTTCTTTTTCTTTTTTCTTAGAAGGTGTGTAAAGTAAAATCACTGCTCGCATAAAATAAACGGCATTTAAAATAGTACTAATGGCTAATGCTGCCATTCCTATACCCATTTGGATGGGCGATGCCGTAAAAGCCGCCTCCGCAAAGTATACTTTTGAAATAAATCCTGCAAACAGTGGAATCCCAACCATAGAAAAAGCTCCTACACAAAACCCAATTCCCGCCATTTTATTTCGAATTCCTGCGCCTTTTAAATCACGAAATTCTTTGCTATCTCCCGATACACTAGAAAGCCCTGCCGTTGTGATAAATAATAAAGCTTTTGATGCAGAATGAGATAAAATATGAAAAACAGCTGCTATCATACCAGCTTGGCTTCCAAAACCAATCCCCATATAAATATATCCAATTTGAGCAATCGAAGAATACGCAACCATTCTTCTCATATCATGCTCTTTTATGGCATTGAAAGACCCCATCATCATTCCTGCAATGGCAAAACAAAATAAAATATAATTGGTTCCGTGAGCCGTAATCACTTCCATCCCAATAACACGATAAAAAACCTTTAATAAAAGAAAAATATAGCTTTTTGATACAAGGCTCGATAAAATCGCACTGGATGAGGCAGTGGAATATCCATAGGCTTCTGGAAGCCATGTATGAAAGGGAAATAAAGCACTTTTAATTGCAATTCCAACACAAATCAATGCGATAATCACTGTAAGCGGGACTTGATACTCTCCTGTTTTTGCAATCGTGGCAATTTCTGTTTTCATATTGCTCATCAGCAAATGTCCTGTTAAGTCATACAGCAAAGAAATGCTAAGCAATAACATTCCAGAACCAACCAAACTCATAATCATATATTTTGTGGCTGCAACAATACTATGCCCATTATTACGAATCATAATAAGTCCTGCCGCTGCAATTGTGTTAATTTCCACAAATACATAAGCGGTAAATAAATCATTTGTATAAATTAAAGCTAGCATAGAACTCATTAACAAACTTATCATGGTCCAATAAAGATTTTGTTTTGTCTCTTCCACTTCTTCTATTATTTTATAAAGGCCTCCTGCTAGCGATAAAAGCATAATGAGACAGAAAAAAACAGCCATAAAGGACTCTAAAATCCCAATTCGAATTTCATTTCCCCAAGGTGCTGGAAAATGTCCCATCGAGTAAACATATGGCTCTTTTCGCATAAAAGCATCATAAAAAGTGAAAATAGAAAGCACTCCTACTACGCTTAATAAAGAAAAACAAAAACGTCGTGCTTTTTTTGCAGATAAAACGGAACAAAGAACACCGCCTGCTAAGCATAATAAAATCGTGATAAAAGGAAAATTTTGTACCAAATTCATTACAAATCCTCCTTCTTTGCAAGCATGGCGATTTCATCAATATCCAATGTATGATATCTTCGATAAAGCCGAATTGTTAGAGATAGCATTAATGCTGTCACACTCACAGATACGACAATCCCTGTTAAAACAAGGCCACTTGGCACAGGATTAATAAAAGCTTCTTTTCCTGCTAACCCATCTGCAATAATTGGTGCAACTCTTCCCGTAATATACCCTTTTGCTGCTAAAAATAAATAAACTGCTGTATCCATAATATTAAGCCCCATAATTTTCTTAATCAAATTACGATTGAGTAATAGCATTGTAAATCCAATACCAAATAAAACGATCGATACTGTCTCGTAATAATGATTCAATAAATGTTGTAACACCTTACATTCCCCCTTTTCGAAACAGTGTATAAAAGGCATACATAGTACAGGCAACAACCATTCCAACACAAATATTTAAAAGCAAAATAAAACCTCCACTTAAAATAGCACCTGGCGTTCCAAGGGGAACTATGCTTTCTAAATGATTGGCTCCTGTATAAAAAGAATAGCCTTTTGTACAAGCATAACATAGTAAAGAAACAATGGATATTCTAGAGAATGTTTTATAAGTAAAAAACCGCTGAATTTTTTTATAACCAAATGCATTCAAGTATAAAATAAGTCCTGCTCCTATAATAGCTCCTCCTGAAAATCCTCCTCCTGGTGATAAATGTCCATTTAAAATAACATAAATACCGAATAGAATAATCGTTGGAACGAGAAAGAATGCAACTTTTTTCAAAATAGTATCTTCATCTTTCTCATAAATTTCCTCAGTATTCGCTTCTTCTATTTCTTCCTTTGTCGTATTTTCTTTTTTTACTTGATCCACTCTAAGGAGAATTAAAACAGCACAAGCCCCAATGAATAATACATGGGATTCTCCCAATGTATCAAAAGCACGGTAATCTAAAATCATACCTGTTACAATATTCGTAGCTCCTGTCTCTTCTAATCCTTTTTCAATATACCGCTCAGAAACTTCGTTATTACTTGGGTTATCTTTATTTCCAAATTCCGGTAAATAAGATACGGTCACTAACAAAATTCCAATAATAAAAATACAGAGAATCACTGCTGCCACTTGATAAATACGGTTAAAAATTTTTACGCCTCTCTTCTCTGGCCATGTTTCATATCTTTTTGATAATTCTAATAATTCCTTTCTCAACTCTTCATAATGGGCCTCTTCTTCCTCCCTATCGTTTGGTACTTCTAAAAAAGCACGATAAACGCGATCTTCTACTGACACCCTTTTTAAATGAGCCTCATATTTGTCTGTTTCCTTTTCAACGATACCGTCTTCCTCTTCTCCATTGACCCAATATTTTAACCGATACCATAAAGTAGATTCATATTTCTCATTCTTCTTGCTCATATTCCTCCTCCTTTAATGCATGAATTTTTCGCAATGTTACAAAAAATAGCACACTTGTAATGCCCGCCCCTACTGCTGCTTCTGTTATTGCCAAGTCTGGGGATTCTAATAAAATCCATATAATTGACATAATCAGACTATAAGACAATAATAATGGAATTTAATAAATCTTTACTTAAACTGACCGCGATGGCACAAGCTAATAAAAATGTAAGCAATACATATGCAAATGGTGTCATTTCTCCTCCACCTCACATTCCTTCTTTACAATCTCTTGCTCTGATTCCACTTCTAATCGACTAATTAAATGACTAGATACGGGACTAGCAAACCATAAAAACCCAAGCACTAATAATAATTTTAACATCTGAAAAGAAATGCCACTACAAATAATAAGTGCTATAATAACCAGTAAAAGTGCTAACGTATCAATAATCGCTGCCGCATGCATCCGATTTAATACAAAATGAAAGCGATAAACTCCATAAACTGCACAACAAGCAGCAATAACACCACCAAATAAAAAAAGTACTACGATTCCAAATCGGATCCATTCAAACATGGCTCTTCTCCTTTCTCTCTTCCTCCCTCTGTTTTTTCCTTAGGTAAAGAGACATATGAATTTTTGTTAATACAATAACAGCTAGGAAACTTAACATAGCATAGACAAGGCATACATCAATTAGATATCCCTCTTTCAAATAAATAGCTAAAATTCCTATCATCATAATGGTCAATGTCCCGATCATATTGATTGCCACAATTCTATCCGCCATAGAAGGTCCTAAAATAGCTCGAAATAGGCATAAAATAACAAGCACAGCAAGAATAATAAGTGCTACAGTAAAAACAACTTGATAGGCATACAATAATTGGCTCATGATTCTTCCTCCATTTCTTTTAATAATTTCACAAAGCAAGAATCTTCTATTCCTTCTGATAAGCCTTTATCAAGACAATGCACTTCATATGTGTCATCTTTTAAAGATACGGTAATTGTTCCTGGAGTCAATGTAATCGAATTCGCTAACGCCACTTTTGCATTTTCTGTCTTTAAATCCGTTTTAAATGTTATAATCGCTGGCTCTACTTCTTCTTTTAGCGTAAAGATATAATGCAATACTTGTGCATTCGCTTTTATAATTTCTCTTATTAATACAAAAATATAGCGAATTCCCTTTCCACATTTTTTAATTCGATTCCATTCTGTCTTAGGATTATAGTCCATATACTTACAAATAAACCAATAAAGTAGTCCAGACAAAAAGATTCCAAAAATAAAAATCTCTACGGTAATTCTTCCATTAAAAATAATCCAAATTGCTAGAAAAAATAAATACAACCCTATCACCATCTTTCTCAATAATATTTTCGAAATCCTACTTCTTTTGCATATCCCATTTTTTTATAAAAATGATGTGCCCTTTCTCGTATTATTCCAGATACTAAAATAGCATAATAGCAATCTCGTTCTTTTGACCAATGTTCCATCGTTTCAAATAATTGCTTCGCAACTCCCTTACCATGATAATTCTGATCCACAATAACATTTTCTATTACAAGAAATTTTCTACAATCCCCATAAACATCTTGGCAACAGACTCCCATAACAGAGCCAATCAGTTGCTCTCCTTCAAAAGCTCCAAATAAACCATAGTCCTTATTCTTTTCTAAGTTCCTTATTGTTTCTTTTAACTTGGACAAATTTCCCTTTTCATCCCCTAATTGAACCAAAAGCTCTTGTAACTGTTTTGCATTTTGCTCTGTAACAAATCTGATTTCCATTGTTACTCTCCTTTTCCATTTCTATTTTTTCTTTTCCATATA
>OBXV01000715.1_pt1 | contig 12201 bp, 10 predicted proteins | sample 1495451 | NCBI WGS metagenome assembly OBXV01 (sample SAMEA2580178, study PRJEB22360) | human gut metagenome | biome: human gut; feature: human-associated habitat; material: faeces | place: Denmark | collected 2008/2010
AGTTCAAAACTTAGCTTGGCTAATTTATCCCTTGTTTACTGTGTTTGGGTTGTTGATTTCTCAACGACCAAGAATGTTGGACATCTGTCCAGCGATTGATTTCTCAATCTTTATATCTCTTGGAATTTTCAAGGTTGTTTTATTATTCAATTATCAATTTTCTTTTTTCGTTTCTTTCGAAACAGCTTATTTATTATATCTCATTTCGTTTTGTTTGTCAAGAGTTTTTTTATTTTTCTTTTTGACTTTTAAACAAATGAGTGAGTTGCTGTTTTTTGCAACGTGTTATATATTAACACATTTCCTTTTTCATGTCAACAACTTTTTTTATCTTTTTTATTGTCCGCTATATGTTTTTTAGCGACAACGTCATTTATCTTATCATCGATTCCAATGAAAGTCAAGAACTTTTTTAACAAATAGTAAAAGAAAAAAAGTCTAGCAAAAAGAGACATCCATTTTATCTCTTATCGCTAGGCTTTTCTTTTCCTTTATCGATTACTATAACTCTTATTTCTATAACAAAGTGAACTACTATCACTTAATCAAGTCTGAAGTCGTAACTTCTAAATAAAATACTCTCTTACAAATTCCCTTTTCTTTTCTGTGATAATTCCGCTACTGCTGTATAAAGCACATCTGTGGAAGAGTTAATTGCTGTTTCACAAGAGTCTTGAATAACTCCAACAATAAATCCAACACCTACTACTTGCATTGCAATGTCATTTGGAATCCCAAATAAACTACAAGCTAATGGAACTAAGAGTAAAGAGCCACCCGCTACTCCTGAAGCACCACAAGCACTCACCGCAGATAAGACGCTTAATATAATTGCAGTTCCTAAATCAACTTGAATATTTAATGTATGTGCGGCAGCTAATGATAAAATTGAAATTGTAATAGCCGCTCCTCCCATATTAATGGTTGCTCCTAATGGAATGGATACAGAATAAGTATCCTCATCAAGACCAAGCTCTTCGCATAGTTTCATATTAACAGGAATATTTGCTGCGGAACTTCTTGTAAAAAATGCTGTGATTCCGCTATCCTTTAGACATTTTAATACTAAAGGATATGGATTTTTTCGAATCCCTACAAATACAATAATAGGGTTAATAATTAATGCATCCACAAGCATCGTTCCTACTAATAAAAGAATTAAACTTCCATAGTCCAACAGTGTCTTTATTCCTTGCTGTGAAATCGTTTTATATACTAATCCAAGCACTCCAAATGGTGCAAAGCTAATAATCCATCTTACAATCTGAGAAATTGCTTCTGAAAAATTACAAATCATTTCTTTTGTAGTTTCTGATGCTTTTCTCAACGCAATTCCTAATAAAACTGCCCATGCTAATATCCCTATATAATTTGCATTTACAAGAGCATCTACAGGATTTGATACTAAATTCATTAACAAGGATTCTAATACTTCCCCTACCCCTCCTGGTGGAGATACACTGCTTGTATTATCTGCTAATGTTAAAGTAAGTGGAAAAATAAAACTTGCTATTACTGCAACACATCCGGCTAAGAAAGTACCTAAAAGATAGAGAATGATTACTTGCTTCATATTTGTTTTTTTTCCTTGCTGATGTTTCGACAATGCCTCCATAACAAGAAATAAAACTAAAATTGGTGCAGCTGCTTTTAGCGCACCAACAAACAAGTCCCCAAAGATTGTTAAAACTTGCGCTTGTGGAAGGAAGATTCCTAAAAGAATTCCTATCAGCAACCCGATAATAATTCTTTTTACAAGGCTAAGTCCACTCCACTTTTGAAACACACTTTTCATATTACCTCTCCTTTTTTCTTCTTAATATCACTCTTTTTTTAGTATACCATATCATATTGTCATTTCAATACTTTATCATATCGCATCATTATTTTTGTAAAGTCTTACAAATTTTGTTCTGCTCTGTCCATCTTTTTTGTGCGTTTGTAAAAGACATTTGTACTTTAAAAAAAGACTCTTTACCTTAACATAAAATACAAATATAAGCATTTATGCTTCACTTATACCTTCCACATAAAAAAAGAAGTGATTGTCTGGGAACCTAAGAAGTTCGCAAAGCGTGCTTCTCATCATTGACCCATTCCATCACTTCTACAATTTCTTTATTAAAATAAAAGCTTTGACATATTTGTAAGGAATAGCAATAATATATTGTTATTATATAAATAGGATAGCAATACACTAGCATTAATATAAGAATACATTGTCTCTCCAAACGGTGTACTTCCAAAGATAGTAACAATAAGAAAGAAGATCCAAATTCCAATCAATCCCTCAACAGCACCTAAGAGAATCCCTCCTATTGTATTCAACTCTTTTAAAATTGGAATTTCCGTTATAAAATCTAGCACTTTTAATAAAAGTCGTATTAAGATACCAGAGATAATAAATGTTAAAAGAAATGAAATTCCATTGATCGCCATCTTTGCTAAGTAAGAGGCAATATAATCATAAAATCCAGTCGCTTTTAATGCTTGATAAATATCCTTATTGTTATTTTCTAGTAATCCTTCTTTTATACTTTCTGGGAGATTTAATTGTTCAATTTTTTTGGTTTGTTCTCCACGCTTTAATTTCTGATTTTCCTTTCCGCCCAACTCCAAATTTTTCTCAATTACTGTTTTAATGTCATTTCCCCATGTGGTATACTCATTGATTCCTTTTCCAATGACTTGGTAACATTGGGAAGAAATAAATAATGCTAAAATTGTAGAACTACAGAGAAAAACACCTCGTACGAGTCCCTTTCTCCATCCATTCAATGTTACAATAACAAAGAAGGCAATGACTCCAATTAACAAATAGTTCATTTTATTATTTCCTCATTCCTATTTCAATTTTATCCTTTGTAGGCTCTTATTTCCTACGATTAAGTATTGATTTCTCTTTCCAATGGATATAACATCGGTAATACCAGTATCAAAACGAGAATAAAATTTTTCCTTTCCTTGTAAACGAAGAATGGTACATTCATATTCGCCAACTAGAATAATCTCGTCTCCATTGAATTTTACTTTTTGATAATCTTGATCAATAATTTTATGGAAAATAGAATTTCCCTTTGTATTATAGACATTCACAATATACTTGCCTTTTTCTGGTTGCTCCTCATTTTTGGTTATAACCCCAATGTACTGATTATTTGAAAAAACACTTCGAATCTGTGTATCAAATGGAATCTTTGTCTCAGTTTTACTTGGCTTATTTTTTACTTGATATAAAATAGCCTGATTATCTCCATAAGCACATACCGTTGTATTGTCGATAAATTCTACCTTTGGAAAAATAGTATCCGTATAATAAAATCCACCTACATATTTGTTACTGTTGGCATTTTGTCCAACCGAACCAAAGTTATAAAATGCTATCGTATTCTTTGCCTCTACTCCATCAATTGTAATATAACTGACAACTAAGTTCATAGCATCTTGTGATAATGCAATATCTAATGGATATCCACTTTGATCAATACTCACATTGGAATCTACAATCTTTGTACCTTCCTTATCATAGAGTTGAATATAATTTTTCTTCTCATCTTCTAAAACAACCGCAATCACACCCTGATCAGACACTTCAACGTCACTGATTGGATATGGCATTGTATAAGTTTGAGATTTTCCCTCACGATCAAAAGAATAAATACTATTTCCCTTTAAATCTGCACATACGAGATAATTTTCATTGGATACTACTCTTGGAGATTGCATCGAATAAGTCTTTGTCCAAATACTCTTCCCTTCCGAATCAAGAAGAGAAATACCATCTTTACTATACTGCACGGTCTTTCCATTGAACATATCATAACTAGCTTCTACTTTTTCTTCCATTTGTATTTCTTCTACTACTTTATAAGAAGTATACGTTCTATAATGACTATAAATATAATAGCCTATGGCTATGATCGCCACTGCAAGCAAACCAATGAGCAACCATTTTTTCTTCTTGTCTTTAAAAAAAATACTTTTTCTTCCCTTTTGCCTCTGCTCCTCATTTTTATCCAGCGTATTTTCTGCCATTTTCCTTTTTCACTTCCTTTAAAGTTCTTTTGCGTATCTTAGGCCAAATACTCCCTTTTCGGCTTATTCTTTTCATTATAGCATACATCATCTCTATTCGATAGTTGGAATTATGATTTTCTGTCCAGGGAAAATGGTGTCCTCTTCGCCCATATCATTTGCCTCTAAAATAGCTTTTGCATACTTACCCGTCTGGAACATCTTTTTACTAATGCTGATCATCGTATCCCCTTCTTTTACTATGTAATAGGTTGCGATTGTAGTATTTCCTGTTTTAATGGCTTGTCCTGCATTTTTTCCATCAGAATTGGAAGGATTCTTTTCCGCCGTTTCTTGTTGCTTCTCTTCTTTTTCTTCTTTTTGTTCTGTGGTTGTCTTTACCTGCTCTGTTGCTTGTTCCGTTACTTGCTGGGTTGCTTGTTCCGTTGATTGCCCTGCCACCTGTTCCGTCGTACTTTTCGGACTGCTTGCAATTACTTCCTGTCCATCCTCTCCCCCTTTTATTTGGGCAATGGTCGATTGTAATAAAACCATTTTATCATAATTATTGATTACAGTAATTCCTACTGCTAATATAGCGATCGTTAAAAATGTGCTAGCCACATAATAAAATCCACTTTCTTTTTTCGGCATCCTCTCTTCCACTTTTGGAAATAACTTTGTCTTCTTCTCCAATGTTCTCCGATAAGAAGCCAAAACTGCCTGATCCCTTTTAGAGATTGTCTGTTTTTCCTGAATGGTTTTATTTTTTCCCTCGTTTTGTGCAATCATATACGACTGCATTTCTTCATTTTTTTCATAATAAAGGTAATACCCTTTTTGTTTCTTTAACCCATCATTCTCATATAAATAAAAGGTATCTTCATTTTCTAATGAGTCAATCATATAAAGCACTTTATTTTCTCCAGCAAAATAATTATTATGAATCTTCATAATTTTACTATTTAAATCCGTAGAAAATCCAAGTCTCGATAAAAACCATCCAACAATGGATAAATGTGGGAAAAACTCCCTGATTTGTGTATAAATTGTTGCCCAGTTTTCATTGGTAAACACAGTTTCATCTAGATCTAATTCAAAGTTTTGTGCCTCTAAAGCTCCACTAATATAAATAAAAGTTCCTTCTTTTGTTTTCTTTAAAGTTCCAAGTAAAATAGCCCCTCTTGCATAGGTATTGGATGGCATGGCCAATTTTGACAAATAAGTCATCACATAATCTTCCACATATATTTTTCTTTTTGCCGATGGACTTCCAACTTGTCTTATATTTTTCGGTGGTTGGTATTCCTGATTCTTTTCACTTTCCTCTGTCGCTACTGTATGATAGATTACCTCCATCGCTCCTCACGCACCTTTCTTTTCTTCATCAATAGCAACAGCATATCATATTTGTTTGCTCAACAAGGGAGAATCCTGTCGTCCAAATACAACTATCGTCCTCTTTTTTCTTACATAATAAATGTGTTTTTTGTTGTTTCATTCTTTTTTTTACATCATATGGAAATTTTTGTCATACTTTCTCCTTCGATTTATGACTAATATTTCCAAAGTTACTGCATACTCTATAATACGCAACAAAGACGGAGGTAAACAAAATTATGAAATACTACGATGCAAACGATATCCAAACACCACTATTATTTGGACAAGATCTTTTATCGTTAATTAATACTCATAGAAAACTTTCACAACCCATTGTCATTTTATGCATTGGAACAGACCGTGCTACTGGTGATTGTCTTGGCCCTTTATTAGGAAGTTATTTGGCTTCCCAAAATACAAACGCCCTTATTTTAGGCTCTCTAATAGAACCTGTTCATGCAGTTAATTTAGATTCTATTTTAGAATATATTTATAATACTTATGAAGATCCCTTTATTATTGCTATCGATGCCTGTCTTGGCACAAAAGAACATATCGGCTATATTACATTAGAAACAGGTGGACTCTGTCCAGGAGAAAGCACAAATAAATCCCTCCCTTGTGTTGGAAATATTGCTATTACTGGCATTGTAAACCGAGCAGTTTCCTCTAATTTTTTTGTTCTACAAAGTACAAGGCTTCATACTGTTATTACACTTTCTAATGCCATATCAAAAGGAATTTGTTTTGCACTTGAAAAGATGTCTACTCTTCCTCAAGTATTCTAATGGTATCATATAGCCATTGTTTACATGAAACAATGAGAAGCACCTTTGTAAACTTCTCACGTTGACAGACAGTGGCCATATGTGAACATAAATGTTCTCGCATACTGGTTACCTTTAGGTAAAACAGGAAAAAAGGATTCCCTCTCTCCATATCTTATGGTAAAAGGAACCCTTTTTTTCTCATTCATTTATTCTAATTCTCCATCATAATAAGCGATAGCCTCCGATACGGTATCCGCATCTCCTGCTTCCATAATCTGAATTAAATCATCCAAAATAGGAATTGACATATAATCTTTTCCAAGATATACTTCATACTTTTTATTGATAATCAGATTTTGTTCTTTGATCGCTTGCTCTCCTAAACTTCTCTGCTCTTCGATCTCTTTTTGCTTATTTTTCAAAATCATAAGAGCATCATTTCTTCTCTTTTTAATTTCTTCAATAACAACTTTTTTCTTGCTATTTTCAAAATCCGTTAATGCCTCTTGTTTTTGTTTTGCAATATCATCTAATAACTGGTTTAACTCTGCTATCTGATCATCATATTCATGAAGACCGTATTGACTTTCATCCTTATCCTTTGTCACCGCATTTGTAATGGCTTTTATCTTTTTCTGATTTGCTTTTATTTTATCCTTTATTTTCCGGCCCTCTTGTAACGTATCTCGATGCTTTACTTTTGTTGTATTTAAAATGACTACATAGATGACAAAAAATAAAAACATACAGATAGTAAAGATTAAAAGATAAAAGAAATATGGCATTTTACTATTTGCTAAAAAAGTTTCTTTTCCAATGAAGCAGATGATTGCTGGGACACCAAAGAAACAAACAACAAATGTTAAAAACAACTCCAATATTTCAATAATTCCTCTTGTCATAAAAAGAGAATAGTAAATTTTAGAGTTACAAAAACTTGGAATATGATTTTTTCGAAAAACCGTTTGGATTTCTGTAACTAATCTTCGATTCTCCTCACGAATATCCGCTGTCTCTTCTGCCACTCTTTCGTTCATCTTTTTATTTTTCTTCTTTTCTCGCTGTTGCTGGATTTTTTTTATTTTTTCCTTGTGAGCTTCTATCTCTTTATTATAGATTCGATGAATCTCTTCCACTCTCTCTTTGATGGTCTTCTCAATTTCATCATGAATGGATTTTTCCATGGCCGCAATGGAACGCTTATTTACTCTCTCTTCCTCTTGTAACTTTTCCACTGATTTTTTCATTTTATCTAACGTCAATAGGTCTTCATACGCAGCTTTTAAATATCCTACATCTTCATTAAACACATTTTCTTCTTCACCCATCTTATATCCTCCTCGTATTGTTCCAGTTATCTTATGCATTCACTCATTGGACAAACTTAATCACATCACATATTTTTTTAGTACGCGATACAAGCAAAAAGATCTTCCAAAAACTGACGTTTTTCTCTTTCATTGTAACAAAGAAATTTTATTTGTACAATATACAAAGGCTTTGTAAAAAACCGAAAACTATTGAAATACAATCCTTCTCTTATTATAATAAAAGGACTTAATAAGACGAACACAAAATCATGGAAGATAAAGGAGATTTTTATGAGAATTTGGGGTAAGCTTTGGAAAAATACAAAAATGATACAAGATACGGTAATTGAGTGCTACGATCCCTCTATGAGTCGTACTGCAAAAGTATATGATTCCTTAGATCAAATCTGTGAACAATTCGATCTATCAAAACCAATTTGGCTCGATATCAACAAGCAAGATTTCATTCGCAGTTCTAAATGCCGTTTTACATCCGATAGTTTTATCGAATCTATTGACTTTGACTATTTAGAATTACAAGTAATTGAAGAAGACTGGTTCTAAAACGATGAAAAGCACGCTCTTGGAACTTCTCACGTTGGCAGATGGCGTCGACATTATAAAGGATAATGACTCACTTTCTAATTTCTAAAAATGCCGTAAAAAAGAGAGAGCTAATAAAAGACTCTCTCTTTTTATATTATATATGTAATACGTTCATACCTAATATCTTAGCCTATCTTATATCATAGGAAAGAGGCGTTGAAATTCTGAATCTGCAAATTGTTTTAAGCGTTCTTCAAATTGTATATATTGGCTGAGAAACTTTTTTCCTTCTTCACTTAATTCCGTTTTTCCACCATCTCTTCCACCATGCCTTCTTTTTACAACCGTAAATCCCAGTTGATGTTCCATCTCATTTAATAGGTTCCAAGCTTTACTATAAGACATAGCCATTTGGCTACACGCCTTTCTCACAGAGTTTGTTTCTGCAATCAACTGTAACAAAAGTCTTGCCCTTTCATTAAAAAACATGGTTTCTTTTTCAATGCTAATTCGCACATAGGGGTGCAACATCTGTCGACTATGTTGTTCAATAGATTTTTCGTCTTCCTCTAACTCTTGTGTACTTTTAATAATACCACTATCTTTTACCTCTACCCAGACTCTTCCTTCTTTTAATGAATGTAAGAATCCTCTCATTCCTTCTTCACCATCATATCCTAATAATTTGGGGATCAGACTTTTATGCAAATTCAATGGATGTCCTGTTTTCCCTTCATACACTGGACTAACCGCAACGCCTTTTTGGTCTAAAATTTTATAAATAGTATCTGTCTTTAACAAAGGTACATCTAATTTGGTAAATAACACTCGCTCACATTTTCCATCTAAATATTCAAATCCTATTTTGGCAGAATCGAACATAGTGCTTGTCTGATACTGTTCGTTTCTCAAAAACACAACCCCATACCCAGATAAATCTCTTTCCACTTCTTCTGCTTGTGCCCCTGTTACAACAACAATTGGTGAAATATTTGCCCTTTGATATGTCAATACAATCCGTTTTAATACGGTAATCTTTCCTAATTTTTTTAACGGATCAAAGGCCTTTGCTTCTCTTCCTCTTCCAGTCGTTATAATTAATCCTGCAACTTTCTCTTTCATCTTTCTTTCCTTATTCCCTTATTTCCAACCATAAAAAGCACACTTTCTAAGTCTGACTTATGCAAGCATAGTTTCTGACTCGTTGTCTTCATGTAAATAACAGAAAAACAGAGCACTGATGATCAGCACCCTGTTTTTCTCTATCCCAATATGGTGACAAGTCGTTGTTCACCTTTTTCTCTTTATAATTTCACTTTTCTTTTATTTGATGGATTAAGAAAGACGAGCAAGTAATTTTTCTCTTTCTTCTTCAAATCCTGGTTTTCCAAGAAGTGCAAACATATTTTTCTTATAGCTTTCTACTCCTGGTTGGTTAAAAGGATTTACTCCTAATGTATATCCACTAACGCCACATGCAAATTCAAACATATAGAATAGCTGTCCTAAAGAATATTCGTCAATTTGTGGCATTGTTACTTTTAAGTTAGGAACTCCACCATCTACATGAGCTAATACCGTTCCATTCATAGCACTTTGATTTACAAAGTCAACTGTTTTCCCTGCTAAGTAGTTCATTCCATCAAGATCCACTGGTTCTTCTTCAAGAATAATTTCACATTTAGATTTTTCCACTGCAATCACTGTTTCAAAATGATTTTGAGAACCATCTTGGATAAACTGACCCATAGAATGTAAGTCTGTTGTTAAATCAACAGATGCTGGGAACAATCCTTTTCCATCTTTTCCTTCGGATTCTCCATATAACTGTTTCCACCATTCAGATACATAATGAAGTGCTGGCTCATAGTTACAAAGAATTTCGATGGATTTTCCTCTGCGGTTTAAAATATTACGAACCGCTGCATAAAGTAAAGAATCATTTTCTTCAAATGGAGCATTTAAGCAATGTTCTCTCATAGAAGCAGCACCTTCCATTAACTTTGTAATATCCGCACCACTTACTGCAATTGGAAGTAAACCAACGGCTGTTAATACAGAGAAACGTCCTCCTACATCATCAGGTACAACGAATGTTTCATATCCTTCTTCTGTTGCTAAGTTTTTTAATGCTCCCTTAGCTTTATCTGTTGTTGCATAAATTCTCTTAGCAGCTTCTTCTTTTCCGTATTTTTCTATAAGTAATTTCTTGAATACGCGGAAAGCAATGGCTGGCTCTGTTGTTGTTCCAGATTTAGAAATAACATTCACTGAGAAATCACGATCACCAATTACATCAATTAAATGTTGAATGTATGTGGAACTAATGTTGTTTCCTGCAAAATAAATTTCTGGAGCTTTACGGATACTTTTATCCACTACATTAAAGAAACTATGTCCTAATGCTTCAATTGCTGCTCTTGCTCCTAAATAAGAACCACCGATTCCAATAACAACCAATACTTCTGAATCAGATTGAATTTTTTCTGCTGCTTTTTGGATTCTTGCAAATTCTTCTTTATCATAATCAACAGGAAGATTCACCCATCCAAGGAAATCATTTCCTGCACCATTTCCTTCTAATACAACACTTTTTGCATCTTCGATTGTACGTTTCATCATTACAATTTCTTCTTCAGAAACAAATTGTTTTGCATTTGTATAATCAAACTTTACTCCATTTAACATAATAAACACACTCCTTTATTTTATTAAAAACCCTTTTCCTCGCTATTTTATCAAAATATATACATTTGATCAATGTTTAGGACAAAAAGCGCATCATACTAATTTTTCATTGCTACTATTTATTATACATGATTTTTTCTTAGAAACATATCACATTCCTGTCAATATTTATTCTCATATTGCACTTTTTTATTTTCATTTCCAATAATAACTTTGCTATTGTTTCATATTGCAAAACAACCACCATTGTATTGGATATTTTACTCATGGCCTTATTATTCGGATTCTTTTTGAAAAATATTCTTATGAAAATTTTATCTTTGAATCTTATCCTAAGTATGCTTTTAATAAACCAAATGTATTTTCAACACCTTTTTTATGACTTCTTTCATAGCCATGAGAAGCATAAACACCTGAACCAATCAAACCATGTTTTACATCATATCCTGCACGAAGCCCTGCTTCTGCATCAGAACCATAAAATGGATATACATCGACTGCAAAATCCAATTTTGCTTCTTTTGCACAACGAATTAAATCGCTAACAACATCATATTGATATGGTCCACCACTATCTTTTGCACAGATAGATACCTGATGCTCTTTACAAGTAAGTCCATCACCAACACAGCCCATGTCAACGGATAAAATCTCTTCTACATCGGATGGGACAGAAGCAGAACCACCATGACCAACTTCTTCAAAAACTGTGATATGATGATAAATTTTTCTATCGGCCTGCACATTATTTTCTTTAAAATATTTAGCGTATCCAAGTAAAATTCCAACACTTAATTTATCATCTAAGAAACGACTTTTAATATACCCAGACTCTGTAATCACCGTTCTAGGATCAAAGCACACGATATCTCCTGTCATAATACCAAGATTCTCTGTTTCTTCTTTTGAGAATACCATCTCATCAAGAAGAACTTCCATTACATCATAAGAACGAGTCGTTGTGCTATAATCTTTATTGACATGAACAGAAGCATTTTTCATCTGGAATGTTCCTTCATATATTTTTCCTTCTCTTGTAATAACACGACAATTTTCTGCCTCTGCATTGTTTGGATTCAATCCACCAAGAGGAGTAACACGAAGAGTCCCTGTTCCATTAATTTCTGCTACCATAGCACCTAATGTATCTAAATGGGCTTCTACTAAAATTCCATTTCTATTTGGTTCTTCTTCCTCTAAACTTCCGTTTAAGCAAACAAGAACGCCACCTTTTTTTGTTAACTTTGGCTCATATCCAAAACTTTTATAAAGATCATACACATATTGTGCCGCATTTTTGGTATAACCAGTTGGACTATCAATGGCCAATATGTTTTTTGTTTCTTCCATAATATAAGAACTATAATCTATCATCCGCTACTTTCTCCTTTTCCTGTGAAATCTAGTACTTCCAAAATTTTTTCTAACATATCTTTTCTTATTATAGTCTTTTTCTACCGTTGTATCTAGTAGTTTCTTTCTCTTTTATT
>OBXV01000716.1_pt1 | contig 12185 bp, 8 predicted proteins | sample 1495451 | NCBI WGS metagenome assembly OBXV01 (sample SAMEA2580178, study PRJEB22360) | human gut metagenome | biome: human gut; feature: human-associated habitat; material: faeces | place: Denmark | collected 2008/2010
AAACACAGAAAAAGAAGAAACAAGAATAAATAAATAATAATACGATAAAACAATATAAAATAATTGACAGTAAGAAATGCCGATGCTACACTTTCCATAGATATCATTGAAACGATTCCAATCAATACAAGGAGAGAGAATTATGTTTACAGAAAAGTTAAGACAATATGCATCAAAGCAATATAAGAAATCCTTAAAACAGCTTGGAAAAAAAGGAAAAGAAATCCAAGCCTATATAGAATCCCTCCAAGGAGATGAAGAAATTCTGATGAAGTTTTTATATGGTACCATGCCATTTGCAGATGCCAGTGATTATGAACCAGAATTATTTTATGCCTATGTGAAGCACAGCCTGTATTTAAAGGAAAATAGCCCTTATACAAGGCATCTTTCTGAAGAAATGTTTTTAAATTATGTTTTATATTATCGTGTCAATAATGAGGATATTGTAAATTGTCGTCCTTGGCTTTATGAGAAAGTAAAGGAGAGAATCAAAGGATATTCACAAGAAGACGCCATTAAGGAATTGAATTACTGGTGTGCAGAAAATGTGACCTATGCCGCTTCCGATGAGAGAACATTAAATCCAATTGCTGTATATAAAAGTATTGCTGCTCGCTGTGGAGAAGAATCTACTTTTTTTGTATCAGTATTAAGAAGTGTTGGGATTCCTGCAAGGCAGGTGTATACCCCAAGATGGGCTCACTGCGATGATAATCATGCATGGGTAGAGGCATGGGATGGGGAAACATGGCGTTTTTTAGGTGCCTGTGAACCAGAGGAAGTGTTGGATAAGGGATGGTTTACTAATGCGTCATCAAGAGCTATGCTTATTCATACGAGAGTCTTTTCCGACTATGTTGGGGAAGACAGCATGAAAAAAAATGAAATAACGGGAAGAGATGGTGCTGTTATTTTTTATAATGATACTGCTGTCTATGCAAAAACAACAGTTTTGACCGTTCATGTGGAGAGAGAAAATGGAACAAAAGCGGTGAATTGTCGCATTCAATTTGAATTGATGAATATGGCAGAATTTTATCCAATTTCCACCCAGTACACCGATGAAGAAGGAAGAGTATCCTTAGAACTTGGCGAAGGTACAGTACAGATTTTTTGTTCTTTTCATGATGAAATTGGAAGTGTACTCGTAAATACAGAGGATAGGAAAGAAGTGACAATACGATTAAAAAATGAGAAAGTGTTTGTGGAGGAAGAAGCAGAAAAAGAATGGCAATTTTTTGATTTAATAGCGCCTTTGGATTATCCAATGCACCCTAGTCAATTGACAGCTGAGCAGAAAGAACAAGGAAGAGTGAAAAAACAAAAGGCCGATCAAATAAGAGATAAAAAGAAAGAGAATTTTTATCAAAAAGAAAAAGCAAAAAAATATGAAGGAAATGAAACGGCAACTACCATTTTAAAAAATGCATATGGAAATTTTGATGAAATTTATGATTTTTTAAAGAAGGATAGCAATCCATATCGCTTATTTCTTTTACAAACATTAGAAGTAAAAGATAATAGAGATGGGAAAAGTGAAGTACTAGAAGAACATTTACAAGAATCTCTTCTTGTAAAAGAAACTGCTTTTGCTTATTTAGAAAAAATGGGAGAGGAACAAGAACAGTTATTTCTCCAATATGTGATGAATCCGAGAATTCGTCATGAGATGATTCGTCCTTATCGAAAAGAAATTTCTAAGTGGTTTACAAAAGAAGAAAAGCAACGGTTTTTAAAAGAGCCAAGCGAGATTTGGGAATATGTGAGCCAACACGTTGTGACAACAGAAGAAAGAAATTATGAAACAGTTGTTACCTCACCAGTTGGGGCATTGATGACAGGACAAGGTTCTGAACTTTCCAAAAAAACATTATTTGTAGCCATTTGTAGAACACTAGGAATTCCTGCTAGAATCAATCCGATTCATGGTAATATAGAGTATTGGAAAGACAGTGGATTTATAAAAGCCAATAGTGGTAGCAAGAAGAAAGAAGAAAAGTTAATAGACGTTATATTTAACTATGAAGGGGAAACAATACCAGCTTATTTTGTAAACTGGACTATCGGCAAATTAGAAAAGAAAAAAGAAGGGTCTGTATTTGAAACACTAGATTATACGAAAACTTCTTTTGAAACAAAAAAAATAAAATTACAACTACCAAAAGGATATTACCGCCTTAATACAACAATGCGTATTCCAAATGGAAATCAAATGATTGCAGTAAAATATTTTGTCATTACGGGGGAAGAAACGAAAAGAGTAAGCTCTTTTCTCATAAGACAACCAAAGACAAAAGATATGTTAGAAGATTTAAAATTAGAGTCTTTTTCCTTGAAAAATGGAAGAAATGAAGATGTTTTATGGGAACAGATTGCAAAAGATAAAGTAGCTCTTCTTGCCTTTTTAGAAGTTGGAATGGAACCAACCGAACATGTCCTTAATGAATTAAAAGGAAAAGCAGAGGAAATCAAAGAAAAAGATTTTACAATTGTATTTGTGTTAAAAGACAAAAAGGATATAGAAAACCAAACTCTAAAGAGTCTGTTAAAGGAATTGCCACAAATTCAAATTTATTATGATGATTTTAAAGAACTTCCAGAAATGATAGCAAGACGTATGTATACGGATCCAGAAAAGTTGCCACTTCTTGTAGCAACAACCGATGGTTATCATGGTCGTTATGCTTGTAGTGGTTATAACGTAGGAACAGTAGAATTACTTTGCAATATTAGAAATATATTATAGAGAAAAAATAAGAAAAAGTGTAGTAAAAATAGGAAAGAAAGTTGAAAGAGTTATGTTTATAGAAGAACGTCATGCGAATATTATAAAACTACTTCAAGAAAATGGAAGAGTGAAAGTTAAGGAGTTAAGCCCGTTATTTCAAGTGACAGAAGATTGTATTCGAAAAGATCTTCGCACGTTAGAAAAGGCTGGGGAATTAAAGAGAACCTATGGAGGTGCTATTTTATCAAAAGATTATCCACTAGTTCGAGATGTGATTGAGAGAAAAGATGTCAATTTAGAACAAAAACGTAAGAACGCTCAAAAGGTTATGGAAACTTTGAAGGACAATGAAACTATTTTTTTAGACATATCCACAACGAATATTTTAGTGGCAAAAGAACTTGGAAAATCCAATCGACGTATGATTGTCGTTAGCAATATGATTGATATTTTAAAAGAGTTATCAAAAAATCAGAATATTACTGCAATTGGAGTTGGTGGAACTTATGTAAAAACAGTCAATGGATTTTTAGGGGCGGAGACAATGGAGATGATTAAAAAATATAGTTTTGATCGTGTATTTGTTGGAACTTGTGGCATCGATATGACCGATCAGAGCATGACCACGTTAGGGGCAGAAGATGGTCTTACGAAAAAAGCGATTTTAGAAAGTGGAAGGCATCGATACTTAGTGATGGAGCGAGAGAAGTTTTATTTTAATGAATGTTATAAGTTTGGTCATGTTCATGAAGTGGATGGTATTTTTACAAATGAATTTCCAGATCAAGCCACAAAAGAGATATTGGATCAGATAGGAGTTAGTTTATATTAGAAAAAGAGAAGGGGATGAAATGATGAAAAATTATTGTTTAGAAGCGTGTGTAGACAGTGTTCAATCCGCCATCAATGCAAAAAAAGGTGGTGCTAACCGATTAGAGCTTTGTGGAAATTTGATTCTTGGTGGAACAACGCCATCCATTGGATTGTTTGAGGAAGTAAAAAAACAAACAAATATGGAGACGAGAGTGTTAATTCGTCCAAGATTTGGAGATTTTTGTTACACAGAAGAAGAATTTCAAGTAATATTAAGGGATATTGATCGGTTTGTAGCATTAGGAGCGGATGGAATTGTAACGGGGATGTTAAAAGAAGATGGAAACCTTCATATCGAACGGATGAAAGAGGTGATGGAACACGCTAAGGGCTGTAAAGTGACTCTTCATCGGGCTTTTGATGTATGTTGCGATCCAAACAAAACATTAGAGCAGGCAAAAGAATTAGGGATTCATACGATTTTAACTTCTGGTCAGGCAGATTGTTGTTTGGAAGGAACGGAGCTCATAAAGCAATTAATAAAAAAAGCAGACAATCAAATAGAGATTCTTATTGGCAGTGGAGTGAATAAAAAGGTCATTGAAGTTGTATACGAAAAAACAAAGGGAACTTCTTATCATATGTCTGGAAAAGAAGTATTACAAAGTCAGATGATTTATCGAAAAGAAGGGGTTAATATGGGGCTTTCTTCTTTTAGTGAATTTGAGATTTGGCAGACAAAAGAAGAGAAGATAAGAGAGGCGGTTTTTGTATTAAAAAGGCTAATAGGATAGAACTGTCGAAAGAAAAAACAGGTAATGATTGACAAATGGAAGAAATGGTGATAATCTAATCCCAAGTAAGTTAGTAGGATATTGAGGATAGAAAAATAACAACGTCAAAAGGTAAAAGGAGGTTTTTTATGTATTATCAATCAATGTTAGAGGTAATTGGCAAAACACCACTTGTTGAGTTAGGCAATTACCAAAAAAAGATGGGGCTTCATGCGAAAATTTTAGGAAAAGTAGAAGGATTAAATCCAGCAGGCAGTGTAAAAGATCGAGTTGCGCTTTCTATGATTTTAAAAGCGGAGCAAGAAGGAAAATTAAAAGAAGGTTCTGTTATTATTGAGCCTACAAGTGGAAATACAGGAATTGGATTATCTGCCATTGCAGCCGCAAAAGGATATCGCATTATCATTGTTATGCCAGAAACAATGAGTGTGGAAAGACGAAATTTAATGAAGGCGTATGGAGCAGAGCTTGTCCTAACAGAAGGGGCAAAAGGTATGAAGGGGGCCATTGCAAAAGCAGAACAACTAGCCAGTGAAATCGAAAATAGTTTTCTCGCTGGGCAATTTGTCAATGAAGCTAACCCAGAGATCCATAAGAAAACAACAGGCCCAGAAATTTGGGAAGATACCGAAGGAAATGTAGATATTTTTGTATCTGGCGTTGGAACAGGCGGTACTATTACAGGAGCAGGAGCTTATTTAAAAGAAAAAAATCCGAATATTCAAGTAGTAGCAGTAGAGCCAACAGGTTCTCCTGTGTTATCAACAGGTACGTCTGGCTCTCATAAAATTCAAGGAATTGGAGCGGGATTTGTCCCAGAAGTCTTGGATACAACAATTTATGATGAGATTATTTGTGTGGATAATGAAAGTGCATTTGAAACAGGAAGAGAGATTGCAAGAACGGAAGGAATTTTAGTTGGAATTTCCTCAGGAGCAGCTGTATATGCCGCGAAAGAATTGGCAAAACGTCCAGAAAATAAAGGAAAGACAATTGTAGTGATTCTTCCAGATAACGGCGATCGTTATTTATCAACACCGATGTTTGCGGAAAATGATAACAAATAATAGCGGAACATATAGTGATGCAGCTAAAAAAATAAAGAAATGATAAGAAAAAGATATGTCGATTAGGAAAAAGACATATCTTTTTTTTATGTGATAGACAATTTCTGTCAAAAGCGAGTTGTTTTGCGACAAAGTGTGCATTGCTAGAAGTAACTTAAAGTCGTAAAGAGCATGCAAGGGATACTTTCTTTTTATAATTTTTTTATGAATATAAAAAGAACATAAAAATCTGATATGATTCTAAGATTATTGATATTTAAGTTTTTTTATAGGAATTGTAAAATAGAACTATAAGAAGGAACAAAAATATAAAATAAATCAGGAGGAACATGATATGAGAATGAAAAAAGTATTAGCAGTTGCAATGACTGCAGCACTTGCAATGACATCATTAGCAGGGTGTGGTGGCTCAGGCAATTCAACAACAACTTCTAATGGAAACTCAGAAGGTGGAACAAGTAGTGAAGTTGAAAAAATGACTTTAAAAGTATGGGCTCCACAAGAAGACCAAGTGCAAACAGACAAATATCCAAAAGGATATTTAAAAGCACTTTGTGATCAGTTTAATGAAGAACATCCAGAATGGGATATCACATTTGAATATGGTGTTATGTCAGAAGCGGATGTTGCAGAATCTGCCATGAAAGATTTAGAGGAAGCAGCGGATGTATTCTTATATGTAAATGACCAGATTCCGAAAATGGTAGAAGCGGGGGCACTGGCTAAGTTAGGTGGTTCTACTGTAGAAGAGATGAAAGCACATAATAGCGAATCTATGGTTGGTTCTGTTACATACAATGATGGTGTCTATGGATTCCCATTTACACCAAATACTTATTTCTTATTCTATGATAAGAGTAAATTCACAGAAGAAGAAGTGAAGAGCCTTGACACTATGATGGAAAAAGATCTTGGAGATGGCGTAAACAACTTCGCATTTGACCTTGATAACAGCTGGTATTTACCTGCATTCTTCTACGCAGCAGGCGGAGAATTATTTGGACCAAATGGTGATGATGAAGCAGCGGGAACAACATTTGGGGATCATCCAGAAGCAACCGAATATTTAATTAACTTATTCAACAATAAGAAATTCTTCTTAGAAGACACAGGTGCTTCTATTGCAAAATTTAAAGATGGTACATTAGGTGCTTATGTGTCTGGTTCTTGGGATGCGGTTGCTATTCAAGAAGCATTAGGAGATAACTTTGGGGTTACAAAACTTCCTACAGTAAAATTAAATGGAAAAGATTCTCAATTATATTCTTTTGCAGGAAGTAAAGCAGTTGGTGTGAATCCAACATCAAAACATATGGCAGCATCTGTTGCTTTAGCAGCTTATTTAGCAGGCGAAAATGCGCAAACAGTTCGTTTTGAAACAAGAAATATTACACCTACATGGGATACAGTAGCTAATTTAGAATCAGTAAAATCAGACGTCGTAGCATCTGCTCAAATTTTAGAAATTAATGAAGCATCTAAAACTCAGCCACTTGTTAAGAAAATGAGCGACTTCTGGTCTCCTGTAGAAGCATTAGGAAAATCTATTGTTCAAAAAGATACAACATTAGAAAATGCAAAAGAAGCGACAACACAGATGGGCGAAGGTATTATGAAAGAATAAGTCAAGCGGGGATTGAAAGATTCAATGTTAGATGACTGACATAGAAAAGGGGCTAGTTTCATAGGAAAAGCAAATGAAACAGCCCTTTTCTTATCGGAAAACTGAGCCAAGGAGGTAGTCCAGTGAAGGCGAATAAGAATAAAATAAAAGAATTTCAAACAGAATATACAGTGATAAACGGGTTAACAAAAGGGGACGTATTTACAAAACTATCAGCCGTTATTCTTGGAGCAGGAAACTTTGCAAGAAAAGAATTTGTAAAAGGAATTTTATTCTTGCTTACAGAGGTAATTTTTATTGCCGTGATGGTCGTATTTGGTGCACATTCTCTTGCCATGCTTCCATCTCTTGGAACAAAGGAAACTGGGGAAGTATTTAATGAAGCATCTGGTATTTATGAATATGTACAAGGGGATAATTCCATGCTCATCTTGCTCTATGGTGTCATTACATTTTTTATGATAGGGGCTTTTATTATAGTTTGGAGAGCAGCAATTAAATCCGCTTATAAGGCCCAGTGTAAAAAAGAACGTGGAGAAGTAATTCCAACATTTCGTCAAGAAATTAGTACCTATTTTGATACAAACCTTCATAAGACATTATTATTCCTTCCAGTTATGGGAATTTTAATTTTTACAATTATGCCATTGATTTTCATGATCAGCATGGCGTTTACCAATTATGATCGGGATCATCAACCACCTGGAAAATTGTTTGATTGGGTTGGTCTTGTAAACTTTGGTAAAGTACTTGATTTTACAAGTGATCTCGGTAAAACATTCTGGCCAGTGCTTGGATGGACGATTGTATGGGCAATTTTTGCTACTTTCCTAAACTATATTTTTGGTATGGTATTAGCTCTTGTCATCAATCGAAAAGAAACAAAATTTAAAAGCTTTTGGCGTTTTGGATTCGTATTATCTATTGCGGTACCATCTTTTGTTACGCTTTTGATTATGAATCAGATGTTACAACCAAATGGTGCGATTAATGTATTATTGCGACAGATAGGCTTAATAGGAATGCATGATTCGCTACCGTTTTTAACAAATGTAACATGGGCAAGGGTAACCGTTATTGTCATTAACTTATGGGTTGGTATTCCATATACAATGCTTACTATGACAGGAATTTTACAAAATATACCAAGTGATTTATACGAAGCGGCAAAAATTGATGGTGCTAACGCTATGACGATTTTTTGGAAAATTACAATTCCTTATATGTTATTTGTAACGGCTCCAAGTTTAATCACAACTTTTGTTGGTAACATCAATAACTTCAATGTTATTTACTTGTTAACAGGTGGTGCTCCATCAACCATGTCTTATTATAAGATGACAGCTGGTAAGACAGACCTATTAGTAACATGGCTTTACAAGTTAACGATTGAAAACAAAGACTATTCCTTCGGTGCGGTTATCGGTATTTTAGTATTTGTGATTACAGCAACATCTTCTCTTATCGTATATAGACGTACCGCAGCTTATAAAAACGAGGAGGGATTCCAATAATGAAGAAAAAAACAATAACCAATCTTATCATTCATCTTATATTGGCGATTTTAGTTGTTATTTGGGTACTTCCAATTATCTGGATTGTATTGATTTCTTTCCGTGAAGAACAAGGTGCTTATACAACAACATTCCTTCCAACCGCATATACGATTGATAACTATGTTCGTCTCTTTAAAGAGAGAGATGTATTTAACTTTCCACTTTGGTTTGCAAATACATTTATCGTATCTTGCTTTAGTTGTGTGATTGCAACCTTTTATACATTAGCAGTTTCTTATAGTATGTCCAGAATGCGATTTAAGATGAGAAAACCGTTTATGAACATTGCGTTAATTCTTGGTATGTTCCCAGGATTTATGTCTATGATCGCTGTTTACTATATTTTAAAAGGTGTTGGACTTACAGATGGTTACTTAAAATTAGTGGCATTAGTGCTTGTATATTCTGGTAGTGCAGGGCTTGGATTTTATGTGGCAAAAGGGTTCTTTGATACGATTCCAAAAGCCATTGATGAGGCGGCATGTATTGATGGCTGTACAAGATGGCAGATTTTTACAAAGATTACCATTCCACTTTCAAGACCAATTATTGTTCAAACAGTATTAAGCGCATTTATGGCACCATGGGTAGACTTTATTTTTGCAAAAGTTATTACAGGTGGAGAGCCAAAATACTATACGGTGGCCATCGGCTTGTGGAATATGTTGACAAAAGAAAATATTACACAATATTATACAAGATTTGCAGCAGGGGCCGTTATTGTATCGATCCCAATTGCAATTCTCTTTATGAAGATGCAAAGCTGTTATATGGAAAGCAACGCTGGAGCGGTAAAAGGTTAAGGAATAAAAGAGACAATCCAGTTGCAAGTTATAGAAAAAACCGATATATTGTAAATAGATGTTAAAGGCTCAAGAGGGAAAGGAGACGGATGGCATGATAAAATATTTGGGAAAGAAAATAATGGCGATTGGATTGTCTCTTGTTCTTTGTTGTACAGGGTGTAATAAAGAGTATTTATCCTCTTCCGATAGTAGAGATTCTTTATTAACTTCCTCCATGGACAAAAGGATGAAAAAAGCATCAAAAGAGCCGTTTGGAAGATATCCAGAAACGATTACATATACACTGGGGAAAATATCAAATTCCGATAATGCTGGAATGCCAGAAGGAGATACTTTTGAGGATAATGCATATACACGGTATTTAAAACAACAGTTAAATATTCAAAATGAAGATGTTTTTAGTGGAAGTGGTTCCGATTATAAAAGCATGGTAATTATGGCAATTACATCGGGAGAAATTCCAGATATTATGGTATTAGAAGACTATGAATATTTAAAAATATTAGTAGAGAAAGATATGATTGAAGATCTTACGCCGTACTATGAACAATGTGCTAGTGATCGAATCAAAGAAATTTATAGTAGTTATGGAAGTGACTATTTTAATGAAGTGACCTTTGATGGAAAGATGATGGCATTTCCTGAGACGCTTATTGACAGCGGACCAAATGTTTTATGGCTTCGCTATGATTGGTTAGAAGAATTGAATCTTGAAGAACCAAAGACTATAAAAGATGTAGAAAATATTGCAAAGCAATTTAAAGAGCATGATATGAGTGGCACTGGTGAAACAATAGGGCTTCCTATGACAACGGATATTTCCAGTGACTACATTGCTTCTATGAGTATTTTATTTGCCTCAAAAGGTAGTTATTTAAGAAGCTGGATTAAAAAAGATGGAAGTTACCAGTATGGTTCTGTTCAACCAGAGGCAAAAGAAGGGCTAAAAGAGTTAAGAAGGCTATATAAAGAGGGAACTTTAGATAATCAATTTTTATTTCGAGCTGATAATAATATTGAAGAGCTAATTAAGGACGGAAAATGTGGGATTTTCTTTGGAGAATGGTGGAGTGGCGACAATCCTTTAATGCAAGCAAGAAGTAAAAATAAAGATGCCGATTGGCGACCTTATTTAATTGAGACGGATTCGGATGGAAAGACAAGCTATGTGCAACAAAATCCAGTGGGAAAATATGTTGTTGTAAGAAAAGGATTTGAATATCCAGAGATTGTTATTAAAATGCACAATGTGTTGTTTAATAAATTACAACAAGATGATTCCCAATTAAATGAAATTGCACAATATTATAAAAGGAATGTGGATCCAACAGCGAGACCATGTAGTATTAATGTGGATTATGAAAATGCATTAGAACGATCTTATGAAAATATTCAAGGGGCTTTAACAGGTGAGGTTGATCCACAATCGTTAGAGCTTATGAACTATTCTTATTACAAAGCATGCAAGCGTTATATGGAAAAGGGAAAGGAAGCATCTGATGCGGATTGGGCAGCTTATATTACGCGAATTGTCGCTTGTTCTCTCCTTCAAGAGGATAAGGTTAAGAAGGTAGATACTTATTATTTAGGAGAGAATACAAAGACAATGGAGAAAGAATGGGAGTCATTGATGGCTTTAGAAAAAGAGACTTATTTGAGCATTATTACAGGAGAAAAGCCACTCTCTTATTTTGATACTTTTGTAAAGCAGTGGAAAGCAAATGGTGGGGAGCAAATTACAAAAGAAGTAAATCAAATGTATCAGGAAAAGCATTCGTTTTCCCTGTGAAAGAACCGCGGGGCAAGAGTCCTGCGGTTTTTTATATGATAGCAGATTTCGTTTCCGAATGGATAAAAAAAGCTATATATAAACACAGCTCAACAATAAAAGATGATTGCTGTGTCCTAAAATAAAAAAGGAAAGAGAAAGGATAGGAGAAACGATATGAGAAAAACAGGTGTATTATTACCAGTGGCATCTTTGCCATCCAATTATGGAATTGGAGATTTTGGGAGTTTTGCGTACGAATTTATTGATATTAGCGTGGAGATGGGAATGAAAATATGGCAGATACTTCCATTGAATCCCCTTGGATATGGAAATTCTCCTTATCAGCCATATTCTTCTTTTGCAGGGGATGAACTTTATATTAGTTTAGAGAAATTGCAAGAAAAAGGATTGTTAAAAGAAATACCAGCTCCATTTCATAAAGAAGCTACGAGTATTGATTATAGTGAAGTAAGGGCGTATAAAGAACCTTCCTTAAAAGAAGCGTTTCACAATTTTGTGCCAGATAAAGAGTATGAACAATTTGCGTCTATGGAATGGGTAAAACAATATGCCGTTTTTATCACGTTAAAGAAAGAAAATGGATTGAAATGTTGGAATGAGTGGAAAGCAGAACATCAGACATGGATTATTGATCAGAAATTGGATTTGACACCTTTTGAAGAAGCAATTGCTTATGAAAAGTTTGTGCAATATATGTTCTATTGCCAATGGAAGGAATTAAAGGCTTATGCTAATGAAAAGGGAATTGAGATTATGGGAGATATTCCTTTCTATGTAGGAATTGACTCTTTAGATGTATGGGCAAATCAAAAATGTTTCTTGCTTGATAAATCTCGCCCTACTTATATTGCAGGTGTGCCACCAGATTATTTTAGCGAAGTTGGTCAGCGCTGGGGAAATCCAATTTATAATTGGGAGTATTTAGAGGAAACAAACTTTAAGTTTTGGCTGGATCGCATTGGATATAATAAAAATTTATATGATATTATTCGTATTGATCAT
>OBXV01000724.1_pt1 | contig 12032 bp, 15 predicted proteins | sample 1495451 | NCBI WGS metagenome assembly OBXV01 (sample SAMEA2580178, study PRJEB22360) | human gut metagenome | biome: human gut; feature: human-associated habitat; material: faeces | place: Denmark | collected 2008/2010
CACAACCATAAAAATATTTTTTATACTCTCTTTCGAGTTTTTTCTCCCACCCGTATACTATAAGTGTGATCACAACAGAACTACTAACATATTGTTTTCAAATAAGGAGGATTTAAAATGACACTAGCAAAATACATGACAAAAAAGATACCGAGAACTATATCACTGTCAACGAATACTTCAAAGAAACCGTCGACCAACTTTTTGCATATGCTTTGCAACCTAAAGAAGGGTTTGTAATGGGAAACGATTCTTCCTATTCAAAAAAAGGACTTGTTTCATTATGCACATATGCAATGGCTACACTAGATATGGCTATTTCTGCTGCACGCAGCAGTATTTTATATTTATTGGATACGGTCGAAGACTTTCTTGGAGAACAGCATTATCAAACTTTAAAAAGAAACTTATGTAATTTCTCAAAACTGATTTCAGAAAATGAATTTTCTTCTGCAGAAAATATCGACACTGGAAAAGACTCCGATGTCAAAATGGAAAATGATGATGAAGTCTTTACTCCTTATTCCCTATTTCCTGCAGAAGATTTAAAAGACTTCTTATCTGATGATTCTGAAGAGGAAGATGACTTGTACTGGGATAAGGAAGAAGCGGATGGTCTGAATTGGAATTGGGATGAGGAAGAAGATGATGATATCAATAATGATTGTGAAGGTGATTTTGATGACGACTTTTGTACCTTTTAATTATCCTCAGATAGATATGATAAAAACTGGGGAAAATATTCGTTCTCTATGTGAGGAAAATAATCTTTCTGCTTGTGCAATTGAACGACTGTTTAATATCAGCAATCAGTCTGTTTATAATTGGTTTTCCGGGAAGTCTCTTCCTTCTCTGGATAATTTGCTTGCCTTATCTTCACTCCTAAATGTGCACATGGAAGAGTTACTTGTTTATTCCGTATAATTTCTTGAGCATAAAAGTATAAAATTTTTTCTCCTAAATAAAATACAAAAGGTTCTACTCTGATAAAATAAAAATCATAGAAGAACCTTTTATTATAGCAAAACAAAAGGATCCACTATATCTAGTGCAGAACCTTCCGTAAATCTGAGAAAACGTAAGACAAATATTATATATCTTCCAGCAAACAAAAAAGACGAAAAACCCTTTCATTTTAAAGGTCTTCCGCCAATTCTAAAAGTGACTCCAAGGGGAATCGAACCCCTGATTCCAGCGTGAGAGGCTAGCGTCTTAACCGCTTGACCATGGAGCCATTTGTTTGGTACCTGTATAGTATAGAACACTTTTGGGGATTATGCAAGTCTTTTTTTCAATTTTTTTCAAATTTTTTAAACTTTTTTGTTTTTCTATTTTTTGCTTCTATACTTGAACAATTCTTATCTATCGCCCAAACCTTCCCTTTATAGATTTCACCAGCAGAAACCAGGCGCGTTTCGCCCCTCGGCTTCTGCTGCTGATTTTTCCTACATTCCTCCGGCAAACATGGACATATATCCCTGCACAAAGATAAACAAGATTACCGCCGGAAGAACAAATGTAAGGTACAACTTCATCGGACGGCCACCCGGGAATTTGATTCCGGTTCCGGTATTGGCTTCTTTCAGGAAATGATCCCATCCCCACCCATATTTTGTCACACAGAATAACAGATAGATCAAAGATCCGAGTGGAAGTAGATTGTTGCTGACAAGGAAATCCTCAAAATCCATAATATTCTTTCCAAGGATCTGTATTCCAGACCAATCTGTCAGACCAAGTACACACGGAAGTCCTAACAGGATCAAAAGCGCACCATTTATGAGCAGAGATTTCTGTAAGGACCACCCCCACATTTCTCTTGCAAATGTGATAATGTTCTGGAACACTGCGATAATCGTAGAAAATGCCGCAAATGTCATGAACAGGAAGAACAGACTTCCCCACACTCTTCCGCCTGCCATCTCGTTAAATACGTTCGGCAATGTGACAAATACAAGTCCCGGACCTTCTCCTGGATTGATTCCAAATGCAAAACATGCTGGAAAAATAATCAGGCCAGAAACAATCGCCACTGTTGTGTCAAGTAAACCAACACTGATGGCCTCTCCAGTCAGTGCTCGTTCTTTCCCGATATAGCTTCCGAAAATTGACAGCGCCCCGATTCCAATGCTCAGTGTAAAAAATGCCTGTCCCATGGCTGCAAAAATCACAGTACCGATCCCTGCCTCTTTCATCTTACCGAAGTCCGGTACAAGATAAAAACGGAGACCGTCCATTGCGTTTGGAAGTGTTAGTGACTTCACCGCCAACACCGCCATAATTACAAACAGCGTAGACATCATGATCTTTGTGATTCCCTCCACGCCTTTCTGAAGTCCAAGAGAACACACACACAATCCTGCTATTGAAATTAATAACATCCAGAAGATCATCGCATTTCGATCAGATGTAAATGTAGCAAATACCTGCTCAACTTCCTTTGGCTTCAGTCCTGTAAATTCTCCTTTGAGCATCTTGAAGAAATACGCAAGCATCCATCCACCGATGGTTGTATAAAACATCATCAACAAATAATTACCTGCCATTCCAAAATAACGATAGCAATGCCATTTTGTCCCTTTTGGCTCTAATTTATTGAAGGAAGTAGCAATACTTCTCTGGCTCGCCCTCCCTACTGAAAACTCTGCAACAACAATCGGCAGACCAAGTATAAATAAGAAAAACAAATATACAAGTACAAATGCTCCCCCTCCATATTTTCCCGTAATATATGGAAATCTCCATACATTACCAAGACCGATTGCACAACCGGCTGAAATCAATACAAACCCCAACCGGGATGAAAATTTTTCTCTCTTTTCCATTAATCCTCTTCAATTCCTTCCTCTAATTGTAACGTATCTGGTTCCTTCATCAGAGATTTGACTTTATCGATAGGCACCATAATCTTTAATTTCTGTCTTTGGTTCTCAATCATCACTTCATCATGTTCCCCTCCGAACTCACCATCCAGTGTCCACGGAATCTCTTCCAGAGACTCCAGTTTCAAGCTGTTTGCCTTAAATGTATACATATGTTTTGTATCAATCTGTTCGATCAGAATCGCTGCGATGATCTCCTGCAATGCTAACGGATTCTTTGGTGTCTTAATCAGAGTCACTTCAAACTCTCCGTCATCAAATACAATACTCTTTCCAACCATATTTCGGAATCCGCCGATCGACCTAGAATTTGTTACCATCCCGAAGATAAATTCATCTTCGATCACCTGATCATCATGCGTCACTTTAATCCGGTAAGACGGCACATTATAAAGGCGCTTCATTCCTTCCAGCACATATGCAAGATGTCCGAGAACATTTTTCACTTCCTGCTTTGTCTGATAGGAAACATCTGTAAAAAGCCCGAATGCTGCGATATACACAAAAAAATCGTGGTTAAATTTCCCGATATCACACGGAAAGACAATTCCATTCACTGCCGTATCTGCAGCCTTTAACATATCTTTTGGAATATGTAAACTTCTGGCAAAATCATTCGTCGTACCAGTCGGGATATAACCGATTGGAATCTGTTCTTTTCTCTTCATCATCCCGGTTACGACTTCATCAAGCGTGCCATCTCCACCGCTGCACACAACTAAGTCATATTCTTCCTTAAAGTGACGCACTTTGTGATATCCATCCCGGTACTTCTGTGTCGGATAAACGGTCACTTCGTATCCTGCTTTCACAAAAATATCAAGTACATCTGACAGTTTTGGCTTGATCAATCCCTTCCCTGCGTTCGGATTATAAATAAATAATAATTTCTTCATCGCGTTCTCCTTTCTACTATTTTTATAGGATAAAAAAGAGCATATCACATGCTCTTTTTCCTACCTCTTTTACTTTACATTATTTAAAAACAATTCAATACCCTGAGCTGCCTTTTCTTCGTCCTCACCTTCAGTAACTACTGTCAGCTCTTCTCCGCTGTGAACGTTCAGGCTCATCATTCCCATAATGCTTTTGGCATTAATTCTTTTTTCCTTGATCTCAATATAGATTTGGCTTGCATATTGACTTGCTTCCTGAACAAGCAGCGCAATTGGTCTTGCCTCTAATCCATTGTCAAGTTGAATTGTTACTGGTTTCCTAATCATTGTGTACCTCCTTGTTCGCTCTTACCTTCTCAGCGATCTCACTTAACTTTCTTAGCCGATGATTCACACCCGACTTCCCGACCGGCGGTGTCAGTGCGTCACCTAGTTCCTTCAATGTTGCTTCCGGATAGGCGATTCTCGCAAGAGCAACCTCTCTTAATCCGTCTGCTAATTTTTCAAAACCGATCTCATCTCTGATATATACAATATCTTCCAGCTGTTTGACTGCTGCGGAAACGGTTTTATTAATATTGGCAGTTTCACAATTTACCTTTCTATTCACGGTGTTTCTCATATCTTTTAAAATACGAATATTTTCAAACTCCATCAGTGCAACATGTGCCTCCATGATATTTAGCATATCTGAAATCTGATCTGCCTCCTTGAGGTAGACAACATAGGATTTCTTCCTAAGCACGATCTTGGCACTCATATGCAGACTGTTCATAATATACTGTAATTGCTTCGCCTTGTCTTCAGTCGCACATACCACTTCAAAGTGGTAAGATTTGTAAGGATCACTGATCGAACCTGATGCAAGGAACACTCCCCTCAGAAATGCTCTCCGACAGCATAGCTGACGAATCACCACATTCTTTACAATAGAAAGTTCCTCTCTAATTTCACCCGTATCATCCAATAACTTCACTGCCTGAAGCACTCTCACTGCCTCTTCGTGCCTTGCAATAATAACGGAATAAAAAACACTTCCTTTTTTAAGGTTCTTTCGAATAGAAGTTTCAGTACATATATTAAATGTTTTTTTGATTAATGTAAAGTACTTTCTTGCAACAGTTATATTTTCTGTGTGTACCGTCACCCGGTATCTATCCGAACTGGAGATGGAAATTCTCCCGCAGATACTTATGATCGCCGCAAGTTCTGCAATTTGACAATGCCTTGCACTGCTCATATGCGTGGACAGTTCTTCTTTTACTTTTGCTGAAAATGACATTTTTTCCATTTATTTTACTTTTCCCTGTGAATCTCTTTCAATATCCCGGTGCTCTACCTTTACTCCATATCTGTCATCCTGCTTCAAAAACTGATACAGTTCATTTGCCAGTGTAACAGACCGGTGCTTTCCCCCGGTACATCCAATTGCAATGACAAGCTGATTCTTTCCCTCTATAATGTAGTTTGGAATCAGAAAGGTGACCATATCTTTTAACTTCTCTAAAAATTCCTGTGCTTTTGGTTCCTTCATCACATACTCACTGACCGGACTGTCATTTCCACTCATCGGTCGGAGCTCCTCTATATAATATGGATTCGGAAGAAAACGCACATTGAATACCAGATCTGCATCATTAGGAATTCCATACTTAAATCCGAACGACAATACTGTAATATACAGATTTTTAAATTCTTTATTCTCTACAAAAATTTTGTTGAGTTCACCCTTTAGTTCCCTTGTCAGCATTTTACTTGTATCTACAATATATGTTGCTTTGGATTTTAAAAACTTTAATTTCTCACGTTCCAGTTCGATCCCCTTATCCAGCCGCTCATTTCCTGCGATCGGATGAGTCCGCCTTGTCTCCTGATATCGCTTGATCAGCACATCATCCCCTGCCTCAAGAAACAACACTTCATAAGCAAATCCAGTGTCATCAATCTTCTTTAACACTTCTTCTAATTCTGTAAAATTCCGCTCATCCCGAATGTCAATCCCAAGAGCCAGCTTATCAATCTCTGAATTGGCCCCACTCAAAAGACTTGCCAGAGCCGGAATCACAGGAATCGGAAGATTATCTACACAAAAATATCCAACATCTTCCAGCATCTTCAATGCAGTGCTCTTTCCCGCACCGGACATTCCCGTAACGATCACAAATCTCATCTTAAAATTCTCCTAACATCTTTACTTCCGGTTCCAGTGTCACCCCGGAATTTGCCTTTACGCGCTCCGATACCTGGCGGATCAGTTCCCGTACTTCCGCCGCTGTCGCATTATCCTTATTGATCACAAACCCACAGTGCTTTTCTGATACCTGTGCGCCTCCTACTTGAAATCCTCGTAACCCTGCTTCCTCAATCAGCTTTCCGGCAAAATATCCTTCCGGACGTTTGAAGGTGCTGCCTGCACTTGGATATTCCAACGGCTGCTTTGTCGTGCGCTTCTCTTTGAGTTCATTCATTTTTTCCCGGATTTTTTCTTGCTCCCCATGTGCAAGATGGATTACCGCTTCCAGTACAATATACTGATTTTTCGCAACCTTGCTTGTGCGATATCCCATATCCAGTTCCTCTCTCGGAATCGTGAGCAGTTCTCCTTCCTTTGTCAGAACTGTCACCTGCTCCAGTACATCTTTCATCTCACCGCCGTATGCTCCGGCATTCATCACTGCAGCTCCTCCGATTGTTCCCGGAATTCCGGAAGCAAACTCAAATCCAGCCAGCGACTCTCCTGCTGCCTTTGCTGCAATTGCCGATAAAAGCGCGCCTGCCTGCGCTGTCACAAATTCTCCTTTTACAGAAATTTCACTCATGGATTTGTAAATCTGTATGATAACTCCTCGGTAGCCCTGATCGCTAACAAGAAGATTACTTCCATTTCCTAAAATATAATATGGCATTCCTGCCTCTTTGCATAAGAGAATAATCTTCTGTACTTCTTCTGCACTCTCCGGTGATACAAAGTAATCCGCTGCTCCTCCGACACGGAACGTCACATGGTTTTTCAACGGTTCGTCGGTCAGCACATTTTTTTCTTCAGTCAGCTGTATCAATGCGTCATAAAATTCTTTCTTCATGCTCTATCTCCTGCTTCTATCTATATGCATCATTCATTCTGTTCCTATTCATCCTGTCTCGAAGTATTCCTCCGGGCAGTATCTTTATCATACTATAAAGCCCCCGCAAATTCAATGTACACTTGCAAAATCTCCCGAAATACGGTATATTAGAAGCAAAATGTAAAGCAAAAAAGGAGTGAACTTATCATTGGACTCGAGTGTCGTCATACAATTAATTATTTTAGCCGTACTGATTCTTTTATCAGCATTATTTTCATCGGCAGAGACCTCTTTGACAACCTCTAACAAACTAAAAATTCAATCACTGGCAGACCAGGGAAGCAAGCGCGCCCGCATTCTTCTAAAGATTTCAGAAGATTCTGGTAAAATGCTGAGTGCGATCTTGATCGGGAATAACCTCGTGAACAATGCGGCAACCGCGCTCACGACGTCTCTGATCATTCAGCTATTCGGAAATTCTGCGGTCGGTATTGCGACCGGTGTGATCACTTTATTGATCTTGATCTTCGGAGAAATTTCTCCAAAGACACTGGCAACGATCCATTCTGAAAAGATGGCGCTGCTCTATGCACCGCTGATCCATTTTCTGATGAAGATTTTTACCCCGGTCATTTTTATTGTGAACAAGCTCTCTATGGGAGTTCTGTTTCTTCTGCGTGTCAATCCGGATCAGAAGGTCAACACAATGACCGAACACGAACTTCGGACTATCGTGGATGTCAGCCATGAGGACGGCGTGATTGAATCAGAAGAAAAAGAAATGATCTACAATGTATTTGATATGGGAGATGCCAAAGCAAAAGATATTATGGTGCCTCGTGTCCATGTGACGTTCGCTGATATCAACAGCACTTACGATGAACTGATCGAGATTTTCCGTGAGGACAAGTTTACAAGACTTCCAATCTACGAAGAGACCACTGACAATGTCGTCGGTACAATCAATATGAAGGATCTTCTGTTATACAATTACAATGACAAGAAGGAATTTCATGTCAGAGATATTTTAAGAGAAGCTTATTTTACTTACGAGTATAAGAGCATCTCTGAATTGCTCGTAGAAATGCGACAGGCTTCGATCAATATCGCCATCGTCCTCGATGAATATGGAGAAACTGCCGGACTGATTACCCTCGAAGACTTACTCGAAGAGATTGTTGGCGAGATTCATGACGAGTACGATGAGAACGAAGAGGAGTTTGTCCGTCAGATCAATGACCGGGAATATATCATTGAAGGTTCCATGAATCTTGACGATCTCAACGACAGTCTCGGATTAAATCTTTCCTCTGAAGACTACGATTCCCTCGGTGGATTCATCATCGAACATCTTGACCGTCTTCCTGAACAGGGGGATGAATTGACGACAGATGACGGAATCCGGCTCGTCGTGGAGGCACTCCAGAAGAATCGTGTAGAAAGTGTTCATTTATATATTCCGGAAGGATTCTACGATCGGAAAGAAGAAGACTCTTTCGACTTTTAATCTAACAAAAATGTTGCTGCAATATGGTATCTTACCATTTTACAGCAACATTTTTATTTTCTATGCATTCACCTATTGTTCTCCCAGATTGAGAATATCATTGATCTCTTCTTCCGGCATATCCAGAAAGGCAGATACTTCTTCTATCGTTACATCTCTTCCTGTTTCCTCTTTCAGTTTCTTGATATTATCATCTAAATCTGTATACTTTTCTAAAAGCGTATGGTCTCTTCGCTTCACTTCTGTCTGCTCCTCGATCAGCATCTGCATTCCCGCGCGTACTTCCTCCATAATCTTCTCATGCGCTTCCTCCACGGATTCCAATTCGTCCAGTGCAAGCATCAGGCTTACATTTCCCTCTTGGATCAGATCTCCGAGAAATACTTCTTTGTGATACATCTCTTTCGCTGCTTCCACAACTTTCTCCAAATACAGCTCGATCAGTCTTCCCCTTGCAAGTGCATCTCCTTCTATCGATGCTGCAAATAACTTTTGTCGCTCGCCAGCTTCCTCTGCCTTTATTGTTTTGATTTCTTCCATATAGCGTGCGAGATAACGCTTTCCTCTGTATAGTGCTCCTCTGCCTGTTCTTCTGTCTTCTCAGTAACAGTTCCTCCCTGTTTTACATAGCCTTTGACTGCTACTTTCTGCGACAGCAGATAGTCACAGACCAACTCCATCTGTTCTCTGGAAAGTCCGTCCTCTGCAAAATATTCTTCTACTTCTCTTACCGAAAGTACATTCTGCGCTCCCTGAGCCTTCTGAAGAATTCCTCCTAGTTTCTCCCGAAATTCTAATCTATCACTCATACTTTTATCCTCTTTTCTGCTTTGTATATTTCCCTATTCTACCTATTTCCCCTGCTTTTGTAAAGCATTATGCTCTATTGCCATGTAGTTTCACTGCTTAATGGATCACAATCGTTGGATATCCTGCCCATTTTAACCGCTGTTCCATCTGCGCTGCCTCCTGCAAGGTCGGATAACTTCCGACCACTACACGGTAAAACCCGTTAGAGTCTTCAATTCTTGCGGGATATTCCTGCTCCTGAAGCTCTCTTAACAAGTTATTTGCATATACCTGATTCCGGAATGCTCCGACCTGGACACGGTATCTTCCTCCTGCTCCTCCGGCAGTTCCACCACTTCCCGGCACGGTTCCGCCACTGCTGCTCTCCAAGGTATCAAGAATACCTGACGCGATCGCCTCTGCAATATCCTGAAAATTATCATCAAACAGCTGATTATCTGTGTCTGAATTGATGAACCCAACTTCCACAAGAACTGCCGGCATTTTTGTTCTGCGCAACACGATCAGATTCGGTCTTGCCTTGACCCCGAGATTCACAAATCCAATCGCTTCCAGCTGCTCATTGATATTCTGTGCCATCTCATACTTAATCCCAGATTTGTCATAGACAAGTGACTCTACCCCTGATACTGCATTGGCAGTCGGATAGGAATTCCGGTGAATGGACACAAAAAAATTTACTCCGGCTTTGTTCGCCTCCATTGCCTTCTCATACGGCGACTCATACACATCTGTTGTCCTTGTATACTCTACATCTAATCCGTTATTCTGTAAAATCTGCCCAATCGCTAACGTAAGCTTCAGTGTATCGTCCTTCTCCTGTCTACCGTTATATACTGCTCCCGGGTCACGTCCACCGTGTGCTAGTTGTTGATTGCGCAAATATGGTATGTATTCCCCAGTATATACGGGGAGTTAGAAATGTGTTGAGATTAGATAGCCTTTTTCTCCAAGTCCTCACAGTAAACACTTGAAAATAAATGTTCCAGCTCATTTCCGAAGTTGTATGAGATTTTAAGTTTGCGGTTTTCATAAACTGTTATCTGGTCTATCATTTCCACAATAATATCTCTGTCTAATTCTTCAATGTCTTTCAGTTCCAACAACCGCCTTAACCACGGTGTTGCAAAAACATCTTCTGTTACATTTTCTTTTTTCTTTTCTTCCAGCATTTCAATCTGTTTGGAGTAAAGCTTTTCTTTTTGTTGATAGTCCTCTCGATAAGAAAGAAATTCTTCTTTAGAAATCAGTTCGTCTTTGTAATCTTCATAAATTGACTTTTTCAGCTTCTTCACTCTTTCAAGCTCTGTTTTTAACTTTGTCAGTTCTATGTCGGTTGATTTTCTGATTTTTGTTGCTGTGAAAGATTGTGATTTTACAAGTTCCTGCAAATTCTCTACATTGCGGATAATCTGCTTTAAATCTCCCAGCACAATATCATTCAATACTTGAAATGGGAGAGCATGCGGAGTGCAATAGTCCTTTCCACTTCTTTTGTAAGTTCCACAATAGAATGAGTAAGACCTACTTCCGTCTGCACGTCGCCAGAAATTTTTCATCATTGCCCGACCACAATCGCCACACTTGATAAAACCTGCAAAGATATTTTTATTTGTTTCCAAATCAATATCCCTATGCTTCTTTGTCAGCAGTTTTTGTACCTTATCCCACAGTTGACGGTCTATAATCGGTTCATGCGTATTTTCAACTCTTATCCAGTTTTCTTTCTCAACTGGTCGCTGTTTGCTTCTCATACGCTGATGTTTCTTCCCTTGTATCATATTTCCGATATACATTTCATTTTTCAACATGATATTTACTGTGGAATACGTCCAATAGGAAGTTTTCTCTAAACGGTTGCAATTTTTGTAATTTTCGCCGTTGAGCTTTTTATATTCCGACGGACAAAGGATACCCTCTGCATTTAGTATTTTTGCAATGCTTTGTTTTCCTATTCCTTGTGCATACATAGTAAATACTCTTTTTACAACTTCGGACGCATATTCATCAATCACAAGTTTATTCTTATTTGCAGGAGATTTCTTATAACCATAGCTTGTAAAAGCTCCGATAAATTCCCCTGCTTTCTGTTTTGATTTTACAGTCGCTTGAATTTTATTAGAAATATCTCTTGCATACTGTTCATTGAATATATTTTTAATAGGAAGCAACATATCGTATGACTGCTTCATACTGTCAATGTTATCTGTTACAGAAATAAAACGGACATTAAGCTCTGGAAATATTCTTTCCAAATATCGCCCCGTATCAATGTAATCTCGTCCGAAACGGGAAAGGTCTTTTACAACAACGCAATTTACTTTGTTATCTTCAATATCTGCAATCATTCTATGAAAGTCTGGTCTATTGAAATTCGTCCCCGTAAAGCCGTCATCAATGTAAACATCATATAAGATAAAGTCATCATGCTTGTTCACATATTCTGTTAAAAGTTTTCTCTGATTTCCTACACTATCGCTTTCTTCCTTATCTCCGTCCTCTCGTGATAATCTGATATAAACAGCTACATTAAATAAGTTTGACCCTTTTTGATAAATCATTTTTCCACCTATTCAACTGCCGTACCTATGATAATATTATACCATAAAGTACGGCTTCTTTCCATTGTTTTCAAAGGTTTTACCTTCTTGATATTCCTTTTTTTACATGAGATTTCACGATACGGACAAGTAATTCTTCTACGGAAAATTTACCTAAAAATTCCCGTTCCACGATATATTGTGCAGGTTCTTTTTTAGCCAATTTATCAACCCCCTTAACCAGCTATCTATTCTCAACATACGCACATAGGCTTATCCAATATGCGTCTTTTTCACAATGTTATAGAAGCAGACAGACGGCTTTGGAAAGC
>OBXV01000729.1_pt1 | contig 11936 bp, 8 predicted proteins | sample 1495451 | NCBI WGS metagenome assembly OBXV01 (sample SAMEA2580178, study PRJEB22360) | human gut metagenome | biome: human gut; feature: human-associated habitat; material: faeces | place: Denmark | collected 2008/2010
GTGATTATTTTTTCTTATGTTCTGGCATGGTATCTTCGGTTTAAGAGCGGACTGTTTCAGCAGGATCCGTGGTTTTTATCTCTTCATGAATATATGGGAGCACTTCTCTACATTGTTCCGGGCTACTTAATGTTGTATTATTTATTCCAGCTTTATACGCCGAAGCGGGTACGTGGACGGAGACTGGAAGCATGGAATATTCTGCAGGCAAACACGATTGGGCTGATGGTGTTCACATTCGTGTTGTATATTATAGAGCAAGCAAACTTTTCCAGAAAAATGATCGCGATTTTTTTCTGCGTGAATATTGTGACAGAGATTTTTATGAGAAATCTTGTGCGGCATTTTCTGCGGGATATGCGGAAGCGCGGTTATAATCAGAAACATATGATTTTGATTGGATACAGCCGGGCAGCGGAGCAATACATTGACCGAATCAAGGCAAATCCAGAGTGGGGATACACCATCCGGGGAATTCTGGATGACAATCAGCCGAGAGGAATGGAATATAAGGGTGTCAAGGTGATTGGTACGATTGAAAATCTAAAGATCATCCTGCCGCAGAATCGTTTGGATGAGATTGCGATCACACTTGGAATTAATGAGTATTCCAAGTTGGAATCCATTGTTGCAATGTGCGAAAAATCAGGAGTGCATACGAAGTTTATTCCGGATTATAATCACATTATTCCGACCAAACCGTACACGGAGGATCTTTTGGGACTTCCGGTCATCAATATCCGCCATGTACCACTCAGCAACACATTGAACCGATGGATGAAGCGATTGATGGATATTTTCGGAGCCATCGTCGCAATTATTTTATTCTCTCCGGTCATGCTGCTTGCAGCAATCCTTGTCAAGACGACATCAGAAGGACCGCTGATTTTCAAGCAGGAGCGTGTGGGACTTCACAACAGACCATTTTATATGTATAAATTCCGATCAATGGTTGTGCAGGATAAAGCAGCAGAGAAAGGAAAGTGGACCGTCCAGAATGATCCGCGCGTGACACCGATCGGCAAATTTATGAGAAAGACAAGCATCGACGAACTTCCGCAGTTGTTCAATGTCCTGAAAGGTGAGATGAGCCTTGTGGGACCAAGACCGGAACGACCGTTTTTTGTAGAGAAATTTAAAGAAGAGATTCCGCGCTACATGGTCAAACATCAAGTACGCCCGGGGATTACTGGGTGGGCACAGATCAATGGCTACCGGGGGGACACTTCTATTATGAAGCGAATCGAATATGACTTGTATTATATTGAAAACTGGACTATCGGGTTGGATATTAAAATATTGATTTTGACGTTCTTTAAAGGCTTTATCAATAAAAATGCATATTAGTAAGGAGATTATAGATGGGAACAAAGAGACCGTCCGGGAGACGATATCCGGAAGATGAAAGAGAGATGAGAGCAGCAAGATCCACTTCGGAGCGGAGACGACTTGCACTGGAGGAGAAGAGACGGGCGAAGAAGAAAAAGAGGAGAAGAAGAATCGGTATTTTAGTAGCTGAAGTGATTATCCTCAGTGTATTGTGTGTTTTTGCATATGCGACAGTAAAGATGGACAAGCTTGATTTCAATTTTCTGGATGAAGATAAGCTGGAAGTATATAAGGACACCGGACCGTATACAAATATAGCGCTGTTTGGTCTTGACGCCAGGGAAGGTGAGAGCATTGAGAGCGGTGTGCGAAGCGACAGTATGATGATCGCCAGCATCAATAATGAGACGAATGAGGTAAAAGTCGTTTCTATTTTCCGAGATACACTGTTAAAACAGCAGGACGGTACGTTTGACAAGGCGAATGCGGCATATTCGTATGGAGGGCCGCAGGAGGCGATTGCACTTCTGAACCGAAATCTGGATCTGGATATTAAAAACTACATGAGTGTGGACTTTAAGGCGCTCTCTGATGTGATCGATGCACTCGGCGGAATGGAATTGGAACTGACTGCGGAGGAAGTCGTACATATGAATAATTACTGTGTGGAAACTTCAGAAGTGACTGGCAAAGATTACGAGAGAATCGAGCCGGAAGTGGCAGGAACTTACCATTTGAATGGTGTGCAGGCGACATCCTACGCCAGAATCCGTGCCACGGCGGGAGGAGATTACAAGAGAGCGGAGCGCCAGCGGCTTGTGATCGAGAAGATTGTAGAGAAAGCACAGAAGGCAAATTTAAAAACATTGGATAAGATTATAGACGTCGTATTTCCGCAAGTATCCACCAGCTTTTCTTCTAAAGATCTGATTGGGATTGCAGCGAATGCACTCTCTTATCAGTTGGGAGAGACACAGGGATTCCCATATAGTATTGCAGATACAGATGTAGTCGATGGATATGAAGGCTCTTATGTAGTTCCTTCAGATTTTGACGGGGATGTCAAAAAGCTGCATGAATTTTTGTTCAATGAGAAAGACTATCAGGTATCGGATACGGTCAAGGAAATCAGCCATGAGATTGACGTGATGTCAGGAGCAATTGTGGAAGATGGATATACCGATGAGTATGGGACCGATGAAGGATATTCGGAAGAACCATACGGTGGTTATGAGTCTGACGGTTACGAGACTGATGTTTATGAAAGTGAAAATTACGAAGGCTCTTACTAAGAAGAGAAAAAGAGCAGGAAGACAGGGGACACAAGTGTAATGATGTTAGAAGAAAGAAGAAAAAGAGCTGATGTCATTATTCCGGTCTATAGGCCGGATGAAAAATTAAAAAAACTGTTGGAAGGGTTAAGAAAACAGACGCATTTGGCAGAGCATATTTTTCTGATCCATACAAAGACAGAGGGAGTCTCGTTAGAGTGGTGTAAAGAATACGAAACAGTACAGATTATAGAAATCCGGCCGGAGGAGTTTGATCATGGAGGAACAAGACGGATGGGCGCAGAACTGTCTGACGAGGAATTTCTGATTTTTATGACACAGGATGCAGTGCCGCAGGATCAGTACTTGATCGAAAAACTGATGGAACCTTTCCAAGATTCAAAAGTCGGAGCAAGTTATGCAAGGCAATTGCCGGATAAAGACTGCCGGATGGTGGAATGCTATACGCGAAGCTTTAATTATCCACAGGAAAGCAGAATAAAAACGATTGAGGATGTGGATAAACTTGGAATTAAGACGTTCTTCTGTTCAAATGTATGTGCCGCTTATAAAAAGTCAGTTTATAAAGAACTGGGGGGATTTGTACCGCGGGCGATCTTTAATGAAGATATGATTCTGGCAGGGACAATGATAAAGGCAGGATATGGCATCGCATATGCGGCGGATGCAAAAGTAATCCACTCTCACAATTACAGTGGGAGACAGCAGTTTCACAGAAATTTTGATCTTGCAGTTTCGCAGAAAGATCATCCGGAGATTTTTGCTGGGATCTCATCCGAGAGCGAGGGAATCCGCCTTGTGATTTCAACAGTCAAATATTTATTGAAAAATAAGAAAGGGATGGAAATTCCCGGTCTGATTGTACAGAGTGGGTGCAAGTTTCTGGGATATAAACTGGGGCTGCATTATGAGAAGCTGCCGGAATGGCTTGTTTTGCGTTGCACGATGAATAAAACTTACTGGAAATCACAAAAAAACGCATAAAGTCATTGTAGTTCGCTGATAAGTGCGATATGATAAAAGATAGCTTACGGATAAAAACATAGAAGAACAGTTGTAGGAAAAGAAGAAAGGATACAATTATGACACAGAGACAGTCAAGAAGAAGACGTGCAAGGAGAAGACGGAAGCATGGATTTTCCACATGGTCACTGGGAAAGAAGATTTTATTAGTTTTTGTCATTGCATTGCTTTTGATGATCACGGTAGGTGTTGTCTATGCGGCAGATAAGCTTGGCAAACTTGAGCAGACGAAGCTGGACACAAAGAAATTGAGTATTTCAGATGAAATTGATCTTGGAGATGGATATACAAATCTCGCATTGTTTGGACTGGATTCCAGAGATGGGGAGTTAGGCGAAGGTGTCAGAAGTGACAGTATTATCATCGCAAGTCTGAACAATAAAACAAAAGAGATTAAGATGGTTTCTTTATATCGTGACACGCTGTTAGAACTGGAAGACGGAAGTCTGAACAAAGCAAACTCGGCATATGCATTCGGAGGTCCGGAAGAAGCGGTCGCGATGATCAATAAAAATCTGGATCTGAATATTGAGGATTATATTGCAGTGAATTTCAACGCACTTGTCGATGTCATCGATGCACTTGGCGGCATGGATGTAACATTGTCTGATGCGGAAGTAGTGCATATGAATAATTATTGTGTGGAGACTTCGGAAGTGACAGGAAAGTCTTATACAAAGATTGAACCAGAAGTTGCAGGAACGTATCACCTGAATGGAGTGCAGGCGACATCGTATGCACGTATCCGCTACACAGCCGGAGGAGATTTTGAAAGAACAGAGCGTCAGCGTTTTGTTCTGGAACAAATAGCGGAGAGTGCAAAAAAGGTAAGTTTTTCTTCGTTGAATTCCATCATGGATAAAGTATTCCCTCAGGTGGCAACAAGTATGGAACTTGGGGAAATGTTAAAATATGCCAAAATAGGAACCAGTCTTAAGATTGGCGCTACGAAAGGATTCCCGGAAGCCAATACGAGTGATACACTAAGTGGTGTCGGAAGTGTAGTAATTCCAGACAGTCTGATCCAGAGTGTCAGAGAACTGCATGAATTTTTATTTCCGGATCTGGAGTATGAAGTGTCTTCCACTGTGACTGCGATAGATGAAAAAATAAGAAATAAATCTTTGGACCGTTCGGATGGATCTGATTTTGTGGAGGATGAAGTAAACTTCTATTCGGAACCGCAGTATTATGAGTATGGAAGTCCGGAACAGGATGTATGGACTGGCGGAGAGACTCAGACACCAGATTATGGAACAGGAGATTCTTCGGGAAGTATCGAGGGATCAGGAACTGGAGAATCAGGTTTGCCGGGAGGTGACGGAACCATTTCACCGGACGGAGGTGGAAGTGATCTCGGCGGTGGAGATGTAGGAGACAGTATGGGAGGCGGAGAGACTGGCGGTGTTGATACCGGAACCGGTCAAGAGATGACGCAATAACAAGAAACATACGATAAAGAGGATAAGAGGATGAAGATAGCAAAGAAAACAGCAGCATTTTTATTGGTATTATTTTTGGGAATCCAATGTATGCCGTTGACTGCACTGGCGGCGGACGGAACATTGTCATTCTCAGATCCTACTGCAAAAGCAGGAGAAACGATAGAAGTAACTGTCAAGATTAACACAGCAGAGGGACCGATCGGGGACGGTCAGGTACAGGTTACCTATGATCCGACCTATCTGGAATTTGTCAGTGGAGTCAATGCGACTGGAGAAGCAGGAACGATTACGCTTTCTGCATCCGGAAATGGAACAGATTCTGAACTCGCATACAGCATGACCTTCAAGGCTTTGGCAGAGGGAGAGACAACTTTGCAGGCAGTGGGATATACAGCGTATACGTTTGGCGGTGAAGAATTGAATCTGACACTTGGGACATCTGCGGTTAAGATTGAAGCGGGAGATGGCACACAGCCGGCCGCTGCACAGCAGCCAGGCACACAGACTATGATTGAGCTGGATGGAAAGCAGTATTTTATTGCAGATGATATTCCAGAAGCGCTGATCCCGGAAGGATATGAGAAGAGCCAGCTCACATATGAGGGAAGCCCACATACAATCCTTGTGCATACCGGAAGCGGTCAGAAGATGATTTATTTGATGGATACGCAGGGTGAGGGAAACCTGTTTTTATATGATAGTGAGACAGATCATTTCTCTGCGTTTGAAAAGATAGACTTATCAAGTGATTCGTATATTCTGATCACAGACGACAAAGAAAGTGCAAATATTCCGGAAGATTATGAGGAAACAACAATTCAGATCAATGGGAAAGTATTTCCTGCATGGCAGAATGTAGTTGACACAAAATTGGCTGATTTCTGTCTGGTATATGCAGTGGATAATGCTGGTAAAAAAGGGTTATACCAGTACGACAGCACACAGAAGACCTACCAGAGATTTCTTCCTCCAACGGCAGAAAAAGAGAAACAAGATGGTTCTGTTGCAAATAAGGTGACAACATTTGTAGAGGAGAATCTTCCGAAAATCATGGTAGGGGCTTGGGGAGTTTTCCTGATGATGTTGCTGCTCATTGTGATCCTTGCTGTAAAACTTCGCCATAGAAATGAAGAACTAGATGATTATTACGATCAGGAATATGACGAAAATCCGCGTGCAGGGAGAGGGTTCTCGTCAGAGGATTATGATGAGTCCGACGACGATGACTATGATTATGAAGAGGATTATGACGAGTCTGACGATGATGACTATGATTACGAAGAGGATTATGACGAGTCTGATGATGATGACTATGATTACGAAGAGGATTATGATGAGTCCGAGGAAGATGACTATACTTATGAGGATGCTTATGACGAGACCGAGGACGATTATGACGATGACTATGATTCGGAAGATGCTTATGATGATTTGTTAGACTATTATGATGATGACGATGATTATGAGTTGGAGCGGGAGATTCTGGACGAGGATGAAGGATTTTTCGATAAGAGAAGCGGTAAAAAAAGAGGAATCGATTTAATCTAACCAGTAGTGTAGAAAGAAAAGTTTCAATGAAAGGGGAGTACGAATCATGAAGATGAAGAAAGTAAAAGCAGTTTTAGCAGCATTTGCGCTGATTGCTATGATGCCGTTTCAGGTAATGGCAGCAGATGGAAGTATTATGTTTTCTGATCTGACAGAAGAAACGGGAAGAAGCGTAAAGACAGGTGAGACGGCTGAAATTAAATTTGCGGTAGCCTCTACAGCAGGTGCGATTGGAGAGGCCAATGTCACTTTGACTTATGATGCCAGCGCGCTGCAGTTTGAGGGCGCAGAAGGTGTCACAGAGGGAAGTGAAAAAGGATCGCTGGTCTATACGGGAAAAGGGGATGGAACAGCAGCAGAATTAAGAACAACTCTGAAATTTAAAGTATTAAAAGCAGGAGATTTGTCGATCCATGTCGCATCTTATCAGGTGACCTCCAGTGTGGGAGCACAGCTGACTGAAGTGGAAACAGGAAGTTCTGCAATCACAGCACTTCCAGGGGAGACAGAGGTGGCAGAGCAAACTGGCAGCGAACAGCAAGGACAGACGACAGGAGAAGCAATTGAGATTTCAGATACATACAAGATCACGCTTCTCACAGAAAAGCCGGATACAGAACTGCCGGAGAATTATGTAGATACAGAATTGACATTGAATGGAAAATCTTATCCGGTATGGCAGGATGAGAATAAATCTTCTTATTACATCGTCTATGCAGAAAACAGTGATGGTGAAAAACAGTTATATCAGTATGATTCAAAAGAGGGAACTTACCAGAGATTTATTGCGCCGGAGACAGAAAAAGACAGCGCATCGGGAATCAAAGGGAAGATCAAAGGTGTGTTGGAAGGACATCTGATGCAGGCAGTTATCGGAGTGGCTGCGGTTGTCGCATTCCTTCTTCTGATGGTGTTGATTCTTGCAATTAAATTGCACAGACGCAACCGAGAACTGGATGAGATGGAGCTGTTCGGTATGCAGGAAGACGATGATTTTGAAAATGACCTTTCAGACTATGAAACAGATGCTGATGAGGTTGAGTTTGATGACGATTATGATGAATATGAAGAGGATGATTACGAAGAGGATTACGATGACGAAGACGACTTTGATGATGAGGACGACTTCGAGGATGACTTTGATGATGAGGAAGATCGCTCTAAGACATTTTCCATGGACTTCATTGATCTTGATTAAGAATACATTCTAGTATGAGAATCTAATACTGTGCAATCATGACAGGATAAAAGCTGTTGTGGAACAAAAAATTATGAAAATGTGTGTATAGATAAAATCTGTGAAACAGTTTTCTAGTGTAATTTTGTTCTGCGACAGCTTTTCTATTTGAGAAAATGCTTTACAAAATTCGATATTCTTGCTACAATACAACACGAAAATGCAAAAAAAACGGATGTTTGTGCAAAAAGGAGGACTTATACCATGTGTGGGATTGTAGGATATATAGGAAATGAACAGGCGGCACCGATACTGTTAGATGGATTATCCAAGTTGGAATACCGAGGATATGATTCTGCGGGGATTGCTGTCTATAACGGAGCGGAGATCGCAGTTGCAAAGTCTAGAGGAAGATTACATGTGTTGAGTGAGTTGACACAAGAGGGGAAAAGTCTTCCGGGGACAAGTGGGATTGGGCATACGAGATGGGCGACACATGGTTCACCATCGGATCAGAATGCACATCCACATGTCAACAAGGAAGAAAGTATTGTGGTAGTACATAATGGAATTATTGAGAATTATTTGAAACTCAAGAAGAAATTAGAGAAAAAAGGATATGAGTTCCAATCGGAGACAGACACGGAAGTGATCGCGCATCTTTTGGATGATTATTACAAAGGCAATCCGTTGGAGGCCATTACAAAGATCATGCATCGAATGGAAGGCTCTTATGCACTTGGAATTTTGTTCAAAGATCATCCGGGAGAACTTTACGCAGTGAGAAAAGACAGCCCGCTGATCGTAGGGCGTACAGACGGTGGAAATATCATTGCATCTGATGTTCCTGCTGTCTTGAAATATACAAGAGATGTGGTGTTTATTGAAAATGAGGAGATTGTAAAGATGACAAAAGAAGAACTGTCATTTTTCACAGTGGATGAAGAACCAATCGAGAAAACAACAACAAGAATTGAGTGGGATGTAGATGCGGCAGAAAAGGGCGGATATGAGCATTTTATGCTGAAAGAAATGTATGAACAGCCAAAAGCAATTACAGATACTGTTGCACCGAGAATCAAAGAAGAACAGATTGTGATTGAAGAATTAGGTATGAGTGATGAGGAAATCAAAAGCATTCAAAAAATTATGATCGTTGCCTGTGGATCAGCATATCACGCAGGTGTTACGAGCAAGTACATTTTTGAAGGGCTGACAAGAATTCCGGTCGAGGTAGATGTTGCATCGGAATTTCGATATCGGGATCCAATCCTTGGAGACGGTACACTTGTACTGATCATCAGTCAGTCAGGAGAAACGGCGGATTCACTGGCGGCATTGCGCGAAGCAAAGAGAAAAGGAAGTAAGGTACTTGGGATTGTCAATGTTGTGGGAAGTTCGATTGCAAGGGAAGCGGACAATGTGATGTATACATGGGCAGGACCGGAGATTGCAGTCGCTACTACGAAGGCATATTCCTCTCAGCTTGCAGCACTGTATCTCCTTGCAATGAAATTTGCGGGCGTGAGGGGGAAAATAACACCAGAATTGCAGAGAGAAATGTTGTCAGATTTAAGAAAACTTCCAAAACAGGTAGAAGTACTCTTAAAGCAACAGGAGAAAGTTCAGAAATTTGCAAACAGATATCTGGCTGCAAAGGACATATTTTTTATCGGGCGTGGAATTGACTATGCGATTTCGATGGAGGGATCTTTAAAGTTAAAAGAGATTTCCTATATCCATTCAGAAGCCTATGCGGCAGGAGAATTGAAACATGGAACGATTTCTCTGATCGAGGAAGGAACACTTGTGGCAGCGGTATTGACACAGGAAGATCTGTACAAGAAAATGATCAGCAATATGGTTGAGGTAAGAACGAGAGGTGCTTTTGTTCTTGCAATTACAAATGAAGGCAATACGGAAGTAGAGAGAGCCGCCGATTACGTTCTCTATATCCCGAAAACAAATAAATACTTTACAAATTCACTTGCGATCATTCCGCTGCAGTTATTTGGATATTATGTGTCAGTCGGAAGAGGATGCGATGTGGATAAGCCGAGAAATCTCGCAAAATCGGTGACAGTAGAATAAACAAGATCTAAAAACACTTTTTTTTAACGAAGAGAACACAATTCCATCACAAATATCGCTTATACTGATAATCACAAAAGCGAAAGAATATGTGAAAAGGAAGGGAGACTTGTTTATGGATAATCAATATAATTATAATACACCAAATGATCAGTTTCAAAATCAGGCAACGGGGAATGGAGGACCGGATTTTCATTTCGGACAGACAGACCCAGATTTTTCTCACAGAAAAAAAGAAAAGAAACCGCGAGATCATAAAAAAGCAGCGAAAATTGCAGGAGGGCTCTGTTTTGCAGTTGCATTTGGCGTGATTGCAAGTGCGGCGTTTCAGACAACCAATTTCGTGGGAAATGCTCTTTTCGGAGAAAAAGTAAAGACAGAAAAATCTTCTGAGAAGAAGGTCGACAGTACATCTTTGACAAGAACATCAAGCACAGTGACATCTGACGTGTCAGAAGTAGTAAACAGTGTGATGCCGTCGGTTGTATCTATCACAAATATGAGTGTACAGCAAGTACAAAGTTTCTTTGGAGGAACAAGCAGTCAGGAAGTACAAAGCAGCGGTTCAGGAATCATTGTCGGACAAAATGACACAGAACTTTTAATCGCGACAAACAATCATGTTGTGGAAGGAAGTACAACATTGACTGTCAGCTTCATCAATGAGTCAAGTGCAGAAGCAAAGATTAAAGGAACAGATGCATCAAGAGACCTTGCAGTCATTGCGGTTCCACTGGAGAACATCGAAGAAGAGACGATGGGAGAAATCAAAGTAGCAACCTTGGGAGATTCCACAAAGCTTCAAGTAGGGGAACCGGTAATTGCAATTGGAAATGCACTTGGTTATGGACAGTCAGTGACAACAGGAATTGTCAGTGCATTGAACAGACAGATTGATATGGAAGGATTTGATGCAGAATTGATTCAGACAGATGCTGCAATCAATCCGGGAAACAGTGGTGGAGCCCTTGTCAATGCGAATGGAGAGGTGATCGGAATCAATACAGTGAAAGTAAGCAGCGATGCGGTAGAAGGAATGGGATATGCAATTCCAATTTCTGATGCAAATGAGACGATCACAACTTTGATGAACAAAGAAACAAGGGAGCAGGTACCGGAAGATGAGAGAGGATTTTTAGGAGTTGAAATCACAAACGTGGAGGCAGAAAGTGCCGAATTATACGGTATGCCGACCGGTGTTTATATCAGAAATGTCATCGAAGGAACCGGAGCGGAGAAAGCAGGACTTGTGCGTGGCGGAGTCATTACAGAGCTTGACGGAAGCAGTGTAGACAGTATGACAACACTCCAGAATTTACTTTCTTACTACCGTGTGGGAGAAACTGTGACACTGACGGTAGAGATGCCGGGAAAAGACGGTTCGTATGAAGAAAAAGAAGTGGAAGTTGTCTTGAGTGAAAAACAGACTGAAACAGCAATTCCAAAGAGATAGGAAAAGAAGATAATAAAAAAGAGCATCCTTCAGAAAACGAAAACATTTCCATGAATGGTTTTCTTAGAAGGATGCTCTTTCTCTTTTAGAATGTTATTCAGTGTCGCACTTGAAGCAAGATTTCATATCAAATTCAGGATTGAACGCATAGAAGTTTTTGCTGTCCAAATGATCTTGAACGATTCGGAGACTTTCACCGAAACGCTGATAATGAACAATCTCACGTTCCCGTAGAAAACGGATTGGTTCGCAGATTTCAGGATCTTTCACCAACCGGAGAATATTGTCGTAAGTGGTTCGAGCTTTCTGCTCTGCGGCCATATCTTCATGGAGGTCAGTGATTGGATCCCCTTTGGATTGGAAATAAGTTGCAGTCCAAGGTGTTCCTCCGGCAGACTGAGGCCAGAGTGCGAGAGTATGGTCGACATAATATTTGTCAAAGCCAGATTCTTTAATCTGTTCCGGAGTTAGATCTTTCGTCAGTTGGTATACGATTGCGCAGATCATTTCCATATGAGCAAGCTCGTCAGTACCGTGATGTTATCAGTAATATAAACAAACAAAAAACTAGGATTTCG
>OBXV01000735.1_pt1 | contig 11811 bp, 8 predicted proteins | sample 1495451 | NCBI WGS metagenome assembly OBXV01 (sample SAMEA2580178, study PRJEB22360) | human gut metagenome | biome: human gut; feature: human-associated habitat; material: faeces | place: Denmark | collected 2008/2010
AAGAAGAAAAGGCATATTATGTCATTAATGACGTAGAAAACGGAAAAATTGAACTTTAATTTAAACAATAATTTCATCAGTTGTCCGTTGCAGACTGAATATTTTTTTGGTATAATGTATACAAGAGGGACAGAACTCTGTTCCTTTTGTAGAAAATAAGGGACAAAAGGGACAAGAATGAATCTGATCTTAGCAGATAAGTTTTCTTTTTTAGAAAAGGGTGAAGGAGAAAAACTATTTGTTATATATTTAACAAAATATCACAATTATGAGAAATAAGCTTTGCGATTTTCTCATAAAAATCAAGTAATGAGCAAGTAATCATCTAATTATTTAGGAGGAAAATCTATGAGAGGTTTAGAGACACCTGTTAGAAAGTTAAGAAGACAAGTCTTTACAGAAGTAGCAAAAGTTGCATATGAAGCAGATACTGAAAATCTGAATGATGCAATTGAAGCAATCCCTTACAAAATTACACCAGGAGATGTTCCAGTTTATCGTGAAAGCATTTATCGTGAAAGAGCAATTGCCTCTGAACGTGTTCGTTTAGCAATGGGTATGTCACTTCGTCCAGAAGACAAACCAGTTCATATTACAAGTGGAATTGAAGCAAGCAATATTGATGAGAAGTATTATGAACCACCTCTTATGCAGGTAATTCCATCCGCTTGTGATGGATGTCACGAGAATATGATTCTCGTAACGGATATGTGTCGTGGTTGTGTAGCACATCCTTGTCAAGAAGTATGTCCAAAAGATGCAATTTCTTTTGCACCAAATGGCAAATCCATTATTGATCAAGAAAAATGTATCAAATGTGGAAAATGTAAATTAGCCTGTCCATACAATGCGATTATTAAACAAGAACGTCCATGTGCGGCATCTTGTGGTGTAAAAGCTATTGAAAATGATGCGTTAGGACGTGCTCATATCAATATTGATAAATGTGTATCTTGTGGTCAGTGTATGGTAAGCTGTCCATTTGGAGCAATTGCAGATAAATCACAGATCTTCCAATTGATTCGTTGTATGAAAGAAGGAAAAGAAGTAATCGCAGTACTTGCACCAGCGGTTGTTGGTCAGTTTGGACCAAATGCTTCTATCCAAAAGATCAAAGCAGCTTTAATGGAAATTGGATTTAATGAAGTATATGAAGTAGCACTTGGTGCGGATATTGGAGCAGTAACAGAAGCACATCACTATGTAGAAAAAGTTACAACAGGAGAACTTCCATTCTTATTAACATCTTGTTGTCCATCTTGGTCTATGTTAGCGAAGAAATATTTCCCAGAAATGATCGATAGTGTTTCTAATGCTTTAACACCAATGGTTGCAACAGCGAGAACTGTAAAACAGATTCATCCAGAGGCTCACGTAGTATTTATTGGACCATGTGCATCTAAGAAATTAGAGGCCATGAGAAGCTCTGTTAGAAGTGACGTAGACTTCGTTATTACATTTGAAGAGTTAGCAAGTATTTTTGATGCAAGAAATATTAACTTTGAAGAATTCACAAAAGAAGAGTCTATTCATGATGCAACAGGTGCAGGTCGTGGTTATGCAGTTGCAGGTGGTGTTGCAAATGCCATTGAACAATGTATTAACGAATACTATCCAGGTGTTGATGTATTAATTGAACATGCAGAAGGCCTTGAAGAGTGTAAGAAGATGTTAATGCTTGCAAAAGCTGGTAAGAAAGATGGATGCTTAATCGAAGGAATGGGTTGTCCAGGTGGTTGTGTGGCTGGAGCAGGTACAAATATCCCAATCAATAAAGCCACAATGGAAGTTAAGAAGTTTGTAAAAGCATCTTCAAAAGCACTTCCTCCAAAAGAATTAGCTGAAATTGAGTTAAACTAAATAGAAAATTAGACAGAATATAGTTCTTGTTTTTATAGAAAAAGGATAGGCAGTTGCCTATCCTTTTTCTTATTCTTATGAATAATATCCTTGCATAATTGCAGTAATAATTGTTTGCTGAGTGATTTCCTTTGTTGTACGATTGAATAATCCAAAGCCATATTTTCCGTTATATCCATTGTCCCAATACATTGGAATACACCCATTTGCTTTGCTAATCTCACAAACTTTTTTTGCAAAATAAGCACGATAATAAGTATTAGAAGAATCATCTAATGATTTATCAATAGAGCCGTATTCACCAACAAGGATAGGATAACCTTTATCAACAAAAGTTATTTTTAAGCGATTAAATTGATATACTAAATAATCTTCGCCTGCATAAGAGGCAACCTTTGAACCATCGGTTGCTTGGTTTCCCCATTGTGTAATCGAGCCATTTTCAGCTCCACAAAAGTCCCATGGAGAATAATAATGGACAGAGATCATAATTCTTTGCTCTTGGCTAGAGATAGAAGAGGAGCGGTAATTATCGGTTGGTAATTGAAAACCGTAATCTCCAACGGTATATTCAATATCCGTATTCCAACCTGGAATAATTAACCACCGTTTTGTATTATTACCGCCTGTCTTTCGAACCGTATCCACAAAAATTTGATTATAGGCATTGATATTGTTGTAATAGGTTCTATTTGGAGTGGAGTAAGTTCCATCAAATTCTTCATTCATAGATTCAAATAACAGATGTTCATCATAGTCTTTGAATCTAGTAGCAATTTGTTCCCAAACTCGCTCATATTTTTTCTTAATGGTAGTCTGATCCGCTCCATTACAAAGCAACCAGCTACCATCCATAGAAAGATAGCCATCACCGTGAATATTAATCACAGCATATAATCCGTTATTAATACAATAATCAACAACCTGCTGAATTCGATCTAACCATGCGCTATCAATTGTATAGTTGTTCCAATCGTTAATTTTAGAAAAATAGGATACAGGAATTCTGACTGACTTAAAACCTGCCTGTTTTACTGATTGAATGAGAGATTCCGTAATCACTGGGTTGCCCCAGTTCGTTTCTTCTGGGACTCTATTATTGACACTTTCTAATTGGTTTCCCAAATTCCAACCTGGCCCCATGGCATTTACAATTTCTGTTTGGTTTAAGTCATAAAAAGTATTGTTATCTTTTGTGTTTGCTTTTGTTATTTGAATATTATTTACCAGTGTAGAACAAATAAGTAGCATAGATATGAAAATAGCAATACATTTTCTTTTCATTATTTCCTCCTATTATAAAGATTTATGAGTTGTGGATAGTAAGTGAATTTGTTGACTACCTCTTCCTTTCTAAAAAATAGGAACTAGTTATCTCTCACTATATTATTTATTCTGATTGTTTTAATTGTCTTGCAAGTGGAATGAGAACACCGCCACAAGCGTTTCCCAGTGTCATAACAAGTAAATATAGAATGGTTTTTCCGCTCCATACGTTTGCAACAGAGAAATAGAACATATTGGCAACGCAGTGTTCAAAACCGCAAAGAATGAACACAATAACTCCCATAAAGATACCAATATATTTTCCGATTTCATGTTGATTGGTTTTAAATCCATCTACAGCAACAAACATTAAAATATTACAAAAGACGGCTAAAATAAAAATACTTAATAAGGAATCATTTAATTTCGTATCACAAAGAACTTTTGCTTTTTCTGAAATGGAACTAATGCGTGTAAGACGAATGAGGTTTCCTGTGATGAGAGAACCTAATAAATTTCCTACCCATACTTGTAATAAGAAAAGCAAATAAGAAGGTTTGTTTTCGAAAATATAACCGACTTTTCCTGTGAATAAGTTAAAACCGAAAGTACAAACAGTAAAGAGTCCAAGGCTGAAGAAAATAGCGCCAGTTACTTTATTGTCTAATGATAAAAAGACGATACCCCCAATACTGATACTAACTCCAGCTAAAATGGAATATAAAAAAGATGCAATACGTTGTTTCATATGAAAGTCCCCCATAAATATAAATGATATTCGATTAGTCCATAGGAAGTGGATGATATAAATTCATACGGTTTCCTCTAGCAAATCCAACTACTGTTAGATTATAGTCTTTTGCTAACTGTAATGTTAAATTCGTTGGAGCTGAGCGAGAAACTATGGTTGGAATTCCTGCCCAAATTGCTCTTGTAGCAATTTGAGAAGGAATACGGCCAGTAGTGTAAATACAAGTTTCTTCAAAAGCAACTTTGTTTTTTAATGCTTTTCCTACCGTTTTTTCAAAAGCGTTATATCGATCCACATCTTCACTGAAAAATAATACTTCTTCTCCGCGACAGAGCATAACACTGTGAACATTACCAGTAACTTCAAATGTTTTTGAAGTTGTAAGCAGTTTATTTGATAGCGGTAGAATTTGCTCAGGAATGACAAAACTAGGAGCAAGAGGTTTCATTGTCCGATTTTGCCATCGAATAGAGAGATGAGCAATTCCTTTCTCTTTATCGATGGAACAAGAGATAATATCTTCTAAAGAATTGATCTTTCCACTTGTATAAAAGTGGCCAAGGATCAATTCTTCTAATGATTCTGGAATACAGTGAAACTTTTGATAAAATTCTCCATCAATAAAGACAGAAAGAGAGTATTCCGATAAGATAGTTTCTTGTATAGGACTTACAATAATTTCTTTTTCTGTTTGTTCATAACGAAAAGCTGTTGTGCTTGTAATTGGTTTCATTGTTTTATCCCCTTTATGCTTTTTCAATACGAACGGCGCAAACTTTATATTCTGGAATAATCGCAAAGTTATCTGTTGCGGCGTTTGTAATATGATTTACGTTTCCATCTGGGAAGTGGAATGTCATAAATGCTTCGCTAGCACCTACAGTATCTCCAACGCGAGCGGTTGTTTTAATTTTACCACGGCGAGAAGATACAAAGACTTTATCTCCATTTTTCACTCCAAGTTGTTTTGCATCAAATGCATTCATTTCAATATAGGACTCATTACAAATTTCATTTAATCCTTCCGTACGAGATGTCATAGCAGCTGCATTATAGTGATAGAGCATACGGCCTGTAGAAAGGATAATTGGATATTCTTCATCAGGCATTTCATTGGATTCCTTATAAACAGCTGGATAGAAGGCACCAAGTCCTCGTGAAAATTTTCCAATATGAAGAATTGGAGTTCCTTTATGTTCTGGTGTTGGACATGGCCATTGTAAAGATTCCCCAGTATCTAAGCGAGCATGACTCACACCACCAAAGGAAGGAGTTAGATAAGCGATTTCACTCATAACTTGGGCTGCACTATCATAATGACAAGGATAGCCCATGCGAGTCATAACATCACAGAAAATATCGATGTCATTTCTTGCTTCTCCAACTGGCTCTACAGCTTTACGAACTCTTTGAATACGACGTTCTGTATTTGTAAAAGTACCTTCTTTTTCTGCATAGCTAACCCCAGGAAGAACAACGTCTGCATAAGCCGCAGTTTCTGTTAAGAACAGTTCTTGGACAACTAAGAAATCAACTTTTTCTAATGCTTTTTTAATATGACCGATATCTGGATCGGTAACAACAGGATCTTCTCCAAAAATATAAAGACCATGAATACTGCCATCTAAAATAGCAGGGAATACTTGAGTAGAAGTTAACCCAACTTTTTTATTTAATTCAATACTCCAAGCTTTTTGGAATTTATCGATCACATCAGGATTTGCAACTTTTTGATATCCAGGGAAGTCTGTAGGCATACATCCCATATCACAAGCTCCTTGTACGTTGTTTTGTCCACGAAGTGGGTTAACACCACAGCCAGATTTTCCGATTTTACCTACCATCATTGCAAGGTTTGATAAACTCATAACTCCTTCTGTACCAGTGGAGTGCTCGGTAACTCCTAGACAATAAATGATAGGAGCGCGATCTGCTTTGGCATAAAGACGAGCTGCTTTTCTTAAATCTTCTGGATCAATATGACAGATTTGTGCAACTTTTTCAGGAGTATAATCCTTTACAATTTCTTTTATTTCTTCGAATCCTTCCGTACGTTCTGCAATATAGTCATAATCTGCTAATCCTTCTTCTAAAATGATGTGCATCATACCATTTGCAAATGCTACATTTGTTCCTGGTTTTAATTGAAGATGAATTTCAGCCTGATCGACTAAATCAATCTTTCTTGGATCAACGACGATGAGTTTTGCACCGTTTTGAATTGCTTGACGGATTTGCGTACCGATAATAGGATGAGCTTCTGTTGGATTGGATCCCACTAATAAAATCACATCGATATCGGTTGTAATATCAGAAATTGGATTTGTCATAGCACCAGAACCTAATGTTTTAGCGAGTCCTGTTACCGTAGCAGAATGGCAAAGTCTTGCACAGTTATCTACGTTATTCGTACCAAAAGCAGTTCTCATCATTTTTTGGAAAACGAAGTTATCTTCGTTTGGAGCACGAGAACAAGAACAACCAGCAATGGCATCACTTCCATATTCTTTCTTGATCGCTTTAAATTTGGAGGCGATTAATGTTAATGCTTCGTCCCAAGTTGCTTTTTGGAGAACGCCATCTTTTCGAATGAGTGGATGAGTTAAACGGTCACCAGAACCTACAAACTTATAAGAGCCGAACTTACCTTTTACGCATAATAGATTTTTATTTGCAGGGCCATCGGCAGGTTCTACCCCTACTAATTGATTATTTTTTACAACAAGATAGAATTGGCAGCCGGTTCCACAGTGTGGACAAGTGGTAAGCACTTTTTTTGTCTCCCATTCGCGGTATTTTTTATGATCTTTTGCAGAAAGAGCACCTGTAGGACAGTGAGAAACACAGTTTCCACAAGATTCGCAAGCAGTTTCTGACCAAGGTAATTCATAAATGGTAGACATTTTTGTATCAAATCCACGGTCTTCAATACTGATTACATTACGTCCTTGTAACTTTTCACAGACACGGGCACAACGACGACACATAATACAAAGCTCTGGATCGTATTCAAAAAATGGATTGGATGTGTCTTTTTTAGGGAGAACACGTTTTCCATGAAAACTTGTTTGTTCAACGCCGTATTCTAAGCAATAAGATTGTAATTTACAAGCGCCATTTTGTGGGCAAGAAAAGCAATGTTCATTGTGATTGCTCATAAGAAGATCAAGAATAAAATGTCTTGCTTCTCTTACTTTTTTTGAGTGAGTAAAAATTTTCATTCCTTCTGCACAGTGTTCAGAACAAGCAGTGAAGAGTCCTTTTTTACGACCACCTTCGATTTCTACAACACACATACGACATGAGCCATCTGGAGCTAATTCTTTCATATGGCAAAGAGTTGGAATTTCGATTCCAAGAGAAGTAGCAGCTGTTAAAATAGTAGTTTCTTTTTCAACTTCACATGGAATCCCATTTATTTCGATATGAATTGACATTTATGATTTCCTCCCGTTATGTTCAAATTTGCAAGAGCCTGAAGGGCAGTGTTTTCCATTGATATGTGCTTCAAATTCTTCTCTGTGATGTTTTAAGCAGGAGTTGAGTGCTTTATTTATAGATTGACCAAGACCACAAGCGGATAAAGCAGAAACTTGATTGCTCATCATTTCTAGACGTTCTACATCGCCTTCTTTGGCACGTCCTTCTACAAAATCTGTCAGAAGTTCTAAAATACGAGTTGTACCAATACGGCAAGGAGTACATTTACCACAGGATTCATGAACAAAGAATTCAAATACTTTTTGAATATATTCTACAAGACAGACGCTTTCATCCATAACCACAATAGCCCCAGAACCGATAGCAAGATCTTCTTTTACCATATCTTCATAGGAATAAAGAGTGTCGAATTGTTCAGGGAATGCGATAGGGCCAGATTGTCCGCCAATATGTAAAAATTTAATAGGTTTGCCAGTTCCACTTCCACCACCAAGAGATTCGTCCATAATGAGATCGCGAAGAGGAATGCCAAGGTTTACTTCAAATACACCACGATTTTTAGAGTGACCACTAATGGACACTAATTTTGTACCACCGCTTTCAGGAGTACCATAGCTTAAAAATGTCTCACTGCCTTCTGCTAAAATAACGGGAATACAAGCGAATGTTTCTACGTTATTTACAAGTGTTGGTTTTCCATAAAGACCAACTTCTGCTAAATGCGGAGGTTTGATTCTAGGACGTCCTGTTTTACCTTCAATGGAGTTTAAGAGTGCAGAGTTTTCTCCACAAACATAAGCACCACCACCAGATACGATTGTAATTTCGTAGTCAAATCCTTCAATACCAAGAATATTTTTGCCTAAATATCCAGCTTCTTTGGCATGATCAATTGCCTCTTGGAATGTTTTTTGAATGGTACGATATTCTCCACGAATATAAATATAACCTTGTTTAGAATCAAAAACATAACCTGCGATTAACATTCCCTCAATAACGCTAAGTGGAGAGTAAGCGAGCAGTTCGCGATCTTTAAATGTTCCAGGTTCTCCTTCGTCCGCATTACAGACGATATATTTTGGATCGCCTTCAATATGATAAAGACTTTTCCATTTTCGTCCAGCAGGATAAGCTGCACCGCCACGTCCTTTTACATTTGCATTTAAAATCTCATCAATAATCGCTGGCTTATCCATTGTGATAGCCTTTTTGATTCCTAAAAAACCGCCAAGGGATACAAAATCAGATACAGAAGTAGGATTCATCTTCCCGACGTTTTTTAACAATACAGATGCTTGTTTTGTCATAATATCACCGCTTTCTTTCTTATTGATCTCGTTTACCGCTTCTTAAGTCATCAAGAAGTTGTCGAATGACTTTGCGATCTAAGTTTCCATAAACAGTATCTTTTACTTTGATAACAGGGCCAATATCACAGGCACCAACACATGGAATATAGTGGAATGCGAACATACCGTCTTCTGTAGTTTCTCCTATTTTTACACCTAATTCTTCTTCTAGAATCTGAGTGATTTCTTCTGAATGAGAAAAATGGCAAGGGGTACTGTTGCATATTTTTAAGACAAAACGAGCCTTCGGTTTTGTTTTTAACATTGCATAAAAAGTAATAATATCATAGACGCGGGTGGCAGGAAGACCGACTTCTTTTGCTACGATTTCCGCTGTTTCCTTGTCAATATAGTTAAGACCAGATGCATTCTGAAGTTCATGTAGAATTTTTAGCAGATGTTCTGTGTCTCCTCCGTTTTCACGGATAATGGAATAGACTTCCGTTGTTGTAAGTTTATTTTTCACTTCCATAGCAGCTCCTTTATAAAGTTAATGTTAAATATTAGAGTAACAGGGGTTGATTGATTAGTCAATAGAAAAAGAAGAAATTAACAAAAATAAAATTCATATTCGCAGTACTATGATATAAAATTAACAATTGATATGAAAGTGAAATATAATATGTATGGGAATATAGATAAAAAAGAAACGAAAATAGATATTCTGTGAACAAAATATCTATCTTCGTTTCTGAGAAGACAGTGAGTCAGAAACTAGATTTATATTTTCAACGTCTAAAAATAAAACAGATTAGAAGTCAATTTTATTTAAGGCACTGATTAAAGCTCGAACAGAGGCATCAATAATATCATCATGGATACCAGCACCCCAAGTAATCGTTCCATCTGGTGCTTGAACCCCAACATAAGCGCAAGCTTTCGCATTAGAACCTGTTTCTAAGGCGTGTTCTTCATAAGTGGTAACAGAATAATGTTCCATGACTTTGCTGTGACGTTCGATGGCATTGCAAACAGCGCTTAAACGCCCATTTCCCCAACCATGATAGATTTTTTCAATACCGTTTTTTGTAATATTAATTTCTGCCTCCACTTTTCCTGTATCGAGATGAGTAAATTTACTTGATTTAATTTCAATTGGTGTAGTGAGATTAATATAACCATCTTTAAAGGCAGTAAAGATTTCTTCTGCTGTTAATTCTTTATGTTCATGATCGGAAATATTCTTTATGTAATATCCCACATCCTCCCGCATTTTTGCAGGAAGGTCAAAGCCATATTTATGTTCAAGAATATAGCCGATACCACCTTTTCCAGACTGACTATTAATGCGGATAACATCTCCTTCATAAACACGGCCAAGGTCATGAGGATCAATTGGAAGATAAGGGACTGTCCAGTCTTCACAATTTTGTTCTTCTCGAAAGTTCATACCTTTTGCAATGGCATCTTGATGAGATCCAGAAAAAGCTGCAAATACAAGTTTTCCAGAATAAGGAGAGCGTTCATAAACGGTCATTCCGCTCACTTTTTCGTAAATATTTACAAGCTCTGGCATATTGCTAAAATCAAGTTTTGGATCCACACCATGCGTATACATATTTAAAGCTAATGTAATAATGTCTACGTTTCCGGTACGTTCTCCATTGCCAAATAATGTTCCTTCCACTCGATCAGCACCTGCTAATAATGCTAATTCAGTATCAGCAACACCACAACCCCGATCGTTATGTGGATGGACCGATAAAATGATGTTTTCACGGTAATGAAGGTGTTTGCTCATATATTCAATTTGACTTGCGTAGACGTGAGGCAGAGAGTGTTCCACCGTAACAGGAAGATTGATAATAACTTTCCAATCATCTCTTGGGTTCCAAGTGTCGATGACAGCGTTACAAATGCGAAGGGCAAATTCCATTTCTGTTCCAGTAAAGCTTTCAGGAGAGTATTCAAAGAAAATATTATCCCCTGCGTCTTTTGCCAATTCTTTTAATAATTTAGCGCCGTCCTCGGCAATTTTTATGATTTCATCTTCTGATTTTTTGAACACCTGTTGTCTTTGAGCCACAGAAGTAGAATTATAAAGATGAACAACCACTTTAGATTTACAGCCTTTTAAAGATTCGAAAGTCTTTTTTATAATATGTTCCCTTGCTTGTGTTAAAACTTGGATGGTAACGTCTTCAGGGATTAAATCCTGTTCAATTAAAGTTCTTAAAAATGTATATTCGGTTTCGGACGCTGCTGGAAATCCAACTTCAATTTCTTTAAATCCAATTTTTACAAGGTGTTGAAAAAATTCAACTTTTTCTTCGAGGCTCATAGGGATAATTAAAGCTTGATTTCCATCTCGTAAGTCAACACTGCACCAAATAGGAGGTTTTTCAATATACTCTTTTTGTGCCCAATCAAGACAAGTTTCTGGTGGCATAAAATACATTCTGTGATATTTTTTGCAATTTTCCATAATAAGAAATCCTTTCTAATCTAATATAATAACGACGAGAAACAGGTAGAGCTTGTTACTATGCTCGTTGTCTTTGCGCAAACGATGAGAAACTTCCAAAGCAAGTTTCTCACATTCACAGACGGTCGCCATATGTGAGCATAAATGTTCTCGCATGGCTCGTTGTCTTTGCGCAAAAAAAAATCTTCCTTCTCCAACAAAAAAGTTAGAGACGAAAGATAAATCTTACGCGGTACCACTCTATTTCATACAAATTGTATGCACTCATGGATACGGGTTTTAAACCTTATATCCTCCCAAGATAACGGTAGGGTTCCGGTGATGCCTACTACATAGTTCAGCATACTACTCAAAGGCGAGTTCGGAAAAATATCTTCACTGTTTTGCACCACCAACAGCTCTCTGTGGATTTTATTTTTCTTACTATTCCTTATCAACGTATTTCGCTTTTGAAATAATTTATCATAGTAACGTGATAGTGTCAATGGTTATTTTTCTTTTTTCATCGGGAAAAATACGACATATTTTGATTTGAAGGAATAAATTTTTATTCATATTTTAAGAGAAGAATAGGAAAAATAAGGAATTTATATGGAAAGAAAAGGAGATTTGAAGGTTCAAAAAAATTATAAAAAATCATAAAAATTTAGGTCTATTCCAAAATTTAAAAGCTCATGAAGATAAGAAATGGATACTAGTTATGATAAAAATTTATATCT
>OBXV01000736.1_pt1 | contig 11801 bp, 9 predicted proteins | sample 1495451 | NCBI WGS metagenome assembly OBXV01 (sample SAMEA2580178, study PRJEB22360) | human gut metagenome | biome: human gut; feature: human-associated habitat; material: faeces | place: Denmark | collected 2008/2010
CCTGCTCGATTTCCTTTAATTCATTTAAAATTTCTGTATATTCTTCATGAAACAACAGTTTTTTATTATACTTGTAATAGCTGTCACATCCGTGTTCACTGATAAATTCTAAACTGTACGGACTAGTATTCAGTTCTGTCACAAAGATAACCATTTCCTGTCCGTCTGCAAAAGCTGCCTCCAAAAAGTCAAAGGCATTTTGAAGATTATTGCGTAGAGCTTCAATGTCCTTTTCTCGTTTTTCCTTTTCTTCCTGAAATCTTTCTTTTACCCCGTCAAAAATAACTTCCTTGCTCTCTCCTACAATGTCCAGCGTATCTGCTGTCTCCTTGTAGTCTTTGAGACGCTCAATCGCTCTTAACCAAATATACTCCGCATCTTTTGTAAGCTGTCCGGCAACCTTTTTCTCCTCCAGCGCCCGATTTTCCATGTCCAGAATATCCCCCATAGAAACAGAGGCTTTCCGCTCATCCAAAAGCGCTTCCTTCCAGCTTTTCAGCATTTCAAACAGCTTTTCCATATATACTTCGTTATCGTGATAATTTCGGAATTTCTCGTTTAACTTTCCAATGAGAAGCCCCACCACACTGAAACGTTCATCAAAAGCCGCTGCACGAAGCTTTTCGATTGCAAAGCTTGCGAAGGTTCCATTAAGAACTGCATCAATCTGATAATCTGTCTGGTATTTTTCAAATAGTTCTAGATAATTTGCAAAGTCTTTGGTAATTTTCCAGTGCTGGATATACTGTATAATCACTTCTCTGTCTACGTTTTTTCCCAGTTTTTCATACACATATAAAAGCTCGGATAAATCCTCCCAGCCTCTGGCAGTGGCAAACATTCTGCCGTCCACACTGGTTTCCATGCGGTAAAAATTCTCCTTACGGATATCTAGATAAGAAATCACTGCCGGATGGATACCTGCTTCATAAGCATACTCTTTCCATACTTGGAAATTCTCCTGTACTTCTATCTTTTTTATTCTGTCTAAGGTTACCACATCAAATTCACGAACAGACTTATTGTATTCCGGAGGATTTCCTGCTGTTACAATCACCCAGCCCTTTGGCACCTGCTGATTTCCAAAGGTCTTGCACTGCAAAAATTGCAGCATGGCAGGGGCTAAGGTTTCTGATACACAGTTAATTTCATCGATGAATAAAATACCTTCCTCTATTCCTGTCTCCTTTATCTTATCATACACCGCAGAAATAATTTCGCTCATGGTGTATTCTGTTACCGAACGCTTTTCTCCCCCGTATTCTTTTTCTCGAATAAAGGGCAGTCCCATAGCGCTTTGCCTTGTATGATGGGTAATGGTATAGGACACCAGATTAATCTCACATTCTCTGGCAATCTGCTCCATAATCTGTGTTTTCCCGATACCCGGCGGTCCGATTAAAAGCACAGGTCTTTGTCTGACAGAAGGAATACAGTATTCTCCCCGTTCGTCCTTTAACAAATATGCTTCTATGGTATCTTTGATTTCCTGCTTTGCACGTTTAATATTCATATTCTGCTCCATCCTCCTGTATATAAATTTTCATTGCCCATGGCGGCACTTGCACTTCCTGATAATCTTTCTGCATCAAGATAAAAGCAGTATCATAAGGTGGCATTTTATCAGGAAAAATACCCTGTCCGTCTGTAAAATATAAAAGTCCTTTTAATCCCGTAAATTCCTTTTTCTCCTGCAATTTCTGAATATAGGAGAAAACCGGGCGAAAATCCGTACCACCCTGTCCTGCCAACTCCAGATTTTCCATGTAGTTTTCCAATTCTTCCTTTGAAGTGATTTTCTCATCTTTTTGAATTCTTTCGTCACACTGAAGAATGTGAATGTTAATCTTCCCGAAAAAGCTTTCTTCTTCCTTTAATATTCCGTAGGTTTCCTGCAAAAATCGTTTCACTGCCTCTCCGGAACAGGACATAGAGGTATCAATGGCAATGGCAAATTCTTCTATTTTCTTCACCTCTCTTGTCTCCTGAGGTTCAATTAAAGGCATATTTCCATAGACAGACAAACCATAACTATAAAATACATAGTCAAAGGCATCCGGATCTAAATGCGCTTCTTCCTTTACCACAGCAAACTTCTTCAAAAAATTTCTATAATCAAAAGTTTCCCTGTTTTCTACCTTAATCTGCTCTAAAAATCCCGGAGAACCTTCTGCCAAATCTTGTCCGAAGGTTTCCATCTCCGTCTCCATTTTATCACGAATATCTTCCCAATTTTCCTTTGGTCTTTCATTGGGAGGCTGGTTTTTGCCCCTTCTTTCCCATAGTCCGTGATTGTCTGTGTGAAACTCCTTTTCCCATTTTTTTGCAGTTTCTAAGTCCGGCTTTTGCTCTGTCAGCTCCTGAAAAATCCCTTCTGCATGAAGCACATTTCTTCTCTTTTTTAACCACGCATATAAATTCTTTTTCTCTCTGCTCATGGGCCTTTTCACACAATGAAAAGGCAGTCCGTCTATGACAGACTCCACTGCAATATCACAGGCTGTATTCCAAAGGATATCCACGATTTCTCTGTCCAGATATTGACACGCACGTTTTTTTCGATGCTCTGTTTTCTTCCATAAATGCCCGAAAATACAGTGCAAAATCACGTGAAGATAAGCTCTGTTTACTTCTCTTCGACCTTCTCGATACAGCCCGCCCAGATAAGCCGGATGATAATAAAGTCCAATTCCGTCTGTTCCAATGGTATCTGTTCCTGCATCCATCTGATAGCGCAAGGTCGATAAAGCAACATCTAAAAACCGCAAATGAAGATACAGCTCATTTCTGGCTGATACTAAAATTTTTCGATTGATTTCTTCTATGCGTTTCTCTTTTTCATAACTCAAATTTTTTCTCCTTTCCTGCAAATTTCTTCCTTTTTTCTTCCATAAGATATCCCACAATATCCACTGCTTTTTTTCTGGAAGCTTCTTCTGTCATTTTTTCCAGAACTTCTCTGCTCCAGAAATTTTCCCTGCTGAAATAATCATACACTTCATGCCAATCAGGGCTGTCCAGATAAAAGCGTGCAGATTTTTCCAGATTTTTCCTCACATAATTTTCATAATTTTTCTCCGCTTCTTTGGCAAGCTGATAGGGATATAAAAGCCTGCCTACTGCCATGGGAATTAAAATTTCTTCTTTTTCATACACCAAAGCTGTGGAAAATAAACTGTCGTATCGCTTATAATCTACTTTCTTATCCGTAAAGCACTGGCGGTATTTATAACCACACCCATGAAAATGCGTTTCCAAAATTCTGGCAGGGGTATTTTCCACGCCTTCCTCATAATATTCGGGAAAAATCAGCTCTGCCCTTTCATCTGTATTGAGAAAAACAATGCTTACATACATCTCATGAAAGGTCTCGCTGACAACGTCTTTGATACAGGAAATACCGTCTTCTTTTAAAAACATGACTAAATTTCTAAGGGAGGAACAGCCTGTAAAAGAGCCTCCTCCGATTTCCTTTACATCGTCAAAAAGCTTTAAGGTCTTCAAGCTTCTGCATCCGTAGAAAGTATATTTTCCCAGAATTTCAATCCCCTGCGGTATCTCTATTTCTTCTATTTCCGTAAATTCTCTTTGCTCCTCTTTGCTTCGTCCCGCCTTCCACGGAGAATAGGCATAAGACGGCAAAGAGGATGCCAAAGCACCCTCTTTTCTACATTCTTCCAACTTTATGTACCTCCGAAAGCTTAGTCGCAGGCTGCTTTAAATTCTGTCCAGTTTTGATTATATGCTTCTTCTGCTTCTGTACTTACATTCTGAATAATTTCCCCTTTTGTTACAGAATCCGGAACAACCAAATCAGGATTAACCAGCTCATCTGCTGCTTTATTTGTACAATAATATCCTACAAAATCAAAGCATTTTGCAGCTACTTCCGGCTCTAAAATATAATCCAAAAATGCGTAAGCTTCTTCTGTATCCGGAGCATTTTTCGGAATGAAGAAGTTCATAATTCCAAATCCCAGCCCTTCTTTCGGATAAACTACTTTTAAGTCAGGATTTTCTGCCAAAGCTGCAATCACCTGTGAAGTATACAAAATACCTACAGAGGCTTCTCCATTTAACAGAGCATTTTGTGTGTTTGTATCCTGTATCATACGAATATTCGGTGCCAGTTCTTTTAATTTTTCTCCTGCTTCTTTAATCACCGCAGGGTCTTGTTCATTCATGCTTTTTCCCATAGTGAGAAGCACCATACCCTCTACGGCACGATAGCTGGCAATGGTTGCAATTTTATCTTCCAGCGCCGGGTTCCATAAGTCTTCATATCCCTGAATTTCGAAATCTACCTGCTCCGGATCATATACGATTAAAGGAATGCCTGCTCCGTGCGGTATGGTATATTTATTTTCCGGGTCGTAAAACTGGCTCTGATACAATGGATTGATGTTATCATAATTTTTCAGCTTTTCCTTATCCAGTTCTTTTGCCAGTCCATTATTTACAATCTGCTCAATAATATAATCGTCACCGATTACAAGGTCGTAATCTTTTCCGTCAGACTGCTGTACCTTCTCAAACATGGTTTCGTTAGAGTCAAAGTTTGAGCTGATAATACGAATGCCTGTTTCATCTTCAAAATCTGTCAAAACCTCCTGAGGAAACAAGCCTTCCCATGTATAAAGCACCAGCTCTTTATTGTCTTCTTCTTTCTTCTCTCCGCAGCCTGTCAGCATACTTCCTGCCAACGCCGCACATAAAATCATAGAAACTATTTTTTTCTTCATTTTCACATCTCACTTTCTAAATATTAATATTTCTTTTCTGCTCTCTTACTCAAAAATGAGGAAAGAAGCAAAACTGCTGTAATTACTACTAAAATAATGGTACAAAGAGCGTTAATTTCCGGTGTTACCCCTGTTTTTAGCTGTGCATACACCTTTACCGGCAGAGTATTCAGCCTTGGACCGTTTACAAAAATACTGATGACCACATCATCAAAGGACATGGCAAACGCCAGTAAGCTTCCGGATAAAACAGCCGGTGCAATAAGAGGCATGGTAATGTCAAAAAAGGTTCTTATCGGTCCCGCCCCTAAGTCTCTTGCTGCTTCCTCAAGGGATTTATCAATTCCCACTAAGCGTGCCTTTACCATCATAAAAATATAGGGAATACAAAAGGTAGTATGTGCAATTACCAGTGTTGTCATACCAAAGGGCAGATTTAACATGGAAAAGAACACAAGAAAAACCATTCCTAGAATAATTTCCGGTATCATAATGGGAATTGTAGAAAGATATTCCATCATTCCCTTTGTTTTGTATTTCACTCTTGCCATTCCCACAGCCCCTAAGGTTCCGATTATCGCAGAAATTCCGCAGCTTAAAACCCCAAGCAAAATGCTGTTAAAAAGCGCTTCCTTTAAATCTCTGTCATTGGCTAAGGTCTCATACCATTTGAGCGAAAAGCCTGTAAAATTAGCGGAAAGTCTGGACTCATTAAAGGAAAAAATCACTACCATAACAAGGGGAAAATACATCAGTAAAATCATAATTGCCAAATATAAATTTGACCATTTCCATTTCTTTTTCAAAATAATCCCTCCAAATCCTTTACATGAGTAACCTTTCTATATACAAACATCATCAGAGATGTCAGCAGCATCAGAACCACTGCAAGGGCTGCCGCAAAAGGCCAGTTGCTTCCTCTGGTAAGCTGGTCCTGAATCACACTTCCCACCAGTACAATCTTATTTCCTCCTAAAATATCTGCGATGAAAAACAGCCCCATAGAAGGAATAAAAGTAAGAATAACCCCTGTCAAAAGCCCCGGCAAGGTAAGCTTAAAGGTAACCGTAAAAAATGCCTTTACAGCATTTGCACCTAAATCTCTTGCTGCCTCTACATAAGACCAATCCATCTTTTCCACACTGGAATATACTGCTAGCACCATAAAAGGCAAGAGAGCGTATACCATACCAATAACTACCGCAGGATAGGAATACAGAATTTTCAACGGTTCTTCAATAATCCCCAGTTTCATCAAGAAACCGTTTAAAACACCTTTTGCCTGCAAAATTAAAATCCATCCATACATACGAATTAAAGAACTCGTCCAAAAAGGTATCATAATCAAAAGCATCATTCGTTTCTTCCGTTTTGCAGAAAGCTTCGCCATAAAATATCCGAAAGGATACCCCATAAGTACAATCAACAGGGTACTGGTAATGGCAAGCTGGAAAGACTGCACAAAACTTTTTAAATATACAGGCTCTGCAATCTTTTTATAATTTTCCAGCGTAAAACTCCATATTGTGGAAGAACCGCTTCCATTGGTAGCAAAGCTCAGTGCCACCATGTAAAGGAGTGGTCCTACTACAAAGCATAAGGTAAAAAGATAAAGAGGAAGAACAGTAAGAAACAAACCTGATTTTTTCTTTTTCATGTTCCGCCTCCTACTCCAAATCCACAAATACCGCATGCTCCGGTTTCCAACCCACGCAGACCTTATCCCCTGCTTTTAAGTCCGCATCCATACCATATCGACAGGACACCAAGGTCTTTCCGGATTTCAGTTTCAATGTGAGATGAAGCTGCCCTGCTGTAAAGGATTTGTCTTCTAAAACAGCATCCAGACCTTCTTTACATTCTGTGCAAACCTTTAAATTTTCTCTTCGTACTGCCAGATTTACCTGCATGCCCTCACAAATTCCGTCAATGGGTTCTGCATACATCATCTGATTTTCTATCAGTACCTGCGCTTCTGTATCTGCTACCTTCTGCACCACGCCGGAAATCACATTGGCATTTCCTACAAAATCTGCCACATAACTGGTTTTCGGATGATTGTAAATTTCATCCGGCGTTCCAATTTGCTCAAATCTGCCGTCTTTCATAACCACAATTCGGTCGGACATATTGATGGCTTCTTCCTGATCATGGGTAATGTATAAAAAGGTGATACCCAGCTTTTTCTGTAATCGTTTCAACTCAAGCTGCATGGTACGGCGAAGCTTCAAATCCAGCGCACCCAAGGGCTCATCCAAAAGCAAAAGCTTGGGGCTGTTTACCAGCGCTCTTGCAATGGCAACCCTCTGCTTTTGCCCGCCTGAAAGCTCAGAAGGCATACGCTTTTCATATCCTGTCAGCTGTACCAATTCTAAGATTTCTGCCACTTTTTTCTTAATTTCTGCCTTGGGTACTCGCTTAATCTTCAATCCGTATCCCACATTTCCCTCTACATTTAAGTGAGGAAACAGCGCATAATTTTGAAAAACCGTATTCACATCCCTTTGATTGGGAGGCACAGCCGTAACATCCTTTCCGTCTAAAAATACCGTTCCGCTGTCCGGCGCTTCCAGTCCTGCAATAATACGCAGAGTCGTGGTTTTACCACATCCTGACGCCCCTAAAAAGGTGATGAACTCTCCCTTTTCAATGGACAGAGTAATTCCGTTTAAAACATCGGTTTCTCCAAATCCCTTTTTAATATTCTTCAATTCCAGTAATTGTTCACTCATTTTTTTACCTTCTTTTTCATTTCAACCTGTTGTCAGCTTCTATAATGGCATAAGTTTACTATTTTTGTCAATTCTTATGAAGAAATTTAGATTTTTTTAATCCACTTTTATTTGAAAGCGTATAGGCCACGCAATATGCCGCAAAGGGAACAATCAGCACACATGCCACTGCCCCAAAAAGCATCACGGACAACTCCTGAAACAAAAAGCGGGAATTCACAATGGTTTCTATGGTATATCCACCCTTCTTCAAATAGGCAAACAACAGCATAGAGTCACCTAAATACACAAAAAGCAGAGTATTTACCGTAGTTCCGATAATTTCCTTCCCCACCTGCATGCCGGAGGCGAACAATTCTTTTTGGCATAGCTCCGGCCGATGCTGCTTCACCTCATAAACCGCAGAGGTTACCGACAATGCCGTATCGATTGCCGCACCCAAAGCGCTTAGTATGGTTACTGATACTGCAATCTGTAACATGCTGATATGAATATCCGACTCATAAAAATACATAATATCCTCCTGCATGGACTGTATTTCATTTAATCCGCCGCCCTGTGCCTTCCACACCAGCAGATAAATCAGAATACTCAGTACAAGCATAATTCCCGTTACAGCAGCAAATGCCGCAAAGGTTTTCACGTTTTTTCCATTCTGCTTCATTAAAGATATGTAGCTAATGATTACAGCAGCCAGAAAGACAACGGGAAAAACAGGATAGCCCTTTGCCAGCAAAATAATCGTTCCTCCTAAAACAAGAATGTTGCCGCAGAGCACCAAAACGGCGATTGCACCTCTTTCTCCTCCCACTGCTACCATGAGAAGAAACAATATCAACACAAGTATTCCTGTCATTTTTCCCTCCTAACCTGTACCTTTAAAAAGACTGCGGATACAAAAATAGAAATTGGAATTGCCAGCACAATCCCGATACTTTCTATAAGAAACCGGCAGATTTCAAAGGAAATATGATATCGTATATTGGACAAAAAAGAAATGTCATTGTTCATTCGAATGAGAAATCCGGGAATTAAACCGCTTCCAAAGGTAAACAACAGCACACTGAGCATGGTTCCCATAATGTCATATCCTATTTCTCTGCCGGAGCGAAACAGGGGCAAAAATTTAATATCCGGTTTTTTCCGAATAAGTTCTCCTGTTGCCGCCGCTACGTCCATAATTGCTCCAAGTCCTGCCAGCATAACCTCTGCCTCAAACATTTCTGCGGGATTTTCCACGCTTCCCAGATATTCCATAGAAGAATAGTCCACGTCTCCATACAAATACATAATAAAATGAAATATTCCCATAATAACCGTAAATACACAAAGAGTTGAGCAGACTGCCGCCAGCGTTCGCTTGTGAAATCCGTTTAAAAGCAAAATCGTTCCAAAAGTAAAGCAGAAAACCATGATATTGCAGATTTTAATCATATTTCCGCCTTTTAGATAAAAATGAAATCCCACGGCATAGACAACCGTGTTAAAAATCATCGTGCTTATAGTATAAATTCCCTGCTTCTTTGTAATCAGGATGAGCAAAAAAAGTAACATTCCTCCTACTGCCGCCAGATAAGTATCCCTTTTCAGACCTTTGATTTTTCCTGAAAGCCTTTCCCCGTTTTCACTGGCATGAATAAACACCTTATCCCCTCTGTGGTATTTCTGATTTGTAACACCGGAATACGTATATTCATTTTTCAGCGTAACTTTACTTCCCTTCCATTTTCCGTTCAGTAAAATCCCCTGCATTGTCTGTCGGTAATAAGCCTCCGTCTCACCTCTTGCCCCTTCTTTTTCTCCTGTTTTTTCTGTTTGTACTTTTGTAATTTTGGCAATGGTTGTATCATAAAGCCAGGCATCCTGAGACACGAATAAAAGAAACAGAAGATACATTCCTATAAGAAAAAACACCTTTTTTCTTTTACAAACAAATTCTTTCATTTTCCCACCTCATTTGTCAGAATTTACTGCTTTTTTGATTATACCCCTTTCTCTTTTTTACGGCAACAAAAAAGGTACGGAAGCTTTATTGACAAATAATTCCAGATAGTGAATAATACTTTATAAGATTAAACACAAGTGAGGTGACGTCATCTTATGACTATTAAAGAAATTGCCAAGCTGGCAGGCGTTTCTATTTCAACCGTTTCAAAAATTGTAAACAACAAAGCAGATAATATAAATATCGAAACCCGCAATCGTGTACTGAAAATTGTAAAAGAATACAACTATACGCCTTATGGCACAGCCAAAAATATTTCCAATGCAAAGACCTTTGTCATCGGTGTTCTTTTAAGGCACAGCACTTTGCTGAACCTGATGCTAAAGGGCATTATGGATATGGCGCAAAAGCATGGCTATAATGTTCTTCTTTGTGACAGTATGGACTCAGAAGAAAAGGAATTAAAACACATTACCGCACTGTGCAGGCATCATGTGGACGGTGTTATCTGGGAGCCCGTCAGTGAAAACAGTATTCAATACGAACATTATTTTCAGGAGCAGGATATTGCTATTTCCTACATTAACTCCTCCCTTCCGGAAGCCTCTCACTGTCTGGATTTTATGCAGATGGGTTATCTTGCTGCCCAAAAGCTTTTAGATTATCGCCATACTCATATTGCATGCCTGACAAAGCCCGGAAGCTTTCGCTCCAAAATGGTATTTGAAGGATTTAAGAAATGTCTTTTTGACAATGAAATTCCCTACTCAGAGGATATGAAGCTTTTCGTTACCGACCCTGACTTTTATACCCAGATTTCCTTGCAGGGCTTTACAGGAATTGTCAGCACCCACTTTGAGGCTGCTCTTTCTCTGTATGAAAAAGTAAAAAGCTTTCATTATCATATTCCTTCTGACTTATCCCTTATAAGTCTTCGAGAGGATGCAGGAGACGCCATCTGTTTTCCCAGAATTTCCTCTCTGCAAATTCCTTATGAGGCTTTCGGAGAAAAAGTCTGCTACCATTTAATTGCAGCCTGTGAAAACTTAAATGAGCCTGAATTTACACTTTTTACTTCCGACAATCTCACTTTAGACCATGAAGAAAGCTTAAATGCGCCGCCTTCCTGCCGCTATAAGAAAATCGTTTCTGTGGGAAGCATCAATACCGATATTACTTTGACCGTAGACGAGCTCCCCAGCTCAGGAAGCACCACAATTACCACTGCCTCCTGCGTATCCCTTGGGGGAAAAGGAGCTAATCAGGCCATTGGCGCTGCCCGTCTCGGACGAGAAGTTGTTTTAATCGGAAAAATTGGAAATGATTATGACTCCACCGTTATTTATGATACGTTAAAGAAAGAGCATGTGCTGACTCATGGAATACGAAGAAGCCCCACTTCTGCTACCGGAAAGGCATATATTCATGTGCAAAAAGATGCAGAAAGCTGTATAACCGTTTTGCCCGGCGCTAATGAAACTCTTTCTCCCGAGGATATTTTATCAAGAGAACATTTATTTGACGACTGCGGTTATTGCCTGATTTCCACGGAAATTCCAATGAATACCTGCATACAGGCTGCCAAAACAGCGCATTTCCATCACGCCAAAACCATTGTAAAGCCAGCCACTCTAAAGGCGCTGCCAACTGAGCTTTTGGCAAATGCAGATATTTTCGTTCCCAATAAACGAGAAGCCGCAATTTTATGTCCTTCTGAAAACACAGTAGAAAAGCAGGCTGATTATTTTTACCGCCAAGGCTGTCCTGTGATTATTATCACCTTAGGTCATCAGGGTTCTTACGTAAAAACAGCAGATTTTTCCGGTTATTTTCCTGCTGCTGATTTTCCTTCCATTGACTCCACAGGAGGCGCTGACGCTTTTATTGCTGCTCTTGCCTCCTATTTAACAGAAGGTTATCCTCTTTTGAATGCAGTGAAAATCGCAACTCATGCAGCCGGATTTTGTATTTCCAGAACCGGTGTAGTGCCGGCGCTCATTGACAGAACCTCTTTGGAAAATCATATTAAAATGACAGAACCGACGCTTTTAGCTCTATAATAATTTTATGAAAATGAGGCTGCTGCATTAAGTTGTATATTACGAATACTTACACTTGATGCGACAGCCTCATTTTCATTCATTTCTAAATCCACCTTTTTTCGTTTGTATCTTTAAAATGTGCAAACCCTAAAACATATCCTTCTCCGCCCCTTGGTTTGTCATATACAACCACCATTTTTAAAATCGCATTACCATCCGGCGATATACAAGGGCTATTTTCCAGCTCACGCTCGTACTTATATTTTGCTAAATTTATATTCAGAGTCTTCTTTTTCTCTATTTGTATCCATGCAATACTTATTAACACGATACCTATAAA
>OBXV01000740.1_pt1 | contig 11744 bp, 10 predicted proteins | sample 1495451 | NCBI WGS metagenome assembly OBXV01 (sample SAMEA2580178, study PRJEB22360) | human gut metagenome | biome: human gut; feature: human-associated habitat; material: faeces | place: Denmark | collected 2008/2010
CATTTTGTAGGAAAGAAGTTTTTTTAAGGAAAACAAATTTTTGCATAATTGTATAAAATATATTTTCAAAATGAAGGAACATATGCTATACTTATACATGATGGGCAGGACATGCTCAATGAAGAAGAGTAGAGGTGGAAAGACCAGTGAAAGATGTAAAAGATATGAAGAGAGTGTTATTGAAATTAAGCGGTGAAGCTCTCGCAGGAGATAAGAAAACAGGATTTGATGAGGCAACATGTATCGATGTTGCAAAACAAGTCAAACAAGTAGTAGATAGTGGGGTTCAGGTTGCAATCGTTATCGGTGGTGGTAACTTCTGGAGAGGAAGAACAAGTGAAAACATCGATCGAACAAAAGCAGATCAGATCGGAATGTTAGCAACTGTTATGAACTGTATCTATGTATCCGAAATTTTTCGTACAGCAGGTATGAAAACAGAAGTGATGACACCTTTTGAATGTGGAAGTTTTACAAAGTTATTTTCAAAGGGAAGAGCGGTAAGAGATTTATCTGAAGGAAAAGTTGTTTTCTTTGCAGGTGGTACTGGACATCCATATTTTTCAACAGATACAGCGACTGCACTTCGTGCTATCGAGATTGAGGCAGATGCAATTATTCTTGCAAAGGCGATTGATGGCGTATATGATAGCGATCCAAAGATTAACAAAGATGCGGTAAAATACGATCGTATCACATTAGATGAGGTGCTTGCACAAAAATTAGCAGTCATTGATTTGACAGCAACGATTATGTGTTTAGAAAATAAAATGCCACTTATGGTATTTGGATTAAATGAACCAAATAGTATTGTGGATACAATGACAGGAAAATTTAACGGAACACTTGTAACCGTTGATTAATGTAAAAATCAGGAGGAAACTTATATGTTAAAAACATTTGAAGAAAAAATGAACAAATCTGTTGATGCATTAGTAAGAGAGTATGCTACAATTCGTGCAGGAAGAGCAAACCCACATATTCTTGATAAATTAACAGTAGAATATTATGGAGTTCCAACACCTTTACAACAAGCAGCTAATATTTCTGTTCCAGAAGCACGTTGTATTATGATTACACCTTGGGAAACATCTCTTTTAAAAGAAGTAGAAAAAGCAATTTTAACATCTGATATTGGAATTAATCCAACAAATGATGGAAAGAGCATTCGTCTTATTTTCCCAGAATTAACAGAAGAAAGACGTAAAGAATTAGTAAAAGATGTTAAGAAAAAAGGAGAAGCAGCAAAGGTTGCAATCCGTAACATCAGAAGAGATGCAAATGATAGCTTAAAGAAACAAAATAAAGCGAATGAAATTAGCGAAGATGAATTAAAAGATGCAGAAGATAAAGTGCAAAAAATGACAGATAAATATATTGCTGAAATTGACAAAGAAATCGAAGCAAAATCAAAAGAAATTCTTACAGTATAAGAAAAAAGATAAAGAGGACGGGTGTTTTGGCGGAAGCGTAAAAGCATCCGTCTTTCAATATCAGATAGAAGATAGAGGTGAAACCTATGGAGAGAGAAATAAATGGAAAAATGTTGACAATTCCACAACATGTAGCCATTATTATGGATGGAAATGGACGTTGGGCTAAAAAGAGATTTATGCCAAGAAGTTATGGTCATGTACAGGGAAGTAAAGTAGTGGAAAAAGTCATCCGGGCCGCAGGAGAGATGGGAATTAAATATTTGACTGTATACGCTTTTTCTACAGAAAACTGGAAGCGACCAGAAGAAGAAGTTGGTACATTGATGAAACTTCTTAATAATTACTTGGATGACTGCATAAAAAAATGTAAAAAGAATAACATGAGAGTAAAAGTGATTGGAGAGATTCATCGTTTGTCGCCAGAATTACAAGAAAAGATTGTTCGTTTAGAAGAAGAATCAAAAGAGTATGATGGGATTCAATTTACGATGGCATTAAACTATGGAAGCCGTGATGAGATGGTGCGTGCCATGAGAAAAATGACAGCAGATGTAAAAAAAGGTGTTATAGCGGAAGAGGAAATTACAGAAGAGCTTTTTGCTTCTTACTTAGATACTGCTGGAATGCCAGATCCAGACTTGATGATTCGAACAAGTGGAGAAGAACGCTTATCCAACTTTATGATGTGGCAACTTGCTTATACAGAGTTTTACTTTACCGATATATTATGGCCAGATTTTGGGAAAGAAGAACTAATAAAAGCCGTTGAATATTATAACGGAAGGGATCGTCGTTTTGGGGCGGTATAAAGGAGAGGCTTATGTTTAAACAACGTTTATTAAGTGGCATTGTATTAGTCATTATCATTGCGGTTACACTTTACTTTGGAGGAGATGTTACATTGTTTGTAATGGGAGCGGTCTCCTTAATTGGAATGTATGAGTTGTATCGTATTTATCAGATTGAAAAATGTGCCTTAAGTTACTTATCTTATTTAGCAGCGGTGCTTTATTATTCTATGATTGCTATTGAAATTCCAAGAGGGTATTTTGTATTGTTTGTTGGTTACTTAATGCTCTTAATGACGGTTTATGTATTGCGATATCCAAAATACAATGCAGAACAAATTATGGCTGCTTTCTTTGGATTATTTTATGTAGCAATCATGATGTCTTTTGTTTATAAACTTCGTGTATTACCAACAGGTGGATATCTTGTAGTACTTATTTTCTTAAGTTCTTGGGGATGTGATACTCTTGCTTATTGTACAGGAATGCTAGTAGGAAAGCATAAAATGTCGCCAATATTAAGTCCCAAAAAAACAATTGAAGGAGCCATCGGAGGTGTGATTGGAGCGGTCTTATTAGGATTTTTATATGGATTATTTGTAAAGAATCACATTTATTTTGGATATGATGTTCTTATTGTGTATCCAGTTGTATGTGGAGGCGGAGCTATTCTTTCTATGATTGGGGATCTAGCAGCATCAGCGATTAAAAGAAATCATGATATTAAAGATTATGGAAAATTGATTCCAGGGCATGGAGGGATTTTGGATCGATTTGATAGTATGATATTTACAGCTCCAACCATTTACTATTTAATGATTGTATTAACAAAAGGAATTTTAATTCAATAAAAAAGAAGGAAAATTGAAAGAGAAAATTCATGAATTTGTCACAAAATCATGTTATCTTAAAAAGGAATGTGTGAGTGACGTGTTTGTAAATAAGATACAAATAAAATGGAAAAGAGGACGACATGAAAAAAATTGCAATTTTAGGATCAACTGGTTCTATTGGTACACAGACATTAGAAGTCGTTCGAGCAAATGGAGATTTGCAAGTGACAGCGCTTTCAGCTGGCAGCAATATTTCTATGCTAGAAGAACAGATTCGAGAGTTTAAGCCAATTTATGCCGTTGTATATGAGGAAGAAAAAGCAAAAGAATTAAAAATAAAAGTTGTGGATACAGGTGTGAAAGTCTTATCAGGAATGGAAGGACTTTTAACGATTGCATCTATGAAAGAGTCTGATATTTTAGTAACAGCGATTGTGGGAATGATTGGGATTCGCCCGACAATTGCTGCAATTAAGGCAAAGAAAGATATTGCTCTTGCGAATAAAGAGACGCTTGTAACGGCTGGACATATCATTATGAAGTTGGCAAAAGAATATGGCGTAAACATTCTTCCTGTTGATAGCGAACACTCTGCTATCTTTCAATGTTTAAATGGAGAACGACATAAAGAGATTGATAAACTGTTAATTACGGCATCTGGTGGACCATTTCGAGGCAGAACAAAAGAACAATTACAAAATGTAACAGTGGCAGATGCTTTAAAACATCCAAATTGGGCTATGGGAAGAAAGATTACAATCGATTCTTCTACACTTGTTAATAAAGGGTTAGAAGTGATGGAAGCGAAATGGCTTTTTGATGTATCCTTTGATAAGATTGAAGTAGTTGTTCAACCGCAGAGTGTAATTCATTCTATGATTCAATTTGTTGATGGAGGAATTATGGCCCAGCTTGGAACACCAGATATGAGACTTCCAATTCAATATGCTTTATATTATCCTGAGAGAAGACCATTGGATGGAGAGCGATTGGATTTTGCAAAGTTAAAAAATCTTACATTTGAAGCACCTGATGTTGAGAACTTTCCAGCACTTTCTATGGCTTATGAAGCAGGAAGAATAGGGGGAAGTATGCCAACGGTATTTAATGCAGCGAATGAACGAGCAGTTGCTAAGTTTTTAGATGAAAAAATTGCTTATTTAGAAATTATAGAAATTATAAAAGAGTCTATGAAACAGCATAGAGTAATCGGGGATCCAACAGTAGAAGAGATTTTAGAGACAGAACGTTGGACCTATGAATTTATTGAAGGCAGGTGGTAAATTGAGTATTATTGTAGCAATTATCATATTTGGATTATTAATTTTATTTCATGAGTTAGGACATTTTCTTGTAGCAAAGAAAAATGGAATTAAAGTAGAAGAATTTTGTATCGGAATGGGTCCAAGGCTCGTTCATGTGACAAAAGGAGAAACCATTTATAGTATTCGTCTTTTTCCAATTGGAGGAGCTTGTATGATGGAAGGAGAAGATGAATCAAGTACTTCTAGTCGAGCTTTTAATAATAAGTCTGTTTGGGCGAGGATTGCTGTTGTTTTTGCAGGTCCAGCTTTTAACTTTATTTTAGCATTTTTTCTAGCTTCTATTATTATAGGAATTGGAGGAGCGCAAGTTCCTACGTTATCACAAGTAGAAGAAGGAACAGGAGCTCAAGTGGCTGGATTACAAGCAGGAGATACGATTTTAAAATTAGATAACAAAAAAATTACTATTTTTTCAGATATTAGTTTATACTTACAGAAACATCCAAGTGGAGAGTCTGTAACGGTTACTTATGAAAGAGATGGACAAAAAAATGAAGTAGAAGTAACGCCTGTAAAAGATGAAGCGACAGGAATGTATAAATTTGGATTTATTTCAGCTCGAACAAAAGTTGGATTTTTCTCAACACTTCGCTATGGATTATCCGAAGTTCGCTATTGGATTGAAGCAGTTATTCAAAGTTTAGGAATGCTAATCAGTGGGAAAGTAGGAGCCCAAGATCTTTCAGGGCCAATTCGAATTGTAAACGAACTTGGTACTGTTTATAAAGAGTCTCAAAAGATCAATGTGATGACAACATTTTTAAACTTAGCAAACTTCTCTGTTTTATTGAGTGCCAACTTAGGTGTTATGAATCTTTTACCAATTCCAGCGTTAGATGGTGGACGTCTGTTATTCTTATTGATTGAAGCCATTCGTGGAAAGAAAATGTCTGCGAATAAAGAAGGAATGATCCACTTTGTTGGTTTTTGTGCATTAATGGTTTTAATGGTATTTTTATTTGCAAATGATATTCGTATGCTATGGATTCAATAATAAAAAAGAATGAAAATAGAAAAAAGGAGGAATTATGTATCGAGATCATACAAAAGAGATCCGAATTGGTAACCGAGTGATCGGTGGTGGAAATCCAATTCTGATTCAGTCAATGACAAATACAAAAACAGAAGATGTAGAAGCTACTGTGGAACAGATTCTGCGATTAGAAAAGGCAGGCTGTGAAATTGTTCGTTGTACAGTGCCAACAATGGAAGCGGCATTGGCAATTAAGGAAATAAAAAAACAAATTCATATTCCATTGGTAGCCGATATTCATTTTGATTATAAAATGGCGATTGCTGCAATTGAAAATGGAGCAGATAAAATTCGTATTAATCCGGGGAATATTGGAAATCGCGAGCGAGTGCAAGCGGTTGTGGATAAAGCAAAAGAATATGGAATTCCAATTCGAATTGGTGTCAATAGTGGATCCGTAGAAAAAGATATTTTAGAAAAATACGGAAAAGTAACTGCGGAAGGAATTGTAGAAAGTGCATTAAATAAAGTATATTTAATAGAAGAGATGGGATATGATAACCTTGTAATTAGTATCAAATCTTCGGATGTTATGATGTGTGTAAAAGCCCATGAGTTAATTGCAGGAAAAACTCCTTATCCAATTCACGTTGGAATTACAGAGGCGGGAACGGTTTATAGTGGAAACATTAAATCTTCCATTGGACTTGGAATGATTTTAGGAAGTGTTGGTGTTGGTGATACGATTCGCGTTTCCTTGACAGGAGATCCAGTGAATGAAATCGCTTCTGCAAAATTAATTTTAAGAACATTAGGTCTTAGAAAAGGTGGAGTAGAAGTAGTTTCTTGTCCAACTTGTGGAAGAACGAATATCGATCTGATTAGCCTTGCAAATCAGGTAGAAAATATGGTGGCTGAATTTGACTATTTGGATTTAAAAGTAGCGGTTATGGGCTGTGTTGTCAATGGTCCAGGAGAAGCAAAGGAAGCGGATATTGGAATTGCAGGTGGAAAAGGAGAAGGACTTTTGATTAAAAAAGGAGAAATTATTCGAAAGGTTCCAGAACAAGAGCTACTTTCTACTTTAAGAGAAGAATTAAGAAATTGGAAAAAGGCATAGTGTGACTGAATAAGAAAAAATATTTTTTAAAGGAAGTGAGAAAATAGACTGTCAAGGAATATGGCAGTCTATTTTTTCGAAAGAGATAAGAGTCACAATCGTAAAGAGTGCTTTTCCTCCTTATTCACAGAATGGAGTGAAACGATATGGAAAAAACAAGAAGACCATTTTTTGATGTCTTTACAGAATTGGTTGTTCCAACAGAACTTAACAATTTATTTCTGAATGTAGATGTAGAAAAAGTGGTGATGAATAAAAAACAAAATATGCTTTCGTTTCATATTTGTGCAAGAAGATTAATTCATCAAAAACAAATTCATGAAATGGAGCGGGCCATTAAGGAAAATCTATTTTATCAGTCAAAAGCAAAAGTGCGTCTTATTGAGCAATATGAATTATCCGATCAGTATGATGTGGAGCGATTAACAGTAGCTTATAAAGATAGTCTTCTTTATGAAATAAGAGAAAAAAGTCTTGTACTTTATAACTTACTTTCTAAGGCGGAGTGGAACGTCAATGAAGAGATTTTAACATTATTTCTTGAAGATTCTTTTTTAGCTCGAAATAAATCAGGTGAAATCAAACAATTTTTAGAAGAAATTTACCACGATCGGTTTCATATGTCGTTAAAAGTGGGATTTGATTATACAGAAGCGCAAAAACAGGCCTTTTATGAGGCAAATCGTCATAAACTGGATTTAGAAATTCATCAGATTATTGACCATTTATCTGAGGAAAAAGAGGAACAAAAAGCAGAAGGAAAAGAAAAAGAGCAAGAGAAAAAAGAAAAAACACAAAGAGAGAAAAAATCTTTTGATAAACACCAAAGTTCGTCTGCAAAGACATTTGAGAAGAAGTCTTATGCAGCAAAGAGAAGTGATGATCCAGATGTGTTCTATGGACGAAACTGTGAAGGAGAATTAATTCCTATTGAAGAAATTACAGAAGAAATTGGGGAAGTTGTCATTCATGGAAAACTTTTAAAGCTGGATACAAGGGAAATTCGCTCGGAAAAAACAATTATTATGTTCAGTATCACAGACTTTACCGATACGATTATGGTTAAAATCTTTGTTCGAAATGAGCAGTTACCAGAAGTGCTTGGAGAGTTAAAGCCTGGTAATTTCTATCGAATTAAAGGGATGGCGGTATTTGATAAATTTGATAAGGATGTGGGAATTGCTTCTGTTATGGGTATGAAGACGATTCCTGATTTTACAAAAAAACGTATGGATACTTCTTTAGAAAAGCGAGTAGAGCTCCATCTTCATACTGTTATGAGTGATATGGATAGTGTAGTAGATATTAAAAAGGTTATTAATCGTGCTAAAGAATGGGGAATGCCAGCGATTGCAATTACCGATCACGGCTGTCTACAAGCCTTTCCAATTGCCAATCACTGTATTTCAAAAGACGAACCATTTAAAGTCATTTATGGAGTAGAAGGATATTTTGTAGATGACTTAAAAGAAGTTGTTACGGATTCCAAAAATCAAAATATTTTAGATTCCTATGTTGTATTTGACTTAGAGACAACTGGATTTAGTCCAACACAAAATAAAATTATTGAAATCGGTGCGGTAAAAGTTTGTGGTGGTCGGATTGTAGATAAGTTTAGTGAGTTTGTAAATCCAGAAGTTCCAATTCCATTCCATATTGAAAATTTGACTGGAATTAGCGATAATATGGTACTTGGTGCAGAAACCATTGAAACGTTACTACCAAAGTTTATGGAATTTTGTGAAGGCTCTGTTTTAGTTGCCCATAATGCGGATTTTGATACAGGGTTTATTCGCGTCAATTGTGAACGACTTTCGATTTCATATGATTATACGGTGCTTGATACGGTGTCACTAGCAAGATTATTGTTACCAGAACTTAGTAAATATAAATTGAATATTGTAGCAAAGGCTCTTGGAATCAGCCTTGAAAATCATCACCGTGCGGTGGATGATGCAGGGGCTACCGCCGAAATTTTTATTAAGTTTTTGGGAATGTTACAAGAAAAAAATGTTAATACATTGGATGAGTTAAATAAGATGGCAGTTATGTCACCAGAAGCTATAAAAAAGGCACCAACATATCATGGGATTATTTTAGTGAAAAATGAAACTGGGCGTGTAAACTTAAATCGATTAGTTTCTGAATCCAACTTAAGTTATTTTAATCGTAGACCAAGGATGCCAAAGAGTTTGATTCAAAAATATCGAGAAGGATTAATTATTGGCTCTGCTTGTGAGGCAGGGGAGTTATTTCAAGCGATTTTAATGGAGCGTTCCAATGCAGAAATCGCTCGTATTGTAAATTTTTATGATTATTTAGAAATTCAGCCTGTTGGAAATAATGAGTTTATGATTCGAAGCGATCGTTATTCTGCAGAGAGCATAGAAGATTTACAAAACTATAATCGAAGAATCGTAGAGCTTGGAGAACTTTATCAAAAACCTGTGGTCGCTACTTGTGATGTGCATTTTCTTGATCCAGAAGATGAACTATATCGAAGGATTTTAATGGCTGGGAAAGGATTTAAAGATGCCGATGATCAAGCCCCTCTTTATCTTCGAACAACCGAAGAAATGTTAAGAGAGTTTGATTATCTTGGCAGTAAAAAAGCCCATGAAGTTGTGATTGAAAATACGAATAAAATTGCGGATCAAATTGAAAAGATATTGCCAGTTCATCCAGATAAATGCCCACCAGTTATCGAGAAATCCGATGAAACATTGACAAAAATTTGTTATGACAAAGCTCATGAAATTTATGGACCAGATCTTCCACCGATTGTAGTGGAACGGCTAGAAAGAGAGTTAAATTCGATTATTTCCAATGGATTTGCTGTTATGTACATTATTGCACAAAAATTAGTGTGGGATTCCAACGATCATGGATATTTGGTAGGCTCTCGTGGATCGGTAGGTTCTTCTTTCGTCGCCACTATGGCGGGAATAACGGAAGTAAATCCACTTTCTGCCCATTACATTTGTCCAAGTTGTTATTATGTAGATTTTGATTCGGAAGAAGTCCGTTCTTACTCAGGAAGTTCAGGTTGTGATATGCCAGATAAACTTTGTCCAAAGTGTGGACATCCTTTAAATAAAGAAGGGCATGATATTCCTTTTGAAACGTTTTTGGGATTTAAAGGGAATAAAGAGCCGGATATCGATTTAAATTTCTCAGGAGATTATCAAGCAAAAGCCCATGCTTATGTAGAAGTTATTTTCGGAAAGGGAAAAGCTTATCGAGCTGGAACCATTGGTACTTTAGCGGAAAAAACAGCCTATGGTTATGTATATAAATATTATGAAGAGCGTGGAATTCATAAGCGTCGTTGCGAAATGGAAAGAATTGCGGAAGGATGTACTGGTGTAAAACGTACAACGGGACAGCATCCAGGAGGTATTATTGTTGTCCCTCATGAGCATGAAATTTATGAATTTACAGCGATCCAACATCCTGCAAATGATATGAATACACCGATTGTCACGACCCATTTTGAATACCATTCCATTGACCATAATTTATTAAAGTTAGATATTCTTGGACACGATGATCCGACCATGATTCGTCGATTAGAAGATTTAACAGGTGTTGATGCAAAGACAATTAAGTTAGATGATCCAAGCGTTATGGCACTATTTCATGGAACAGAAATTCTTGGAATTAAACCAGAAGATATTGGAGGGATTCCATTAGGCTCTCTTGGTATTCCAGAATTTGGAACAGATTTCGTTATTCAAATGCTTGTGGATACCGATCCTCAAAGTTTTTCCGATCTCGTTCGTATTTCAGGACTTTCTCATGGAACAGACGTGTGGCTTGGGAATGCTCAGACGTTGATTGAAGAAGGAAAGACAAAACTTTCTACCGCGATTTGTTGTCGTGATGATATTATGGTTTATTTAATTCATATGGGACTTGATAAAGAACAGTCTTTCACGATTATGGAAAGCGTTCGTAAAGGAAAGGGACTAAAACCAGAATGGGAAGAGGAAATGCTTGCTCATGGCGTTCCAGATTGGTATATTTGGTCATGTAAAAAGATTAAATATATGTTCCCAAAAGCTCACGCGGCGGCTTATGTTATGATGGCGTGGCGCATTGCTTGGTTTAAAGTATTTAAACCAGAGGCATATTACACAGCATATTTTAGTATTCGTGCTTCTGCCTTTTCTTATGAACTTATGTGTTTTGGAAAAGAGCGATTAGAATTTAATTTAAAAGAATTACAAAGTCGAGGAAAAGAAAATTTAACAGCGAAAGATCAGGATTCTATTAAAGATATGAGAATTGTACAAGAAATGTATGCACGAGGCATTGAGTTTATACCGATCCAACTTGATAAAGTAGATGATAAACAGTTCCAAATTTTTGATGGAAAAATTATGCCAGCATTAAGTGCCATTGATGGTCTTGGAGAAAAAGCGGCGGAAGCAGTTGTGGAAGCCATAAAAGATGGACCATTCTTATCAAAAGAAGATTTTAGAAACCGTACAAAGGTTAGTAAGACTGTTGTAGATAAGATGGCAGAGCTTGGAATTTTAGGAGATCTTCCAGAGACAAATCAGTTAAGTTTTGACTTTTTAGTTGGATAGTATTAATACACTATATGAAAGGATAGTTTTTCATATAGTGTATTTTTTTTATGCGAATGCTACTAGTCAGAAATTATGCTTGTATAAATTCCTGACGACTACCCGTTGCCTGTTTGGCTATGTATCATACTGCAAAGCCAGAGAAGAAGAAAGTTGTATTCGGTTTGCTAGCATCCGCTGCATTTTGTGCTTTTTTAACAGGTGTAACAGAGCCTATTGAATTTTCTTTTATGTTCTTAGCTCCTGGTCTTTACTTAGTTCATGCGGTTTTAGCAGGAATCACCGCAGGCACAAAATCCTTGGTTATTGATTCCGGTAGGAATTGTAGTTGGAATTATTTACTATATCGTATTCCGCTTTGTCATTTCTATTTTTAAATTGAAAACACCAGGACGAGAAGATGATGTTCAAGAAGCCGAAATGAAAGTAGAATTGACGAATAATGATTATACAGGAATGGCTCAAGCTATATTAGAAGGACTTGGAGGAAAGGAAAATATTAAAACTCTTGATAATTGTATTACAAGGCTTCGTTTAGAAATCAATGATTATACAAAAGTAGATGAGAAGAAAATTAAATCTGCAGGGGTTATGAGACCTTCTAAGACATCCGTGCAAGTTATTATTGGACCAAAAGTCCAATTTGTTGCGGATGAAATGAAAAAATTATTATAATA
>OBXV01000744.1_pt1 | contig 11684 bp, 9 predicted proteins | sample 1495451 | NCBI WGS metagenome assembly OBXV01 (sample SAMEA2580178, study PRJEB22360) | human gut metagenome | biome: human gut; feature: human-associated habitat; material: faeces | place: Denmark | collected 2008/2010
AAGCTTGCAGGACACCTTCTAATGTCATCTTTAAGTAATACATAAGAACCTCCCTATGAACTACCCCGATTCAAGAAAACCGGGGTAGTTCATTATTTTATCTTAAGACTTTTATTTTTTTCTTACTATCTTCTATCATCTCTGCTGCCTGCGAACGTATCTCCTCAAACAAATCTGTTCGCTGTCTAATACCTCCACAAAGAATACCCTCTTCTTTTACTTCTTGAAGTATTGTTTCACTCAATTCTTCCTGTAAATTTGAATCAATAAAAAACGCACGATATTTTCTTGTATCAGCAGTCTTGACTGCATAATTCATCATACGTTCTGCTCCGGTAGAAACAACTGACTTGTCGTTATAACAACGAATTATACGACTAAAGCATGATTCCAAAGTACATGGATAAGTACCGTCGTCAATAGTAGCATAAATAATACTCGGTAATGGGTAGGTTGCCATAGAATTTTGTTTTCCAGAAGGCATCACCTGCAACATCAATTCTGCAACTTTTGCAACTCCATAAATTGCCATATCTGTATTCTGTTTTGATACCTTTTCATATTCCTCAGCGGATAAATTTCTTCTTTTTACAGGTAACATGAGATTTTCATATACCTGAACTGGATCGATATTCATATAAGAATACATGGTTGCTGATGTAAATTCCGATGCACTCAAATGCCCTGATTCCTCTTTTAAATTATCAAAAGCTGTAAAAAAGTCTTCTTCTCTATGATGCTGATCAATGGAAATAGGATGATTGAAATGTACTGCAGATGGAATTGTATAAACTGGGCCATCGGTACTCATACGTCCAAATATCGCTACTTCTAAACTCAAATCCGCCATCTGAACAGATTTAGTAAAAGCATCTCTAAATTCCTTCAACTTTTCTTTGTTACTTCCAAGTATTTCTTCTTTCTCTTTTTCATTCAGTTGAAGAATGAAACGATAAATTTCTTCAGCTTCTCCTTTGGTGTATACCATAATCTGCCCTGTTTCTGTACTCCCCTTTTTTAAACTTAACAAAGATTTTGCTAAGGCTTCGAATTCTTCCACTTGTTCTGGATATTCTTTTTGACATTTTGGAATAAGATACTTATCAATTAAAACTCTGGTACGGAAAGTTTCCCCGAATTCTTTACGGATAGCGGCTTTTATTGCCTGTGATGAAATACGTGATCGAAGAATATCCCCAAAGATACAGGTTTTTACTTCTCCATTTTCACCACGATTTAAACTGCTTACTCCCAGTGTACGTAATGTGTGTAATTCAATCATAGATGCCATAATTATAATTCCTCCTTAGATAAAAAAATTGTTTTTGACCAACGCTGGCAGGTGTTGCTAACGTTACTTTTCTCATTACACCAATTCCAATTGCACAAATCCTGCAGTAAACGAATATAATTCAGTCCGTTTCTGTCCTGCATCTGCTTTACAAGTGACGCTAAATGTTTCTGAAATTCTCCATTGCTCCCAAAAGAACTTCCAATCAGTGTACGGATTTTTCGCTTTGCAGATTCCGATGTAGTGTTTTTGTGATACATGGTTCGTAATTCTTCTTCCATACGCACATCATCCGTTTCTTCAAGTTTTTTTGCATCATACGCCATCATAGTTAATACAAAAAAGTAAGCGTCCAGCTTGTCGTTAGAAAAAGATAAATTCTCTTCCTCGTAAATTTCGTCCGTTAAGACCTCGAAAAGAGAAACCAGTTCATCACCGCCTGCTTTGGTAATGGATTTTCCAAAGGATTTCGCAAGCTGTTGTCTTGCGTGTGGGTTTGTTTCTAAATACTGTTTTGCTCTACCAACAAACTTTCTACGCAATTTAGCTTTTTTTTCCCAGTCTGTTTGTAGCCGGTTTGTCTTTGATTCACCCATAATTATCTGCAGTCCTTTCTTAATTGTTCATAATACTTCCAAAAAGTTTCCATATGTTTTTGATCCATTAGTTTAGAAAACTGAACTAATGCCTTCTTTTTAACGAATTTCTTCCATTCTTCATATGTTTGGTCCAAGTCGTCAGAAGTACAAATTTCCGCCAAAAACGATTTTTCTCCAAGAATTACATTCTGAATAGAATCCATAAATGATTTTTCATACGCTGCGGAGTCTATTTTGCCATAAACCTGCTCTTCAGGCTTCGTGGATAAGCTTACTGTTGCATATGCTAAATAAATTTTGCAATATTTTTTTAACGAAAGCTTTGTATTTACGATATATTCTGTCATTTTATGCAGATAAGCTTGACGAATCGGATCTGTTAGTATTTTTCGTGAAAGATTCCCATCAGCAACTCCATTTCGAAAATAAACCCATTTTCCACTTGCCATTCGATAGTAATATCGCACGTTAATGCTTTCAGGCATTATATCTGTCTTTGAAAGTTCTTGCACATGATGAGAAGCTTCTGCTGATTTCAGGATATTCACTACCTTTTTATTACGTTGTTCCTGTAATACGGTCTGTTGTGTCTTCGCTGTTGCCGCTAGTAACAACCACAAATCATCTCCAGGAGAAAGATTTCGATATGGATTCTTTTTCTTTTCTGAATCCTTTTGGTTATCATTGGCAATGAGTGCATGTGGTTCCTGTTTTAGTGCCCATAATTTTCTAAGTTCGTCAATAAAGTCACCGTATCCCTCTTTTTTCTTTTCATAAATGAACAGTTTTTTATTTTTCATTTCCAAGCGAAGGCATTTTATTGGAAAAAAAATTCCTTCCATAATTTTGATTTTTCCTGTTGAAAGAATTTCTTCTTGTTTTTCTTCGATGGCATCCCATCTCCATATCGGAGTACCAAAATCAACAACTTCTTCGTCATCATCCAATAGATACCCAGAAATCGGCATATTTAAAAGAATAGTTTCATACAAAGAATTACCATTTAAAGTCTCAAAAATAAAAGCGTTTCCTGCAAGTGCAGATTTATTTCCTTTTCCAATACCAGGAGCAATTGAGGCCTGATACATAAGAATATAAGCGGCTTCCTGTGGCGTTGTAACAAAACAGCTTTGTATTGTCTTTTTAACCTCTGTTTTATTACCGAAAGGAATAAAGTCCTCGTCTATCCTTTTCGTACTATGAAAAGATTCCGGAAATATTCTACCAGAATCTGCCGGAGCCAAAGGATTCAACTTCAATACTTTATCTTCGGATTTCTTTACAGATATAAACTGCATAAATGGATGCTTCTCATCAAATACCTCAAATCGATCATGGTACTGTTCAAAGTATTTTTCAGCAAATCTTTTGAAGCGTTCTGTTATGCAGCCCCTTTTTAGTTCTCTTATAATAACTTGCTCGACAGATTCATCATACTCATCTGTTGACTCGTGTGCTGCATATATCAAAATATCTGCTGCAATCGTAGAAAGCAGTCGAATAGCAAGATAATCATAGAGATAAAAGTGATATCCATGAAAGTCTGGAGATTTTACATTTTTAAAATCTTCAAAAAAACAATCTCGTATGGATGCAGACTCTATTTGTCCTTTTGATGTCACTCCAAGCAGCCATTTTTCATCTAGTAAATTATACATAGTTCTCCTTTCCTTTTTGGCAAGAATATATCTTCCTGCTATTTTCACATCATATCAAATGTGGTATTTTTCTAGATTTTTAGGCAAGAAAAAAGAGATGTTGAAACATCTCTTCAAACAAAGGAGAAAATGTATAATAAATGCCCAAAATAACACTTTTTCCTATACCTGTAAAAATCCAGAACTGGTTATGATTTTTTACATCCCACTTGCGTGGGAAAAAGCAATGGAACAAGGTCAGAAGACCTCACGATACAGGAACACTCCCACTTGCGTGGGAAAAAGCAGAGTAGCTGTTTCCTGCATGAAACAGTTCTAGGAACACTCCCACTTGCGTGGGAAAAAGACCCAGTATTTATGCGGCTTCCCAAGGTTTTCACTGCCATTTGTAATTAAATTTTTTACAACTTTTGTTCCACCATAAATATGGAATTTTGTATTTAAACAAAAAAGAGACACCATAAAGGCATCTCTTATTTTACAATCATACTCTTAAAATCTCAGCAAACTTAGCAGAAAGGAAATCATAATCTTCGCCATAAATCAAAGCCAGCCCATCTGGATCTTCTCCATCTGCTATTGCCTGGTTACGGTCATCAGATGGAATATCATCCTGCTCATATCCAAAAACCTCTAAGTAAGTTTCCACCTGATCAATTATCTGTCCGAAAAATTCCGCTCGGCTTTCTTTAATTTCCGTTTTATTCCAGCGTTCTAGAATATCACTCAGATTTTCAATCAAAGAAGAAAAATCTAAGTCGTCTTTGATCCCCTTTTCTTTCAACCATTTCTGAACGACATCTGCCATATAAACCGCATGCATAACATTTTGACATTTTTTTAAATAATCCAAAAATTCACAATCTGTCATTTCGAAAAACATCTGCTCAACCGATTTTCGATCAGATGACTTTCTCCAGATATTGAAAATATCCTGTGCAAATCCATTAAACTCAAAATCTGCTGCTTTTATGATATCTACCAATACAGTATCTGCATCACGAATCAGTCCACTTGGCAGGTGTTCTGCCATATCCTCTACTGCCCTGATTGCACACTCGGTTTCATCCAGAAACTGCAGCTCTCCATTTTTGTAACAGCCGCATGACTCTGCGCCAAAAGGCAACTCTTTTGGACTGAAATCGATACCAGCCATCATGTAAGTTTTTACCTCACCAGGTCCGACTCCGTATTTCTTTGCAACCGCTTCTAGAAAATCATCTATCTGATAAAATTCAGCATCCATTTCTCCACTGATAGGAAACTTTTCTGCTGTGATTTTGCCATTCACAGACACAATATCATACCATACATAGTTGGACACATCATTAAGGTATTGAGTGTACTCTTCAGATGATAACAGACTATTCATATAGACTGCATCCAGATATTCTGCTCCACGGAATTCATCGATACATACATAGCAACTTCCTTGAAAGCCATTATCATCCAGATACTCCTGGAACGTATAGGTATCATTTTGATAATATTCTCTTTTACATTCCATGTATTCTTTTTGGATTTTTACCATGAATTCTTTGGAAAAATTCTGGCGTTTTACCCAGTCTGCTTGATATTTTTTGTAAGCAATAACATCAATGGTTTCATATGCTTCCAAGAAATCAGGATGTTCTTTTCCAAATTGTCTTAAGATATCTATGCAGGCATTCCACATATCTGTAGTATAACCTTCTCTGCATTCTACTAGGCGATCTGCGAAGTTCTCATAAATCTCCAACATCAGCTCTTCGTTTTCTAATAATTTTTCCTCTGCTTCTTCGATTTTTTCTTCTTGAAGATAATGATAAGATGAATACGGGAAATGACAGTGCCTCAAAATGTCCCCAATTTCCCATTCCTCCAAGGTCTCTCGGACCTCATTAATGTCAAAGATGCGCTTTTGTTCACGATAGGCTTCGTTTAATTCCTTGTTGGTTAAGGTGATGACAAGCTCCTCGCCGCAGATTGTTCTTTTGATTTTCATGATTTTTTCCTCCTGTTTTTAATTTCAATAAGAATATGGAGAAAAAGCAGGAAAAGGAAAAGAGACTCCATGAAGGAATCTCAGTTTCAGAAGAACGCTCCCACTTCCGTGGGAAAAAGTCGATGGACTCGTACTCCATATTCTTTTTCGTAGGAACACTCCCACTTGCGTGGGAAAAAGGCTTTGAATTATGTTGTGAAAAGTTTACGAACAGGAACACTCCCACTTGCGTGGGAAAAAGGGATATACAAAGACTTTATTCAAACATATCATGGGAACACTCCCGCTTGCGTGGGAAAAAGTCATATAGAGGTTCTATGTTAAACATAGCTAAAGGAACACTCCCACTTGCGTGGGAAAAAGACGCAGTATTTATGCATATTTCCGAGGTTTTTGCTGCCATTTGTAATTAAATTTTTTACAAATTTTTCTATACACTTAGTGTAGCATATCCGAAGCCAAAAAACAATCATATGTTCGATAATTGCCGAAGATTTTCTCAGATTCCTGACTCTTTTTAAGCTTGTTTTGGCAGCCCCAACTTCTGACAAATTTCCTGCACACTTCCCTTTCCTAATCCGGGAATCTCAAGCAGCCTCTTTTCCGGATATGCTCCGCAATATTCCATTAACTCCCCATAATTGGAAATACCAAACCTTCTCAGTGCGTTATAACTTCTGAAAGACAACTGATATTCTTCCAAAGGAGTTGCATTTTTATGGCTGATATACAGATTGTGCGTAATCTCTTCCATCACACTCTGCCTGTAAGCTGGACAGCTTGGCAATATTTTCAACGCCTTATGTTCGTGGCATAATTCGTTCATCTGCTTCATCGTATAAATATTGTTCCTGTACAAAATCCCCTTAGTAATCGGACTCAGAAAATACAAATCCAAATCCGTTTCTGTCATCAACAGAAGCTTCTGGGATTTTGGAGTCCGCAAATAAGCCAGCGCCTTCATGTACTGCTGCCGGATTGCTTCCCCAGAAATCTGAAACTCTTCCCCGATTGCTTGGTAGGGCATAGGTTCGCCATACAATCCCAGCTTTTTCTCCACAACCGTTCTTTGCTTTTTTGACAACTTTAATAATAGCTTTTGAATTCTTTCCTCTCCATCCGCTGTGGTGGAATAAGGAAATTGAAGAAAAAAAGCTTCCATCTTCTCTGGATCAGACAAATCATTGTACCGGACATCAAAAAGTACACACAGAAACATAGCAGATGCAACAGATAAAAAAGGGTAAATACCACAATAAACGCTGCATAATTTTTCTTTCGCAACATTCTTTTTAGCAAGGAAGGTTATATATTCCTCACAAGTATGGATACCTGAAAAATGTAGCTGGAACATATTGTGAACTTTTTCAAATCCTTCTATTTCAAGAAGCGAATGTTTCCCAGACGGAACATACGTTGCCCAATCTTTTTTTAGAAGTTGTTCTAGGTAGTCTTTTTTTTCTATTTGATTTTTCTTCCACGGCGGCATAAAACAGTCCAACAAACGTTCCTTTTCCTCTGCCAGACAACCATTCCTTCTTGCATTCATCTGATTTCGAATCCAGTATCCGATTTTATGTCCTTGATATATAGTGGTACTGGTTGGAAAACGGTAATTTTTCTTAATATAGTCTACGTAAGCCGTTAAATTTTCCATCCATTTATGATCAAATCTTGATTCCGTTGTCATTATTCTCCTCCTTTTCCTATTATGATAAAAAATATGGAAGGAGTTTAGATTTTTGAGCAAGAAAAAGAGACGCCGTAAAGGCATCTCTAATTCAGGTAAGTTGCATTAACACATACCAGATACTTATTCGAAAATTCTTCTAATGTCATGTCTTTAACATCACTAGCCAAAGATAATTCGTTTGAATTATAAGCCCACTCATCTTCATTTCCAAAATCAATAGTAATGCAGTCAAAAGGCTTACTTTCCATCACTTCGATTACTTTTCCAAAAAAATTTCGATGGACTCGTACTCCATGAAAGAATCTCTTTCTTAGTAAAAGATTAAGTGTTGTATGACAAGATTTCTTTTACTGCCTCCTGGAATTTTTCAAAACCATAAAAACCTTCTGTAATTTTTAACACCTCTTCTACTGGCATAGTATCATCCCATGTAAGATTATGTTCTTGCAAAAAGTGATCTGTTCCCTGTTGGCAGGCTCCAGTAAGCAAACGATAATCATTGGCATCCATATAGCCTTGTTGTGCTATTCGGGCAATATGCTCAGACACATCTACATGTTCCATGCATTTGAATTGCCAATCCGTTACAGCTTTTCGAACACTACTACCATGTACAGAAAATCCGTCTTTTTCGACTACATAAACGATTTCATTGCTGCTATCAGGAAAATAGGTACACTTAGAAATAGTATATCCATCCCAGTTTTTTGTTGTTAGAATATACATGCAGTATCTATCAATACAACGGACGGAATATGCTTTGTCGCTCCAATAAATTATAGTCAATGATTCGCAAGAATTAAAAACAGAATTTCCGATTTCTGTAACACCATTTGGAATTACAACCTCTTTTAAAGACTTACATCCGCTAAAAGCATAATTTCCAATTTCTGTAACACTTTCAGGAATTACAATCTCTTTCAAAGACTCACATTCGCAAAAAGCATTATTCTTTATCGTTGTAACACTATTTGGAATAACAACTCCCTCTAAAGACTTACATCTACCAAAAACAGTATATCCTATTATCGTAACACTTTCAGGAATTACAACTTTTTTTAAAGACTCACATCCCCAAAAAGCGTAGTCTCCAATTTCTGTAACACTATTTGGAATGGTAACTTCTTCTAAGGACTTACATCCCCAAAAAGCGTAGTCTCCAATTTCTGTAATACTTTCAGGAATTACAATCTCTTTCAAAGACTCACATTCGCAAAAAGCATGATGCTTTATCGTTGTAACACTATTGGGAATAACAACTCCTTCTAAAGACTTACATCTAGCAAAAACAGTATATCCTATTACCGTAACACTTTCAGAAATTACAACTTTTTTTAAAGACTCACATCTCCAAAAAGCGGAGTCTCCAATTTCTGTAACACCATTTGGAATTACTACCTCCTTCAAAGACTTACATCCGCTAAAAGCATAATTTCCAATTTCTGTAACACTATTGGGAATTACTACTTCTTCTAAAGACTTACATCCATAAAAAGTAGAATCTCCTATCCTTGTTACATTGTCTGGTACAATAAATTTTCCGTTTTCAGAAATATCATTGTCATACACTTCGAGTAATACATTACTTACAACCTTCATTTTTTATTCCTCCTGTTTTTGTATATTCGCATACAATATGGGATTATTTACAAAACAAAAAAGAGACTCCATGAAGAAATCTCTTTTATCATTCTTAATCGTCAAACAAAACAATCTGCTGTTCGGCAGCACTTTTTTTTACATCTACGAGCCTCTGATTCGAAGAACCCCTGAATTTTAATGTGATATCCTTTTTTGTGTCTATAAACTTCCCGTCTACTAAAACATCAATGTAGGACAATAGGTCCTTTATAATTTCTGTATTTGCTCTACTATCTCCAACCAGCTCCTCCAAGGTAAATCCGGTATAGCACCAGACATCCTTTTGCGGATACTGCTCTTTTACCTTTTTTATAAACGCAAGCAAAGGGCCTTGATTTTCTGGCTCCATTGGCTCGCCTCCAAGGATACTAAGACCATTGATATACTCAGGCTCCAATAATGAAAGAAGATAATCTTCCGTTTCTTCTGTGAATCTCTGTCCATACTGAAAATTCCATGCAACCTCATTAAAACAGTTTTTACAGTGATGACGACAACCAGATACAAACAAAGACACTCGAACGCCAAGTCCATTTGCAATATCACAGTTTTTAATTGTTGCATAATTCATAACAATCTCCTTTTATAGGTGCATTACCCGGTCTTTGATTTCCTGAGTTCTTCCCTGATTCCAAAATTGCGTTCCAATATACCCACAGGTTCTTCTTGCAACACTCATTTTTGTCTGGTCACGGTTGCCACAATTTGGACATTCCCAAACCAATTTTCCATCTTGATCTGTCACAATCTGAATTTCCCCATCGTATCCACACACATGACAATAATCAGATTTTGTATTTAATTCTGCATACATGATGTTTTCATAAATATAACAAATCACTTGCAATACCGCTGGGATATTATCCTGCATATTAGGAACCTCTACATACGAAATCGCTCCGCCTGGGCTTAACGCCTGAAATTCAGATTCAAATTTTAACTTTGTAAAAGCATCAATCTCTTCCGTTACATGCACATGATAAGAATTAGTTATATATCCCCTATCTGTAATTCCTTTTATATTTCCAAAACGCTTCTGTAAACATTTTGCAAATTTATAAGTCGTACTTTCAATCGGAGAACCATATACAGAATAATCAATGTTTTCTTCTGCCTTCCATTTTGCACACGCATCATTTAGTCGCTGCATGATGGATAAACCAAATTCTTTTTCTTCTGTATGAGATTTCCCGGTCATATATTTTACACATTCATACAAACCGGCGTATCCAAGAGAAATCGTAGAATATCCATTATAGAGCAACTTATCAATGGTTTCTCCAGGTTTTAATCTGGCGATTCCTCCAAACTGCCAGTGAATAGGCGAAATATCAGAAAGTGTTCCTTTTAACCGTTCATGACGACACCTCAGTGCCTTATGGCAAAGCTCCAGGCGTTCATCCATTATTTTCCAAAATTTATCCACATCTTTTCCAGAAGATAACGCTATATCAGGTAAGGAGATTGTCACAACTCCCTGATTAAATCTGCCATAGTATTTATGCTGTCCTTCTACATAGTTCTTTGCGTTACTGATATTACCTACCCCAGCATCCGTAAAACGGTCCGGAGTAAGGAATGACCGGCATCCCATCGGCGGGTATGTATCTCCTTTCAACTTCATCATGATTTTTTCTGAAACATAATCAGGTACCATGCGTTTTGCTGTGCATTTTGCAGCCAGTTCGGTCAGATAATAATAAGGATCTCCTTCGTGAATATTATCTTCCTGCAAAACATACACCAATTTTGGAAACGCAGGAGTAATATAAACACCTGCTTCGTTTTTTACACCAAGAATTCGTTGATTTAAAAGCTCTTCGATGCAGAGTGCCAGGTCATGTTTTTCCTGTTCATTTTTTGCTTCATTCAGATACAGGTTTACGGTAATGAACGGAGCTTGACCATTACATGTCATCAGCGTGATAACCTGATACTGAATTTCCTGAACCCCCGCCTTGATTTCCCTTCTAACACGCTGCTCTGTAATACGAGTGATATCTGCTTCTGTATGAGAAATTCCAGTCAACTCTTCTATAACCTGTTTGCGTAATTTTTTTCTGCTGACATCAACAAACGGAGCCAGATGTGCAAGACTGATGGTCTGCCCGCCATACTGGTTGCTGGCCACCTGTGCGACAATCTGTGTAGCAATGTTGCAGGCAGTCAAAAAACTGCGTGGACGCTCAATCATGGTTTCGGAAATTACAGTTCCATTTTGAAGCATATCTTCTAAATTCACTAGACAGCAGTTAAAGATTTTTTGTGTAAAGTAATCCGCATCGTGAAAATGGATAATACCTTCCTCATGTGCTTTTACAATATCTGGGGGTAACAACAACCTTTTACACAAATCTTTACTAACCTCCCCAGCCATATAATCCCTCTGAGTAGAAGCAATTACTGGATTTTTATTAGAATTTTCCTGTTTGATATCCTCGTTACTACAGTCCAACAAACTAAGGATCTGATCATCTGTTGTATTCGCTTTTCTTGCTAATGCTCTGGTATAGCGGTATGTGATATAGTTTTTTGCTAACTTCTTTTTTCCAAAATTCATTAGTAAATCTTCTACCATATCCTGCACATCTTCTACAGATGGAATTCCCTCCATTGCTTCACATTTCGCTTCAATCGATGCTGCAATCATGGAAATTTCTTCTTTATTTGCTTGTTCCTGTTCAGTTACGCTTATATTTGCCTTTTCTAATGCACGTTTGATTTTAATTGAATCAAACAAAACTTCTTGTCCATTTCTTTTAAGAATTTTCATAATGTTCCTCCTATAATGTTTTCTCATTTGATGCCTCACACCCCT
>OBXV01000746.1_pt1 | contig 11660 bp, 10 predicted proteins | sample 1495451 | NCBI WGS metagenome assembly OBXV01 (sample SAMEA2580178, study PRJEB22360) | human gut metagenome | biome: human gut; feature: human-associated habitat; material: faeces | place: Denmark | collected 2008/2010
TAACAAATATCTATCAAGATATTTGTTAGCTTTTTGTCCTTTTTATTATTTTTTGTATTTCTTTATTTGTTCCCAAAAAATAGGAATTATAAAACTAAAGACGCATAAGAGAAATATGCCATTTGAAGGTAAAAAAGTAGCTAAATTTCCGAATAAAATACCTGCTATACAAAAATCCGTATCTGAAAAAGAAGTTCCTGAAACATTTAAAACTCCAAGCACTGGCATTACCATCAAAGCTAATACAGAAATCAAAATTCCATGTACAAATGCTCCAAATATACAGCCTTTTATTCCACCTTCTGCATTTGCAAAAACTCCAGCTGATCCCCCACAAAAAAAATGTGCAACAACTCCTGGTACAATAACAGGAATAAAAATAGAACCATGCAACGCATTTATTCCAATCAATACAAGCATCGTTACAATTCCACCTAAAAATGACATTAAAAAACCAATCATGGTAGCATTAGGCGCATAAGAATAAAGAATAGGACAATCCACTGCTGGTTTCGCATTTGGTGCTATCTTCTTTGCAATTCCCTTAAATGCTGGAACAACTTCAGCAACAGTCAATCGTACACCGGCTAATATGATATAAATAGAAGCCGAAAACTTAGCTCCTTGTATTACTGCATAGATAACCCAATTTTGGTAACCATCTGTTTTATAAGAAATATCTAAGGTTGCTAAATCTATTCGTGTTACTGCAATTCCTGTAAGAATGAAAAATATACTTGTCATTACAATAAAAATTCCAACTGTAGAATCACGCATAAATGATAATTTTGAAGAAAATGGAATATCTTCTGTGGACTTAATTTTTTCTACCTTATCATCTATTTCAACATTTTCATTCCCTTTTTGTGTTAAAAAGCCGGCTACCTTTGCAGCTACAAGATAACCAATTGTAGAAAAATGACCTAATGCAATTGCATCTCCACCAGTTATTTTTTTTATTTCTTTTTGTGCAAAAGCAGGTATTATGGCCATAAAAAGTCCTAATATAAGAGAACTACATACAATAACTTCCCATTTTTTCATTCCACTCTGATTTAACACAACTGTCAAGAGACAAGCCATATAAAGTGTATGATGTCCTGTCAAGAAAATATAGTGAAATGGACCAAAACGAGCCATAATAATATTAGTAACCATTCCCCAAAACATTACCATAGGTACTTCTACTGCATACTGTGCAATTCCTAACGATGCAATCGCTTCCATATTCGGAATGACACCTTGAATATTGAAATCATAATTGAATAATACCCCAAAGTCTTTTAATGCACCATTTTGTAGAAAATCTGTTCCTGCCGACAAAAGAACAAATCCTACAATTGCTGTAACCGTACCTTTAATCACATGATCGATTGTTTTGCGTTGTAAAAGAAGACCCAGTAATGTTACACCACCTACAAGAAGTGCAGGACTAGATAGCACTTCTCGAATCAATATCAGTATTTGCATATACCTTCTCCCTTCTTAAAGACCTGATAATTTGGAACGAAGAATTTCACATACTGCATGAGCATTTCTTGCATTAACAACTTCATCAATTTGTTCAGGCTTTGCCAGTACCTTTCGAATGTCTTTTAAAATACCTATATGTTTTTGTTGATCTTCCACCACTAAAAAGAAAATAATTCTCGCCCTTTTTTCACCTTCAAATAAAATCCCATCTGGTGCAATTCCAATAGAGATATCCAAATGCTTTACTCCAGTTTCTGGACGAGCATGTGCTAGGATCAGATCTTTTGTAACAAACATATAAGGTCCAGCTTCCACTAAGCGCTCTAAAATATATTGCACATACCTTTCATCAATGCTCCCTCTTGCCAAAAGTGGGGAAGCTGTCGTATAAATTGCTCTTTCCCATGCTCTTCTTTCTCTCTCTGAACCAACCTTCTCTATTGCCTTATCTTCAATGTTTCTTCCATTTTTATCCAAAAACAGAATTCTATCCTCTGTTAAAAAATCCGTAAGTCTCCACATATTGGGATTCAATATTGGTTGCTTTTCTTCTTGCTGCTGAATAAAGAACTGCTCTAATTCATGTTTTAATTCTAAATGCCTTTCTGGTAAAACATATTTTTTCATTAATTGAAATAGTGCTTCTGTATCAACAAAACCAAACCTACTTCGAATTAATGGATGATTCAAAATATTTTTACGATCAAAATCATTTAAAATTGGATTTACAACAATTACTGGCACAACTGCCTTTATTTTCACTGATGTAACAATAATATCACATATATTCTGTGGATTAACAATCTCCGAGGCTGCCTTAATTCCAACAATCTTTGCCCAAGGTAAAATTCTTTTGAGCTCATAACTGATCATATTTCCTGTAGCTACTCCATTCATACAAACAACAAGGATTCGCAACTCTTTTTCATCATGCTTTGCCTGCTCTAAGTATGCCCCAAAATGTAGTGACAAATAAGCCACTTCACTATCTGAAATTTGTACACCAATCTGTTGTTCCAAATACTTCACTGTCACTCTCATAATATCAAAAATATATGGATATTCTCTTTGGATATCTTCTGCCATTGGATTTCCAATTTGAATACCAAACCTATAGCGGTAAATGGATGATTTAATATGTTGATATAGATTTCGAATAAGACCTTCCTTGTGTTCAAATACAACACACGCTCTTCGTTCAAATTCTGTGACAAGATTTTTTGCAATTTCTACAATCGATTCATTTTCCTCCGTATCTGACTCCATTTTAGAATATGATGCAAGCCTTCCACCTAAGAAATGTAATGTTAAATATATCTTTTCCATATGAGAAAGTTCTGGAAAATACTTTTTTATTAAATGATATTCTTTTGAATCTTCTACTTTTTTTATGCTAACATCTGAAAAATACAACTCATCATTTCCATTTTCCATAATTGGAATCATTGCTGCCAATGCAACCATATCATTTTGAACATAATGAACATCTAATTCGTTCTCTATTTTTTCAATTCGCCTTAAATAACATGTAATTTCTTCCATGCATAGAAAACTTAATTTCCCAGCTGATAACAAAGGTTCTAACATATTAAAATATAACAAAAAAATTGCTCGTATTCGAATTGGATTTCCATCAATCCAATATCCCCTTTTCTTTTCATAACGAATCCCTAATTGATATGTATATAATTGAGCAATAACCACCTGAAGATCAGAAAAAATTGTATTACGACTTACCAAACATATATTCATCAAATCCTCTACATAAACAGGTGTTCTAGAAACTATAATTTGACAAATAATAATCTTAATACGCTCACTTGGCGTAAAAATATAGTCACCTTGGGGCTGTTCCATCTGCATTGCACTCTCAAATGCATTTTTTTCTTTCTCTGTAAAAGTTTGTACCTTTCCTCTCACAACCTGAATACTTGGTAAACTTTTCATATTTAACCAATTGTTTGCTTTATCAAGTTCATTGTAAACAGTCCTCGTAGAAACTGATAACTCCATTGCAATTTCTTTAATACTAAGCTCTCTACTTCGATTTAAAATCATATTTATCATTTTTCTTGTACGTTCATTTAAATATCCCACTGCCATAAAATTATATACTCTCCAATAATGATTTTAATTGTATTGCTGCCTTATTAGAATCCATCAGATCTTCAAGTCCAATTACGAGCAAATCTTCAAAATTTGTTAACAATTCTTGAGATACAACAAATAAATCTGCTTTATCTTCTGACACATCGGATAAAGAACCGAATATAACATTAATATCTGTTCTTCCTAAATGCTCCAATGCTTCTTCTATGGTCATCTGCATAATAAGCGAAGTACCTACACCATTTCCACAACAACACATAATCGTTCGAATCTCTCGTTTCATTGCCATCCATTCTCTCTAAAATCTTCAATATAATTACTACTAGTTAACCAACAAAAAATAGAAACTCTCCCTATCTCCAAAACCCAATAGTTACTTTTGGCATAACCAAATTCTATTAAATTAGTTTTTGAATTTCTGCAGGAGTTTCTACAAGATACGTTGCTCCTGCTCTTAGCAATTCTTCCTTGTCTCCAAATCCAAAGAGTACCCCAATTCCTTCCATACCTAGCTCTTTGGCCGATTCCATGTCAAATTTACGATCTCCTATCATAATCGCTTTCTTAACATCTTCAATTCCTGCCAGTTCCATAGCATATTTCATAACGTCTAACTTTTCATTTCTTGGCCCATGAAGTTCTGCTCCTGCTACATAATCAAAATATTGTCTAATATTAAAATATTCTAAAATTTGATTCGCAAAAACTTCTGGCTTTGAAGTGGCCAATAGAATTGTCTTTTTCTCTTGTTTCAAATCTTTTAATAGCTCTACAATTCCATCATAAAGTTCATTTTCAAAGATTCCTTTTTCTTTATAATATTCACGATATTTTTCCACCGCTTTCTTAGCATCTTCTTCTGTCATATGATAAAATTCCATAAAACTCTCTTTTAATGGCGGTCCAATAAAAACTTTAAGTGCTTCTAAATTTTCCTCTTCTATTCCCATCGCTCGTAACGCGTATTGAACCGATTTTGTAATCCCAAGTCCAGAGTCTGTAATTGTTCCATCTAAATCAAAAAGTATATATTGCTTGCTCATTTTTTTCCTACCATTTCTTTTTCCTACTGTTAATCTGTGTTTTCTTTATTATATCATTGAAAAATCTATTTTTCAAAATATATATGGTCTTCTAAAATGCAGTTTTGATTTTTCATCAATAATGACAAATACTCTATCGGAATTCCTTTCATTCAACTTCTAATGAGTTCCCCCTATTTTATAATCTCTTGCCGCTGAATGTTTCAAATCATATACAAGTACATCTCCATCTTCAAATGATACTTTTTCTCCTGCTTCATTTTCTTTCCCATAGCAATATCCTTCTACTTTCCACATATTGCAAAATCCACGTTTCTCATTTTCTTTATTGCAATAATCTAGATGAATTGCTTTATTCTGAATGGTCTCTATCTGAAATTGAAGAACTAAATATCCATCTTTTAGCCAAATATCACTTTCGGATGAGATTCCATGTTCTTTTGCATACTGTTTGATATCAACACCTTGTTCTGCCACATATACTTCACTTGGAATTCCATATTGTCCATACCAACGTTGTACACTTTTTCCAATATCTTTTTCTGAACGACTTGGATTTCCTCTTCTTATCTCTCCGATAAAAGTTCGAACAGAATCAGGCAACATTATATTTTGATAAGTATAAATTGGTTTTTCCCAGTTTTTCCACTGATCTAATGTTAAATCCAAGTAGTCACACACTCTTTTTTGTTCTTTTTCTGTTACTGAGAAATAAGGTTCACTGACTTTATAAGACTTTTTATTAGTAATATCTTTTGCATCTCCCATTTTAATAAAATTCCATTTTTGTCCATCAACTGTTTCTGAATAATAAACAGCCACTTCTCTTCTTTCACTACCATCTTGATTCATATAATAAAATTTAGGTTGAATTCGGATATAATCTTGGTTTGTTGCCATCGTGCCAATGGTATCAATGGTAAATCGAATCTGATACCCTGGTTTCATAATTCCTGCGCCCTTTTTATTTGGATGACTTTTTTCAAAAAGAGGAAGGGTGTAAATAGAAGACTGTCCAGTAAAATTGCCATCTCGATTATAGATACCTACAGAATAAAATTTTCCAGAAGGCTCCATAGAATCTTTTTTTCGAAACACGGATTGCCACAAAGGATAATCACTAATATCTCGAATGGAAAATCCATAGACTCTTCCAACGACTTGCACTGTTTTTGTATCGGTTGCTGTATAGTTTTCCACTTGGAAATTAGCATATTCTTCACAACATTGTTCTCCTTTATGATACATTCCATTTAGACTAATACATCGATATTGAATGGAATAGACACCTTCTTGTACCCAAGTCGGCAAATAGTAGGTTACATTTCCATCATTATCAAGCCATGTTCCTGCTGGATACCATTGATTTCCTCGATACACATCAAAAGGAAATTTCACCTGCTTTTTCGCTACAAATTCTCTATATTCTCGTTGTCCATATCCTTTGATGGATTGATGCTCTCCACTAGTTGCTATAGCCGTTTGAAACTCTCGATCTAAAATAAGACTTGGAATAACTGCATTTGGATTTTTTAGTTGGTTATACTTCCTATCATCGGAAATAGTCGCCTGACATATGACGGGCGTATGAACAACGATCCCATTCACATCTTCTATAGGATAACATAATGTATCCCCTTCACTTTCTTCTCCTACATGAAGTACTGCTTTATAAAAAACAGTTCCCTCACTTTCATAAGAACCATTTGCTTTTATAACTGGAATTTGTACCCCCTTTTTATATAACACATCCTTTCCAACTCGTTTTGTTATCGTTGGTAGCGCCTTTGGTTTTTCTGTTTTTTCCTCACACCAGTTATTCATCATATATACCTTGCCTTTAAAAGTCACTTTGTCATTTCGCACTTGAATGGTATCCACTTGTTTTTCGGCATAAGAAGACCAATCCTCAACTGGAATTGCAGGTCGACTTGTCCCACCCCTAATTGTTACTAGAGGGAGCGTTTTATTTTTTACTTTTGGTTCCTTTATACAAACATTAGAGGCATTAAAAATAAGTCCAACTTCACTCGCGTTGGAAACATTGGTAGCCTCTATGTTTTCTTCTACTGGAAAAGCATCATTTTTTAATATCATATTTTTCACACGATATCCATGTAAGTAATCCACTTTCCAATATTGAAATTTCCTCTTCACACTATAAGTTTTCGTAACTGTTTTTTCTACATTTTTTGGAATATAAGTGATTACTCCTGTTTTTCTATCTATTAATTGTTCTTTCCATGTCAAATGATACGTCCTCACCACTTTCACAGGATAATATTTCGTTCCACTGACCTTGTAAAATCGGTATTTTAATAAGTATTCATTCGTGAATCCATTGAGATAGAGATTTTTTGTGACAGGAATTCCTTCTTCCACATCATAACTCTCTTTTCCTCTTTCTTCCGCTTGAATAATCGCTTTGGAAATAGGTTCCTCAAATCTGCCTTCTATTTCCTCATCGGTTTCTACTTCTTTTTTAAATTTCTTATAAATTGCATAGACTTCTAAACCACCATCTTGAACTTCAATGGAACGCTTCCGAACCCTCGGCAATTCCTCACAATAAGAAGCGTAATCATTTAACGGACTTACTGATACTTTCTCTCTTCCAACAATCTTTTTACTAATTCCTATATTTTTATAATACACTTCATATAAATGATACTGTTCTGATCCATCCAAAGAATTTTTCTTCATTGGAATATTCGTCCCACTTGTTGAAAAAAAACTATGGGTTGGATAGATGCCTTGTTCCTCCTTTCCTAAATCCATATAAGTTCCATTCACAAGCGCTTTAAAAATTAGCGTTACCTTTTGGTTTGACGGTGCATATTGGATTTCAATATCAAACCGATCATCAAAGTCATTGGGGTTATGCCATCCTCTTGCATGCTTAATTCCTTCCAGTGTTCGATAATATTCTCCTGTCGGTTTTCCATTCTCATATACTTGGATAATGGCGTTAAGATAAACATAACCCCCTGACTCCTTTAATGTTTGAGCATTGATCCCTGCATTTTGTAATTGCTTTGTTACTTTATTTTCTGGAAAAGTGAATATAGTGCTAGTTTCGCCATCTTCCTGCCACGATTTTACTTCTCCATCTTTTAACCAAAACTCTCCTCTCCTTCCTTTTGTCGGATCTCCATACGTCTTTTTGCTCTTTACTGTAAATCCTTCTGTTCGCCACGTAGTCACAGTGGAGGCAGCCGTATCTTTAACAGGTCCATACATAATTTTTCCATTTTCCATACTTGCCATTTTCTCTTTTTCCTGATCCGATTGTGATTTTGTTTTTGAAAAGGCAATACTAGCTTTTCTATTTTTTTCTTCCTCCTTTTCCTTACTAAACTGATCTTCTTCTACTTGTTGTCCTATCTCTTTTTGTAGTGGATAAGCTACCACTTCTTGCTGAGTAACACAAAGGCTAATTAAAATCAATAAAATACCCAGTACTTGCCTTATCGCCAAAAGAATCTTCTGGTTTCCATTCTTTAACTCGATACATTTCATCTCCTATCCTATCCCACCAAATCCCTACTATCTGCTTATCACTAAACACATCTCTACATGTATTAATAGAATAATCAAAACAAAATGCGATTGATTGATTCTTTTTTAATCCACTGATCTTCACACTGTCTCCAAAAACAATCTCATTTTGTTGTTGAGATTTTGTTGTTGGAATAAAGTCAGCACTGACAACCTTAAATTTTACATAACATCTCACATAATAGCCTCCAACTACTGAATAATGCAATGAACTTGGATCTGTTGTTACAACATCTGCCTTTAATATCACATGATTTTTTTGAGTCTTTTTTTGATATTCCTTAATGCTTGCTAATCCAAATTGATAACCTTCTTTTCCACTCGGATGACAATACGTCTTTGCTAACTCTTCTCTCCATTTTTTCTTACATGTTCGATAATCATAGTTTAACTTTAACCGCAAATTCCTTTCCACAACGGAATACCCCTTCTTCAGTAAATTAAATTTATCCTGATCCATATATTTGAGATTACTCATATCAACCGGAGGTATATAATCATCTCCTTTTCTAGGTTTATTGGAATGCATTGTCCTTTGATAAATAAATGCCATCTCATAAAAAGAATTTGGATATCCTTCTAACACATAGGGGAAACTTTTATAATTTTTTGGCAAGTTTATTGTTCGAATGACTTGTCCATCAAAGCTGATTTCTCTTCTTTTTTTTGGTTCGAGAAGCCTTGCTTTCATTTTTTTGAACGCAGTCTTTGTTATCCTTTTTTTTAATTCTAGTTCTCTTTGTCCTGTATAGAGCCCTTTACTCGTTCCAACAACAATCCCCTTTCCATATGCCTCCATTAAGTTTCTTTGCATCTCGAAGCTATATTTGCTTAAATCACCAAGCCTTTGATATCGGGCAATATTGGTATACTTATCCTCTTCTTGAAAGTCTCCTCGATAATACCAATCAATCTGATTGATCATACAAATGGCTTCTGCTCGACTTACTTTTTTCTTTGGACTTAATGCTAACAAATAATTTTCAAGAGAATCCCCTTCTCTCCCTCCCGTTTCTTTCTCAAACTTTGCGATAACAGGTTTCAATAACTCTAAAAACTGTTCTCCTGTAAGAGTCAAATCCTCTTTTCCAAAAACAGTATTTGGCATCATAAGTGTTACAATCAATACACTGATTCCAATTATATTTCTTATTATTTTTAGAATCTTCATTTGAAAACTCATCTTCTCTCCCTCTTTCCCCATAAATTTTCTATGTAGATTCTATTTCCTAGAACCCATTTCTTAAAACTAATTTTTCTCTCCTTCTATTTTTTCTTATTCCTCTTTTCTTATCTCAATCTCTTTTTCTTGCTTATATGTTCTCGCACCAGCATATAAGAATCGATCATAAGTATCTCCCATTAAACTATCCACAGGATACCCTTGAAATAACACAATAATCCCCATATCATCTAATGTTCTACACCATGGTTGTGTTTCTATTTCTGGTAAATAAAACTCATACTGTTTTCCATATTGAATTCCAATCAAATTATAGCGATTGATCACCTCTTGCATATTCTTTTTTATTGTCTCTATCACCGTATGTCGCCTAATCTGTTCAAATCTTTCGGCATCTCTCATCCAAGAAAAATCCTTATTTTTATTTGCTAAATCAAGACGCAGTCCTTCTATCCACTCTTTTTGCCCTAGTGAATAAATGCGAACCCAATCCTTTAAATTTCCAATGGAAAACTCATACTGATATCCATCTTCTTCATATTGATAGGAATAATAAGGACTCCAATATTCTTCTAATTGCCATTCTCCTTCTTTTTGTATTGGTTTTCGATAAGCAATGGACATCCTATTTAACTCTATGATGCTGATTAACGGTAAATGCTGTTTGATTCTCGTTTGCCCCATCGGATTTCTCATAAGTCCAAAGTTTCCATAAAAGGAATGATAAAAGGAGTCTACACATTCCTCTCGATTTATTTTTACGCTTTTAAAATCATCTTGTTCTACCATATAAAACAAAGCATCATCTATAGCATTATCCATTTTCTTATGATATTGTCGTTCATATTGTCCATAAACAATCCATTCTCTTTGGGCTAATTGTAATGGTAAAAGAAGCGTTGCAACCAATACCCAAAATAAAATGCCATAGTCAACTAATTTCATCTCGAATTCTCCCTCCTAATTCCACTTGAATCGCTGGAAGTTCCGATTTTGAAATAAAAAAATAGGATCGAAGTTTACTTGCCATACTTTTGCTTTTACTAGTAACTTTCATAAAAAAGAAGTCTCCTCGTCCCATTTGATAAGTCCGATTTTGTTCTAAAACCGTAAATAAAATGTCATCTTCATAAATATTTTTATAATGCTTGATTAGCCTCTCCGATTGTTCTTCTGGATAATAGACAGCCTTTTCATGTTCCATCTCAATCTTATAAATCATTCCCGTACCATTTAATTCCTGCTGATATTGCTGATACATCCGCGGTGATAAATAACCATTGCTTCTAATATGTTCCACCAAATAATCTGTTTTTGCTAACACATAGTTTTCTAACATTAAATCTTTTCGCTCTTCCATCAAAAGTAATGGTGCTAAAAACAATAAAAGAACTACAAGAAAAATACTAGCGATTTTTCCTACACTATCCATTCACTATCTCCATATATGCCCATATCTTGTTCCATTGTCGTTGTTTCTTTTAATGTTTTCAGCATCATACTCTCTTGTTTTACATGAACCATTGCAAAAGATAATGCAAAACAAAATAGAAAGGTTGCCATCGCTTGCCAACAAAACTCCAATACATGTTCCATTGCATACCTCCTATATTTGCTTAAATAACAGTCCTACAATAACATTATTATCGTCTCTTAACACATTTCCTTGAAATAATGCATTGGGGTTTACATAATAAGTACCTTTTATCTCTTGTGCTTCTTTTATGGAATGTTTACTTTTTGCTGTTAATGTGGTATCCGCATAGATATAACTTGCAAGCCCCCCTTTTTTTGTATCTACTTGAATACATAGCTCATCATTTTTAAATTTATTAATAACATTTAGCACTTCGCTTCCAGAAACATCAATGCCATCATACATAATTTTATCGCTTCCATAAACATCAATGCCATCATACATAATTTTATCGCTTTCCATAAACTCTGCGTTGAGTCGATTAATCTGCCCAGATCCTGCACTAGCAGTATCTCTTGCCTCTCTTGCAATGTAAAATCCAAGTCCGATGATAATACATGTGATGACAGTAACTAATTGGGAACGGCTTAAAATAAAGGAACTTTTTTCTAAAAAGCATAGTTTTTTCTCTTGACTAGCACGTATATACGTGCTATAATAAAACCATAGAAAGGAGGTGTAAATGAATGGGGCAACTTGAAAAGTGCATAAAAAAGCAAGCCAATTTTATAGATTAGTGCGAATAATCCGTAAAATAGCTTGCGAAATCGGGTTTATAATTATATTAATTTTCACTGTTATTGATATTATTTTCAAT
>OBXV01000748.1_pt1 | contig 11629 bp, 10 predicted proteins | sample 1495451 | NCBI WGS metagenome assembly OBXV01 (sample SAMEA2580178, study PRJEB22360) | human gut metagenome | biome: human gut; feature: human-associated habitat; material: faeces | place: Denmark | collected 2008/2010
TACATGTAAACAACATAAGCAAATACGAAAGAAAAATTGTTGAAATATAAAATAAATAAAAAGATAGTGAAATCAGAAAGGAAGATTATTATGGTAGAATTAAACTCAATTGAAATGTTAGGATTTGTATTATATAGAAAAAATGTATCAGTGAAAAGATTTTTAGAAGTTCTTGATAGAATTCGTTAATTGAAAAAGGATATCAAAAAAGCTACTCACTATTGCTAGGATAAAGGCAATAGTGGGTAGCTTTTTTTATGTTATAGGAAATTCCTTGTTACATTAATTTGTGAAAGTTCAAGTTTCCTATGAAATAAAAAAACACTACGTGCAACAATGCACACTTGATTCTAATAAAAAGGAGGAGTTTTATGAATTACAATGATTTAGCCAAAAGTATTTTAGAACTTGTTGGTAGCGAAAAAAACATTGCTAGTTTGACTCATTGTGTTACGAGATTACGCTTTAACTTAAAAGGTGAGAAAAAAGCAAAAAGAGAAGAAATCAAAAAATTAAAAGGTGTTATGGGCGTTGTTAGTGGTGGAGGCCAATATCAGATTCTTACTGGAAGTTTAAATGTAATCTATATCTAGCAATGATGTTGGGTGGTAATGTTATAAAATCTCTTAAAAATCCTTATTTAAAAGCAAGTGAATGGGGCTGGAGCGATCTTGCTAGTGCTTACACTGGCAATAAAAAAATAAGAAGCTCTTTTTGAGCTTCTTATTTTTTGTTATTTGTCTTATCCAAAAGATTAAGAATAAAATCCTTCTGTAAAATAGATTCCATAACTGCCACCAGTTGCGCCACCAACGCCTAAATATGTGAAGTTACCAAACATATTGCTACGATGACCAGAACTATTGAGCCAGCCATTATTTGCAGAGATACCGTCTTTGTATCCTGCGATGATATTTTCGCCAACACTTCTCCAAGAAATTCCTGCGTTTGTCATACGAGTAGCAGGTGTTGATCCAGAAGGGCTTGTATGAGAAAAATAGTTATTTTTCATCATATCAACACTGTGATTACGGCTGGCGGTAGCGGCTTTATCAGACCAAGTAAAAGGAGAGAGACCTTCTCGAACACGAGCGGAGTTACAAAGATCAAAAATTTCCTTTTCTTCTGCTGATAAAATGGTAGCAGTACGTGTTTTTGGTGTAAGAGAAACCGAAGAAACAAGAACACCTACTAAATTTTTATTACCAAGCTGATCAAAAAATAAATGATAATTTAATCCATTTGAAGTAACAGAAGCCTCTGTTTCTGTAGAAGCAATGGAAGTTTTTAAAATGCTATTTACTTTGCTAATGGAGCAAGATGGATTTAATTGTCCTACTGGGAAAGTAGCCGTATCGCTGTAGAATGCTACAACTTTGTTATTTTGTACACCTACCATAAAAAAGTGTTTATAATCTTGATTATTATAAATATAGTAATCAAAAGAATAAATGCTTTTATCAATACGAGCAGGCTCTCCAAATTTTGTTTTTAATGTGTTAACAGAATCTCCAAGTGTTAAAGAAGTGCCATTGACAACAATCGAAGTAGAAGCACTTGTGGAAGAAGAGGTAGATTTTTTCTTTACCGTTATTTTACAACGAAGTGTTTTTCCTGCTACCTTCGCATAAATATAGGTTGTTCCTTTTTTCTTACCAGTGACAACTCCTTTTTTATTAACAGAAGCAATCGTGCGGTTTTTGCTGCTCCAAGTTACTTTTTTAGAAGTCCCTTTTACAGATAACGTTGTTTTTTTACCAACTTGAATGGTAGCTGCTGTTTTATTTAATTTGATGGTAGCAGCAGATATGGTGGAAGGAAGTGCAATTGTGGAAGTCATTGTTACTATTAATGATAAAAAGAGAGCGGAAGTCTTTTTTGAAAATTTCTTATAGTTTCTCATAAAATTGTAAATTCCTTTCTGTTTCGTTCTATTTATGTATCAAGCGCTCATTATGTATGGATGATTCATAAGAGCGTTTTTAGTATAGCATGAATATAAGGGAGTATATAGCGTTTGGAAGAAAAAATCATTGCTTTTTTCTGGAAATAGTCTTGACAGAGAAAAAAATTTGAAGTAGAATGACGACGTATAAAAAATATAGAAAAACGTTGAAGAGGACAGTAAGCTGTGGAAACATCCCAGAGAGAGATTCAATAAGCTGGAAGAATCTTGGTGAAGAATCAGTCTGAAAACCACCTCGGAGTGGCCCTAATACGGCACGGTGATTCCGTTATCATCTAAATTGAGAGGTTTTTACATGAAAAACAAACAGGGTGGAACCGCGGGCAGAGCCCGTCCCTGTATGGAGTGTTTTCATGCAGTATAGATCGAAGAAGCATTCCATTTGGAGTGCTTTTTTTGTTATGTTATAGGAAATATTGTTTCTTACCACATAGAGTTTCTTAGTGTGAAACAGCATGAAAAATCGTATGAACAACAATGTAGAAGAAAGGGAGAAAAATTATGAAAATCCAATTAAAAGATGGCTCTGTTAGAGAGTATCAAGAAGCAAAAAGTGTATATGATATTGCAATGGATATTAGCGAAGGCTTAGCTCGTATGGCATGTGCAGGAGAAGTAAATGGAGAAGTTGTAGACTTACGCACAGTGTTAGAAGAAGATTGTGAGCTTAACATTTTAACAGCAAAAGATAAAGAAGGGTTACAAGTCGTTCGTCATACAGCTTCTCACGTATTAGCAGAAGCAGTAAAACGTGTATTTCCAAATGCAAAGTTAGCAATCGGACCAGCAATTGAAGAAGGTTTTTACTATGATTTTGATGCAGAACCTTTCTCAAAAGAAGATTTAGATAAATTAGAAAAAGAGATGAAAAAAATCATCAAAGAAGGAAATCGTTTAGAGCGTTTCACTTTATCAAGAGAAGAAGCCATTGCTTTTGCAAAAGAAAAAGAGGAGCCTTATAAAGTAGAATTAATCGAAGACTTACCAGAAGGAGCGGAGATTTCTTTCTACCGTCAAGGAGATGGATTCACTGATTTATGTGCAGGACCTCACTTAATGAATACAAAAGGAATTAAAGCATTTAAATTAATTTCTTCTTCTATGGCATACTGGAGAGGGGATTCTAACAAAGCTCAGTTACAACGTATTTATGGAACAGCCTTTGCTACAAAAGAAGAATTAAATGCTTATTTAGAACATTTAGAAGATATTAAGAAACGTGACCATAACCGTTTAGGAAGAGAGATGAAACTCTTTACAACTGTGGATGTTATCGGACAAGGACTTCCTTTATTAATGCCAAAGGGACAAAAAATTATTCAAACACTTCAAAGATGGATCGAAGATGAAGAAGATAACAACCGTGGATATGTTCGTACAAAAACACCATTAATGGCAAAATCTGATTTATATAAAATTTCAGGACACTGGGATCATTATAAAGATGGTATGTTCGTTCTTGGAGATGAAGAAAAGGATAAAGAAGTGATGGCTCTTCGTCCAATGACATGTCCATTCCAGTACTATGTATATAAAGCAGAGCAACATTCTTACCGTGATCTTCCAATCCGTTATGGAGAAACATCTACATTATTCCGTAATGAAGATTCAGGAGAAATGCACGGATTAACTCGTGTTCGTCAGTTCACGATTTCAGAAGGTCATTTAGTGATTCGTCCGGATCAAGTGGAAGAAGAAATGATCGCTTGTTTAGAGCTTTCTGATTACTGCATGAGAACATTAGGACTTCAAGATGATGTGACATATCGTTTATCAAAATGGGATCCAAACAACCGTGAAAAATATTTAGGTGATGAAGAATACTGGGAAAAAACACAGGATACTATCCGCAAAGTATTAAGAGAAAAGAATTTAGACTTTGTGGAAGCAGAAGGAGAAGCTGCATTCTATGGACCTAAGATCGATATCCAAGCAAAGAACGTATATGGAAAAGAAGATACAATGATTACCATTCAGTTAGACTGTGCTATCGCAGAACAGTTTGATATGTTCTATATCGATCAAAATGGCGAAAAAGCTCGTCCTTATATTATCCATAGAACATCTATGGGATGCTATGAAAGAACACTTGCTTGGTTAATTGAAAAATATGCTGGAAAATTCCCAACATGGTTATGTCCAGAACAAGTTCGTGTATTACCAATTTCAGAAAAATATGCAGACTATGCCAATAAAGTAGCAGCAGAACTCAAGAAAAACCAAGTGCTTTGCAGTGTAGATAATCGTTCTGAAAAGATTGGATACAAGATTCGTGAAGCAAGACTTGAAAAACTTCCATATCTTTTAGTGGTAGGACAGCAAGAAGAAGCAGATGGAACAGTTTCTGTTCGTAGCCGTTTTGCAGGAGATGAAGGAATCAAATCATTAGAAGACTTCATCGCACAAATCACAGAAGAAATCCGTACAAAAGCCATTCGTAAAGAGGAAGTTGTAGAAGAAAAATAAGAAAAAGTATCTTGTCATATTAAGGAATTAATGTTATACTGAGACTAGTCATAATGGCTTGTGACTGGTAAGGCAGGCAAGACCATCTCTATGGGTATAAGTACCTTTGTTTGGTATATCTATAGGGATGGTCTTGCCTTTTCTACGATATAGAAAATAGAAAAAGAATTTTAATAAGACCACTATATAATGTAAAAGATAATATAAAAGAGATTACTTTTTCTAGGAAAAAGATGTGAGAAGTGAATGAATAAATGAGGAGGAGGCAAAAAGTGTACAAAATCAAAAAAGTGGTGAACAATAATATTGTCTGTGCAACGGATGACAATGGAGAAGAAGTCATTCTTCGAGGCTTGGGAATTGGTTTTTCAAAAAAAGCAAATGAGATTGTAGCCGAAGAAGCTATTGAAAAAGTGTATCGCATGGACGGTGCTAAGAGTATGAATAAGTTACAAGAGTTGTTAGAAGAGATTCCACTTTCTTATGTAGAGGTTTGTACAGATATTATTGATCATGCAAAAGAGGTTTTGAATCGGCGTCTTAACAGTAACATTTATATTACATTGACCGATCATATTAGCTTTGCCATCGCAAGAAAAAAGGAAAATATGGAGTATAAAAATGCCATGCTTTCCGAGATAAAATGCTTTTATCCCCAAGAATATAACCTTGGAGTAGAAGCACTTTCTATAATTGAACAGCGGTTAGGCGTTCGATTATCCATTGATGAAGCAGGATTTATCGCCCTTCATATTGTAAATGCACAGCTCGATACGAATATGAGTAGCATGGTGCAGATTACAGAATTGATTCAAAAAATATTGGAGATTGTCACAGAATATTATCATATGGAATTTGATGAAGATTCTTTGCATTATAGTCGATTTATTACACATCTAAAGTTTTTCGGACAGCGATTGTTTAAGAATAAAGAGACGACGAGTGATGATGTTGTCTTCCAAGAGATGATTAAAAAGCAATATCCAAAGGATTATGAATGTGCTAAGCTCATTCAAGAGCATATTAGTAAAACATATAATAGAAAGATAACAGAAGAAGAGATGATGTTTTTAACCGTTCATTTACGGAGAATCTCTATGTAGAACAATAAAATAACGGACACATATGGTTGGAGAAAATCAGCGTGTGACTGGTAAAGCAGGCAGGACTGAGCTCTCTTTATTTTCGTATGAAACAGATATAAAATGGGAATACTTTATAAAAATCCAACAATAGGATTAATGATAAAGGGCTAAAATACTATTTTTATAATGGGTTACATAGGAAAATAGAGGAGGCTCAGTTTTTTTATACCAATATACAAAGGTTATTCATTAAAAAACAAGGAGGAAAAATGTATGAAAGACAAAATCTTTGGTGTTTTACAACGTGTTGGAAGATCCTTTATGCTTCCAATTTCTATTCTTCCAGTAGCGGGGCTTTTCCTCGGTATTGGTGGTTCCTTTACAAACCAGACAATGCTTGAAACCTATGGGCTTGTTGGTCTTATGGGAGAAGGAACTTTTATTTATACGATTCTTTCTGTTTTAAACGCAGCAGGAAGTATTGTATTTGATAACTTGCCAATTATATTTGCCATGGGTGTTGCCATTGGTATGGCAAAGAAAGAAAAAGAAGTAGCAGCACTTTCTAGTGTGGTGGCATTCTTTATTATGCACGCTTCCATTGGAGCTTTAATTAATGCAAATGGTGGCGTGGAAAATATGCTTTCCGGTTCTACTACATCTGTTGTAGGAATTACTTCCTTACAGATGGGTGTTTTTGGTGGTATTATTGTAGGACTTGGAGTGGCTGCACTTCACAATCGTTTCTATAAGATCGAATTGCCACAGGTACTTTCTTTCTTTGGAGGAACACGTTTCGTACCAATTATTTCTGCCGTTGTTTATTTAATTGTTGGTATTTTAATGTTCTATGTTTGGCCAACCGTACAGATTGGAATTAACCACTTAGGCGCTTTTGTTATGAATTCAGGATATGCAGGAACATGGTTCTATGGTCTTATGGAACGTGCTTTAATTCCATTTGGACTTCATCATGTATTCTACTTACCATTCTGGCAAACTTCTGTTGGAGGTACAATGGAAGTAGCAGGAAAAATGGTAGAAGGAGCTCAAAATATTTTCTTTGCACAGCTTGCAGATCCTACAACAAAACATTTTGCAGTATCCGCTACTCGTTTTATGTCTGGTAAGTTCCCTCTTATGATTTTCGGACTTCCAGGGGCAGCACTTGCTATGTATCATTGTGCAAAAACAGAGAAAAAGAAACTCGTAGGAGGACTTTTATTATCAGCTGCTTTAACTTCTATGATTACAGGTATTACAGAACCACTTGAATTTACTTTCCTTTTTGTAGCACCTATTTTATATGTGATTCATTGTATTTTTGCAGGACTTGCTTATATGTTTATGCATATCTTAGGTGTGGGTGTTGGTATGACATTCTCAGGTGGTCTTATTGATATGACACTCTTTGGTATTATGCAAGGAAATGCAAAAACAAACTGGATTTATATTGTAGTGGTAGGTATTGTTTACTTTATTGTATACTACTTGTTATTTAGTTTCTTAATTAGAAAATTAAACTTAAAGACTCCAGGACGTGAAGATGGGGACGGAGAAGTAAAACTTTATAAACGTTCCGATTTAGACGCAAAAAATGGAAAAGGTGGAAATGCAGGAGAAGCACTTTCTGAAGAGGATATGATTTCTGCTATGATCACAGAAGGACTTGGAGGAAAAGCAAATATTACAGATTTAGACTGTTGTGCAACAAGACTTCGTGTTACTGTAAGTGATCAAAAGAAAGTAAAACAAGATGTATTAAAAGCATCTGGAGCATCTGGTGTTATTTTAAAAGGAAATGGTGTACAAGTCATTTATGGACCAAAAGTAACCGTTATTAAATCAAATCTTGAAGACTATTTAGAGCATGCATCTGATGTACCTGTAGAAGTTGCAACACCAGTTGTAGAAGAGAAAAAAGAAGAAGTTGTGACGAATAATAAGAAAGCAGAAGACAAAAAAGAAACCGTTATCTGCTCTCCATTTACAGGAAAAGCCATGGAACTTTCAGAAGTAGGAGATGGTGTATTCTCCGAAAAAATGTTAGGAAATGGTATTGCGGTAGAGCCAGAAGAAGGTACAATTATGGCACCTTTTGATGGAACGATTGCAGCAGTATTTGATACAAAACATGCCATTGGACTTGTGTCTAATACAGGGCTTGAACTATTAATTCATATTGGAATTGATACAGTTCAATTAAATGGTAAATATTATGATATTAAAGTCAAAAATGGCGATCAGATAAAGAAAGGCGATGTGATTGGAACAGTGGACTTAGAAGGAATTCGTTCCGAAGGATATCGTACTGTTACACCAATTATTGTAAGTAACACGGATAACTATAATGAATTTAAAGAAAAAACTGGATCAGTAACAGCAGGAGAAGAAATTCTTGTTGTAAAATAAAATCAATAAAAAAACTCGTTCTTAGTAATAGTAATTTGTTAAGGACGAGTTTTTTTATTGATAAAAAGTTTATGAGTTTCGTTGAGAATTTTCTCTATTAAAAAAGAGGAATAGAATCTAAAAAAAGAAGAGGAGGAATTCTTATTCATCTGAAAAATTGATTAGGAATAGAAAGGGAGAGCGTGTTATAATAAAAATAAAAAAGTAGGTGATTTCATGTTGGCAGTGAGCAACTGTTTATTAGGCGTAAACTGTAAATATAACGGTGGAAATAATTATAGTGAAAAATTAGTTTCTTTTTTAAAAGGAAAGGATTATATTGTTCTTTGTCCAGAGGTGATGGGAGGGCTAAAAGTGCCCCGTGTGCCTTGTGAGATCGTAGGAGAACGAGTGCTTAGTAAAGAGGGGGAAGACTTTACAAAAGAATATAAAAAAGGAGCAGAAATTTCGCTGGCTCTTTGTAAAGAACATAACGTGGGGGCGGCTATTTTGCAAACTCGTTCTCCAAGTTGTGGTTGTGGTTTAATCTATGATGGAACATTCACAAACACAAAAATCAAAGGGGACGGAATCACAGCAAGACTATTAAAAGAAAATGGAATTAACGTGATTAATATTGAAGAGTTTACAGGAGAAGAATATTATTATTCCTATTTGACAGAGATTGGGACTGTTGTAATTTCTGCTACAGAAACAGGAATTAGCGGGCTGACATTCTCAGTAGAAGAGGAAGATAGAAAGAATAAAATAGAAAGAGAAACGGATTTAATAAAAGAAGCTCATAAGCAGTTACAGCAATATTTTAACGGTGAGAGAAAAGAATTCACCCTTCCTCTTGAGCCAAAAGGAACCGAATTTCAGAGAAAAGATTGGAAGGCATTATGCACCATTCCTTATGGGGAAACGAGAAGTTATAAACAGATTGCAGAGCAAATTGGATCAGAAAAAGCCTGCCGAGCGGTTGGAATGGCGAATAATAAAAATCCCATTTCTATTATTGTTCCATGTCATCGTGTTATTGGAAGCAATGGTGATTTAGTTGGTTATGGTGGAGGATTGGAAATTAAAAAAAGGTTACTAGAACTGGAACAAAAGTTTAAGGATAAGTAAAAGGAAATAGAATTTGTTGCAAAGATTCTTTCTATGCTATAATAAAAAAGATAAGAGATTTCTCCCAGAAAAGAAGTGAGCTAAGTGTAATATAATGTGGATATATCCATCAGCGTGAGAAATTAGGATAGAGTGTTTCTTATCGTTGGATAGAATAGAAACGAGAAAATAGAGAATGATCTTATCTTAGAGGACCATATATGGTTTTTAGTATAAGAGGAAAGGATTATAAGATGCAAATTCAAATACCAGAAAATGCAGAAAAGATTATTGATATTTTAATGTCTCATGGATATGAGGCTTATGTCGTAGGAGGTTGTGTTAGAGATTCCATTTTAAATAAAAAACCGATGGATTGGGATATTACAACTTCCGCTTCTCCAATAGAAATAAAAGAACTGTTTCAAAGAACTGTAGATACAGGGATTCAGCATGGAACCGTCACTGTTTTAATGGGAAAAGAGGCCTATGAAGTGACCACGTATCGATTAGATGGAGAATATGAAGATCATAGAAGACCAAAAGAAGTCATTTTTACAAAAAGTTTAGAAGAGGATTTAAAGCGAAGAGATTTTACAATTAACGCTATGGCATACAATGATAAAGAGGGACTTCAAGATCTGTTTTCAGGAGAAGAAGACCTACAAAAAGGAGTGATCCGTTGTGTGGGCGTTCCAGAAGAGAGATTTGATGAAGATGCTCTTCGTATTTTAAGAGCGGTTCGTTTTTCCGCTCAATTAAATTTTACCATTGAGGAAGGAACAAAAAACGCCATTCGAACTCGTTATCCTCATTTAAAAGATATCAGTGCAGAAAGAATTCAAGTGGAATTGACGAAGTTATTGACTTCTAATCATCCAGAAAAGTTATTGGATGCAAAAGAGTTGGGGATTACAAGTGTTGTTTTACCCGAGTTTGATCGTATGGTGGAAACAGAACAAAACAATCCTCATCACTGTTATAATGTAGGAGTGCATTCTTTAAAAGCAGTAGAATATATTGAAGCAGATCCCATTTTAAGATGGACGATGTTATTGCATGATGTGGCAAAGCCGTTAAAAAAAGAGACCGATGCAAAGGGAATTGATCATTTCCATGGGCATGATAAAGAGGGGGTTCTTGTAGCCAAAGCGATTTTAAAAAGAATGAAGTTAGATAATCATACTATCGATACGGCCTGCAAATTAATACAATATCATGATTATCGTTTCCACTATCCTGTTAGTGATAAAGAAGTGCGAAAAATGATGAATAAAATAGGAGTTGAGCTATTTCCTGCCCTATTAAAAGTGCAAAGAGCCGATGCATTGGCACAAAGTGAGTATCGTCGTGAAAGAAAAATGCTCGTATTAGATACGGTAGAAAAGACTTATCAGGAAGTTATAAAGAACAAACAATGTGTCACAATGAAAGAACTAGCGGTAAACGGAAGAGATCTGATGTCGGTTGGAATAGAATCAGGTGCTTTTATGGGAGAAGTGTTAAAGGCATTATTAGAAATCGTGCTTGATGATCCAACACGAAATGAAAAAGAACAATTACTGCAAATTGTAAAAGAACAATATAGAAAACAATAGTATAGAAAAGAAAAAAAGTTGTAGAATAAAAAAGTCATAGAAGTCCCAATTTCCTCATACGATAGAGAGAAACGAGAAGATGTACAAAAAAGAGCGATTGTAAGAAGAATTCGTAAGGAGGGGTATTGTGGACGAAAAATTAGCATCTGTTTTAGAACAATTTGATATAGAAGTAAGAAATATGTATCGAAGTCGAGGTGGATTTGTTTGTATCACAGACAGAGGTACTATGATTTTAAAAGAATTTCATTCTAGTGCTGGCAAGCTAAATGATGAATATGAGTTGAAAAAAAATTTAAGAGAGAGAGGATTTTCTCTCATCGATCAACATATACAAAATAAGCAGGGAACTTTTTTTGCGGAAGATCGCTATCATACCGTTTATACGATGAAAGAGTTTTATGAAGGAAAAGAGTGCGATATTCGAAATGGATATGATGGCAAAATGGCTGCAAAAAATTTAGCCAAATTCCATAAAATAGCAAGCCAAGTGGAAATTAGTCAAAGGGCAAGAAGTCAGTATCAAACGCTACTTATGCTTTTAAATAAACGGACAAATGAAATAAGACGAGCAAATAACTATATGACAAAAACCATTAAAAAAGGTGATTTTGAACATCTTTATATTAAAAGTTATGAGATGTTTTTTGAACAGGCAAAAGAGGCTATGAGCATTTGTGAGCAGCTAGGAGAAGAAAAAGAGAAGCAATGTCTTGGCATTTGTCATGGAGAGTATAACCAACATAATGTGATAAAGACAGAACAGGGTATTGCTACCATTAATTTGGAGCATTTTTGCTATCAAAACCAGTTTTTAGATCTTCATCAGTTTTTAAGAAAAGCGCTCGAAAAGACTCAATATGATAAGGAAATTGCCAAAAAGATTTTATCTGGATATAGTCAAGAAAAGCCATTGGAAAAAGAAGATTATGAGATTTTATATCTGTTGCTTTTATATCCAGATAAATATTTTAAAATCGCCAATCACTACAATGGAAGAAGAAAAGCTTTTA
>OBXV01000749.1_pt1 | contig 11591 bp, 11 predicted proteins | sample 1495451 | NCBI WGS metagenome assembly OBXV01 (sample SAMEA2580178, study PRJEB22360) | human gut metagenome | biome: human gut; feature: human-associated habitat; material: faeces | place: Denmark | collected 2008/2010
CGGGATGGAAAAAACCAACAACTATTAGTAAAATTTCAGCAACAAGTAAAACCGTTCGTGTAGGACAGGAATTTGAATTAAAAGTATATTCCAATGAACGCAACGTAGATGACGATTACTTTGTATGGTCTATTGATAACAAAAGTATTGTAAGATTTGATGATGATGATCGTTACGATGATGAAATGGAATTTAAAGCGTTAAAAGCTGGAACCGCAACGATTACATGTAAAATCAAAGGAACAAATGTTAAAGAAACATGTGTTGTAAAAGTAGAAGAAAAACAAAAAACACCTTATATCACAATTGATGATGACGATGAAAGATTTACCGTTGATGTTTATGATAGAGAAAATTTAGAAGCAAAACTGCGTAATGCAACAACATCAAACCGTGGTCTTAATTACAAATCTTTAGATACCGATATTGTAACTGTGGATAGTCGTGGAAATGTATACGGAAAGAAAGTAGGAAAAGGTAGAATTCAAATTTCTTCAAAAGCAGATCCAAGCATTAAGAAAATAGTAACTGTTTATGTAGAATGGGATGACTAATTATTCCCCATAATTGTTTCCCTATATAATATGCATCTGTAAATGTTGTATAAAATCTTCATTTGCAGGTGCTTTTTTATACTAGACGCACAACCAATTGCCTATTTGAAAGAAATTATGATAAAATAAAAAGAAAAAGAAGGAGGAAAATCTCAATCAGGCTTTGAAAAGCCAAGAGTTGAGGAATAGCTTAGATGGAAACAGTAGTAGTAAGAGGGGTAGAAATTGGGGCGGGAATGCCCAAAATTTGTGTTCCTATTGTAGGGGTTACAAAAGAAGAAATAAAACAAGCCGCAAAGACAATGAAAAGTCAACCTATTGATTTAGTGGAATGGCGTGGTGATTGGTTTGAAGATATTTTTTCTTTTGAAAAAGTAGAGGAATGTTTGAAGGAATTAAGGGAATGTCTGTTAGAAATTCCAATTTTATTTACGTTTCGAACGGCCAAAGAAGGCGGGGAAAAGGCAATTGATCAAAAAAGTTATGTGCTTTTAAATCAAAAAGTGGCAAAAAGTGGATATGTGGATTTAATTGACGTAGAACTGTTTATGGGAGAACAAGTTGTAAAAGAAATCTTAGAAGTCGCTCATGAACATGGGGTAAAAGTAGTAGCATCCAATCATGATTTTGAAAAAACTCCAGAAAAAGAAGAGATTCTTTCTCGTTTGAAATATATGCAACAGCTAGATGCGGATCTTTTAAAAATTGCAGTTATGCCAAAAAGTAAAAAAGATGTGTTAACGTTATTAATGGCGACAGAAGAAATGGTAAGAGAATATGCAAAACGACCAGTGATTACAATGTCTATGGCGGGAACGGGGGGAATTAGCCGTCTTTGTGGAGAAGTGTTTGGTTCTGCTTTGACCTTTGGAGCAGTAGGGAAAGCTTCCGCACCTGGACAAATCGGTGTGGATGACTTGCATACGGTTCTTGAAATTTTACATAAAAGTTTCTTTTGAATTTTAAGATGACAAAAGACAAGGGAGAGCACTCAAAAAGTGCATCTCCCTTTTTTCGTAAATGCTACAATCTCTTTTCTTTTAGCTGTTCTACAGATTATTTCGTTTTGCTTCGTTGTTCATAGAGATAAAACTTTTATGACGTACAATTAAGTCATCCAGTAAAGCATGAGAGACACGAAGTCCGCCATGTCCAACTCCAAGACGAACGCCTTTTTTATTTTCTCCATGATAATCAGAACCGCCTGTTGGCAATAAATGATAAGGGCGAATCATCTCTCTTAATTGACCGCTGTTTGCCGTGTTGTGAGAAGAATGGTAGACTTCCACGCCATCAAGACCAGCTTCTGCTAACGAGGCAATCAGTTGCTCTAGTTGTTGATAGCCCATTTTATAGAGCATTGGATGTGCCAGTACGGCTAATCCATTTGCTTGTTTTATCAATGTGATAGCTTCCTTTGGTGTAAACTCTGGTTTTAATACATAACAAGGACAGTCGTCTCCAATGTATTTTTGAAAGGCTTCTTCTTTTGTCTTAATATAGCCTTTTTCTTGTAACGCTCGTGCAAAGTGGGCGCGGGTAATAACCGTTTCTTCATGAGGTCCTTGTATTTCCTCCATTGTTAAAGGCATACCTGCTTCTTCTAGTTTTTGTCTCATCTGCTCGTTGCGAAGGTTTCTCGCTTGTTTTAGTTGTTCTAATTGATGGAATAAGGTTTCATTCTTATAATCAATAAAATATCCAAGCATATGGATTTCTTTTTGTTCATATTGGCAAGAGAGTTCGATGCCAGGGATGAGCTTTAAATCCGTGTTTTTGGCCGCTTCAATCGCTTCTTCAATACCGTCTATAGTATCATGATCGGTAATGGCGATGGCGCTTAATGGTAAGGATAAGGCGCGATTTACTAACTGTGTCGGGGTATCCGTACCATCAGAGGCGGTTGTATGTGTGTGTAAATCAATATAACTCATGTTTTATTTCCTCCAACCGAGGCAAAGAAGCTTGGATTACCCGAGCGGTCATGCCCCATATTGTATAGTTGTCATATTCATAAAAAGGAACAGGATACGTTCCTTGTTCAAACGCATAACTGGTTTTATTTGGCATTTTCTCCATTGGAAAATGTTCACAAGGCGTAATTGTGACTGTATGATAATAAAGAGTAGGAGCCGTTTGTTCAAAAAAAGAAAGGGGAACGAGAAATGTCTTTTCTACTTCATCTTTGCTAAACGTATTGTTATATTGTTTTAGAAGTCCAATATAAGGATATAGAACACGATTGGCAGGAGTGGTTACAAGGTCTGTAGAAGTTAACACTTCAAGTTGCTCAAAGGAGATCAGTAATTCTTCACAAGTTTCTCGCAATGCAGCAAATTCAGGTGTCTCTCCCTTTTCGATTTTTCCACCAGGAAAACAGATTTCAGAAGGCTGTTGACGGAGGGTGGAAGAGCGAACTTCAAACAGAATATGAGGTTCTTTTAACAGTAAATCTTTATTATCTTTTGGAAGAAGGATAGGCACAAAAATGGCCGAGTTTTTTTCAAACCCCATCAAGTCTATTTTAGGGGAATAAGGATATTTCATAGTAACTACCTCCTAATATACTATTGTTTTATTATAATATTGTCGTGATTAGAATACAAGAAAATTAAAAAAAGAGGGGAAAGCTCTTGCATTTTCATAGAAGATGGACTAGGATGGAAAGCAAAAAGAAGTTGTAACAAAGGAGAGGAAGTGAGAAAAAATGGGAGCCATTTTACTGTCTCCAATTTATATTCTTGTGAATGTCTATGTGGCATGGTGGTTATTACAATATATGGGAGCCTGCCATCATTTATTTCAATCGAACGCAGTAAGAGGAATCATTGTATTTTGTTATCTGTTTTTATCCACAACGTTATTGTCAAGTTTCCTTATTAAAAAAGAACCGTGGCATTGGATTTTAAAAATAATTAGCAACTATTGGCTTGGCAGTTTTGCCTATATATTAATGACGATCATCAGTTTTGATGTGATACGGATTGTTGGGAAAAAGAGTCGGTGGTTACCAGAAACGTGGTTTGGAACGAGAAAAGCGTTTTTAATCGTGGGAGGAGTTGCTATTGTTGTTATACTTATATTGAGTGTTTATGGCATCATTCATGCAAAGAATCTTGTGATCGATCGCAGAGAGTTGATTGTTGAAAAATCTTGTGGACAAAAAGAACTAACAATTGCATTGGTAGCTGATTGGCATTTAGGATATAGTATCGGAGCAAAACGAATGAAACAAATGGTTGATAAAATCAACAAAGAAAATGTGGACTTAGTCTGTGTTGTAGGGGATCAATTTGATAATGAGTTTGATGCTATTTTGGAGCCAAAGAAGATAGCAAAGATTTTAAGAGGGATCAAAAGTCGATATGGTGTGTATGGAGTTTCTGGCAATCATGATCTCAATGAAAAAATATTGGCAGGATTCACATTTCCAGTCAAAGAACATGAAGTTCATGATGAACGCTTTGATACTTTTTTAGAGGAGGCAAATATAAAAATGCTCGATGAACACGGAATTTGCATTGATGATTCCTTTTATTTAATCGGAAGAGAAGATCCACAAAGGGCAGAGAAGTTAGGGCATAAACGAAAGACACCAGAACAATTGTTAAAAGGAATTGATAAGACGAAACCCATTTTTGTCATGGATCATCAGCCAAAGGAACTAGAACAGTTGGCAGCTCTTAGTGTTGATTTAGACTTATCAGGGCATACTCATGATGGACAGATGTTTCCAGGAAATTTATTCACAGCTTTTGGATGGAAAAATTCCAATGGTGTGAAACGAATTGGAACGATGTACTCTTGTGTTACATCAGGGGTTGGTCTTTGGGGGCCAGATATGCGGGTTGGTACCGATAGTGAAGTTATGATTTTACATATTGTGTTTTCTCATTCATAAAAGGTAGGAAAAAGACATAAACTGTATAGTATCCATTTACGCGAAGGCAACGAGTCAAGTAGTGAATAGAAGAAGTTTAAGAACAACATGGGAACGAATATTGTTGATTGAATTTTTCTAATAACATATTTGGCGAATGCTCGCGAACGTGAGAAACTCGTGAAACGTGTTTCGTATCGTTTTCGTACATAGATGGAAAGAGGACAGAGGACTTTTACCAAGAAGTAATAGGAGGGAAAACAATGGCATTATCAAGAAAAGTAAGCGAAGTCTTTCGGGGATTACTCGCTTCTTATGTATTTACTGGAGTTGCACTTGCACTGCTCGCTTTTGCCGTTTATCAGTTTGAAATCGGTGAGAAGATAGTCAGTTTTGGAATTACAGCGACCTATTTTATAGGGACAGTGATTGGAGGATTTTATACAGGGAAACGAACAAAGGAGAAAAAGTATTTATGGGGGCTTTTATTAGGTCTTCTTTATATTGGAATTATTTTTGGCGCTTCCTTTTTCGTAAACCAAGGGATGGATTCTATTTCTACTAGTCTCATTACTACGAGTCTTTTATGTATTTTAGGTGGAATGGTCGGTGGAATGCTCAGTTGAGAAAAAACTTGAAAAATTATAGTTGTAATGCTATAATAATTCAAGCTATATCATAGGATAAGGAGGCAAAAAGATGAAACACATTAAATCTTTAGCAACAAAATCTTTAAAAGATACTGTGAAAAAAGGTGGCTGTGGTGAATGTCAAACATCTTGCCAGTCAGCTTGCAAAACATCTTGCACAGTAGGAAATCAGAGTTGCGAAAACAAATAATTGAAACCTAGTAAAACCTTATAGTAAGTAGGGGCGGTTCAAGGAGTGTTTCTTGGACAGCCTCTATTACTCTGTCTAGAAAGGAAGTACATATGGTACATCAGTACAAAAATAATGGATATAACATTGTATTAGACGTTTGCAGTGGATCAGTTCATGTGGTTGACGATATGGTTTATGATATTATTGCTCTTTATGAGGACAATGATACAGAAGCGATTATTGAAAAACTTCCACAATATGATCGTGCTGATATTATAGAGGCAATTGAAGAAATTAAACAGCTTGTAGAAGCAGAAGTGTTATTTACGGAAGATAATTATAAAGAGTATATTATCGATTTCAAAAAGAGAAAAACAGTTGTAAAAGCACTTTGTTTGCATATTGCACATGATTGTAACTTAGCCTGTCGTTACTGCTTTGCAGAAGAAGGAGAATACCATGGCGATCGTTGTATGATGAGTGCAGAAGTTGGAAAAAAAGCCATTGACTTCTTAATTGAAAATTCTGGTAACAGAAGAAACTTAGAAGTGGATTTCTTTGGTGGTGAACCAACCATGAATATGAAAGTAGTAAAAGAAATCGTAGCTTATGGTCGTTCTTTAGAGGAAAAACATAATAAGAAATTCCGTTTCACATTGACAACAAATGGAATTCTTTTAAATGATGATATTATGGAATTTTGCAATAAAGAAATGGCAAATGTTGTATTAAGCTGCGATGGGCGTAAAGAAGTCAATGATTATATGCGTCCATTCCCAAAAGGAAAGGGAAGTGCTTATGACATTAGTATGCCAAAATTCGTGAAATTTGCAGAAAGTCGTCATCAAGATAAATATTATATTCGTGGAACATTTACACACCATAACTTAGACTTTGCAAATGACGTTCTTCACTTTGCAGATCTTGGATTTAAACAGATTTCAGTAGAACCAGTTGTTTCTGCAGATGATGATCCATGGTCTATTAAAAAAGAAGATATTCCGACAGTTTTAGCAGAATATGATCGCCTTGCAAAAGAAATGATCAAGAGAGAAAAAGAAGGAAGAGGATTTAATTTCTTCCATTTTATGATTGATCTAACAGGTGGTCCTTGTGTTGCAAAACGTCTATCTGGATGTGGTTCAGGAACAGAATACTTAGCGGTTACTCCACAAGGAGACCTCTATCCATGTCATCAATTTGTAGGAATTGAAGAATATCACCTCGGTAATGTTTTTGATGGGATTCAAAAGAAAGAAATTTGTGATGAATTTAAACTTTGCAACGTCTACGCAAAAGAAGAATGTAAAAACTGTTTTGCTAGATTTTATTGCAGTGGTGGATGTTCTGCAAACTCCTATAAATTCCATGAGTCTATTTTAGAACCATATGAAATTGGATGCGAACTCCAAAAGAAAAGAATTGAATGTGCGATTATGATTAAAGCAGCGCTTGCAGAAGAAGAAGCATAAAATTCTTTTTAAAATATAGAAAAACGTTGAGAGGCACGCTTGGGAAATTTCTTGTATTTCCTAAGGGTGCTTTTCCTTATTTTCATCTTTTGTATTGTCGAAAAACAGGAAGGAGAAAGAATCAAATGAAGCGAGAAAGAAAGAGGGAAAAATGGGTTGTCTCTGGAAAAAAAGCTGATTTTTATGGCATTGGAGAACGCTTTCACATTGATCCTGTTATCGCAAGATTAATAAGAAATCGTGATGTAATAGAAGAAGATCAGATAAAGGAATATCTATACCCAACACTGAATAATTTACACGATCCAAGCCTTTTAAAAGATATGAGACAAGCCACAGAACTTTTAGTGGAGAAAATAAAGGAAGGAAAGAAAATACGTATTATTTCCGATTATGATGTAGATGGAATTATGTCTAACTATATTTTATTAAAAGGATTTCAGATGATAAAGGCTAACGTGGATTATGAAATTCCAGATCGTATGAAAGATGGCTATGGAATTAATGAACGAATTGTAACTGAGGCAAAAGAACAAGGGGTGGATACGATTGTCACTTGTGATAATGGTATCGCAGCTTATGAGCAAATTGCTTATGCAAAACAATTGGGAATGACCGTAATCGTTACAGATCATCATGATGTTCCATTTGAGGAAACAGAAAATGGAGAGAAACAATATAAAATTCCACCAGCAGATTTTGTGATTAATCCAAAGCAGGAGGAATGCAACTATCCATTTCCACTTATCTGCGGAGCAGTTGTTGCTTGGAAGCTTATTTGGTCTCTTTATCGAGCTTTTGGAATCGAAGAGAAAATTTATGAACTTTTAGAGTTTGCCGCCATTGCTACGGTATGCGATGTGGTTGATTTACAAGGAGAAAATCGAATTATTGTAAAAGAAGGATTAAAGCGGTTAAATCGCACACAAAATATCGGATTGCAAGAACTATTAAAAGCAAATGGGCTAGAGGAGAAAACGTTATCTGCCTATCATTTAGGCTTTGTCATTGGCCCTTGTTTAAATGCTAGTGGACGGTTGGATACGGCAAAAAGAGGGCTGAAATTGCTGTTAGAAGAAAATCAAAGCATAGCGAACCATATGGCAAAAGAAGTAAAAGAATTAAACGATGAGCGAAAAGATATGACAGAACGTGGGGTAAAAGAAGCCATTGAACAAGTGGAAACAACGGAGTTATTTTATGACAGTGTATTAGTTGTATATTTACCAGATTGTCATGAAAGCTTAGCAGGAATTATTGCAGGACGCGTAAGAGAGGCTTTTGCAAGACCTGTTTTTGTTATTACAAAGGCAGAAGATGGAGGATTAAAAGGTTCTGGACGCTCCATTGAAGCCTATTCAATGTTTGAAGAGTTGACAAAATGTAAAGATTTGCTGAGTAAATTTGGGGGACATCCTATGGCAGCGGGTCTTTCCTTACCGATGGAAAATTTAGAAGCGTTTCGCCATCGTTTAAATGAGCAGACCGCATTAACAAAAGAGGATTTAATAGAAAAAGTAGTGATTGATGTTCCGATGCCTCTTGGTTATATGAATGAGCGATTAGTGGAGCAATTGGATTTATTAGAGCCGTTTGGAAAAGGAAACAATAAACCAATTTTTGCACAAAAACATTTAAAAGCGGTCACTGGAAAAATTCTTGGAAAGAATAAAAATGTATTAAAGCTACTGGTAGAAAGCGAAGAAGGATGCCAAATGGATGCACTGTATTTTGGCGATCTTAATGGTATGATGGAAAAATTAGCAAAAAACTATGGACAAGATCAAGTGGATGCACTTTTACAAGGAAGGTATAATACCATTTATTTTGATTGTACTTATTATCCAACGATTAATGAATTTCGTGGAATAAGAAGTTTACAAATTATCATACAAAATTATCAATGCAGTTGAGAAGTTGCCTTTTTTTGTGTAGAATAAAAGAGAATTATCGTAAAAAGTAGGGTTTAATTGTTTAACACAAAGATTAGGAGGTAGTATGAAAAAAAATATAAGATTAATTGCTCTAGATCTTGATGGAACTTTATTAACAGATAAAAAGTGTGTGACGGAGCATACAAAGCAGGTGTTACAAGAAGCTGTAAAGAAAGGAGTGATTGTTATGCCTGCAACAGGAAGAGGGATTACCGCCATTCCAGAGGTTGTAATGAATACGGTAGATTTTCCCTATGCTTTGACTGTAAATGGCGCTGTTGTATGGGAGCTTAAGAAAAGAGAGAAGATTTATACAAGTTATATGGATATTTTAACGGCAAGGAAAGCGATGGATTATGCTTTTACAATGGATACGATTCCTGATGTATATTTAGATGGTCATGCCTATTCTCAAAGAGATCGCATTGCACAATTGGATCGATTTGCGGAAAGTGAACAGCAAAAACAGATGTTATTGAGCAGTCGAATTTTAGTGGATGATATTCGAGAGTATATGGAGAAAAATCCAAATCAGATTGAGAAAGTAAACGTATTATTTGTTAATCAAGAGGATAGAGAGAGAGCTCGTCGTCATTGGATCGAGGAAGGTGAGGTAGAGACGACGTTCTCTATGGGAAATAATTTAGAGTTAAATGGAAAAGGCGTTAGCAAAGGAAAAGCGTTATTAGAGTTTGGAATGAGCATTGGTATTGCAAGAGAAGAGATTATGGTCTGTGGCGATAGTAGTAATGATATCGAGATGATTAAAATGGCAGGGTTTGGGGTTGCCATGGGCAATGGAAATGAAGAAGTAAAAGGCATTGCAGACTTTATTACAAAGACAAATGAAGAAGATGGTGTTGCTTATGCCATTGAGCAATTTGTACTGTAAATCATAATAAGAAAAAAGACATAAGAAAAAGAAGTCAGGGGGTTGATTAAAACGTATCCATATAATATGATACAATGGTTGTTATTTTTTTATTGCTATTGTTTTTTTGGATGGTGTATTGAATCTACGATCGTATCGTTTACGAAAAAGAGATTGGTAAATCGTGGTTTTTTACATGGACCTATGCTTCCCATTTATGGGACAGGAGCCATTATGGTATTGATTTGTACCATTCCTGTAAAAGAACATATGGCCCTCGTTTATGTTTGTGGAATGATCGGTGCTACAATTCTTGAGTATATAACTGGCTGGGGAATGGAGAAACTATTAAAGGTACGATATTGGGATTATAGCAATGAAGTGCTAAATTTCAATGGCTATGTTTGTCTAAAAGCCTCTTTATTCTGGGGATTTTTATCTATTTTTATGACTTACGTGGTACATGAGCCAATTGCTCATATCGTACTTTCGATTCCAAGAACAGTGTCTGAGGTTTTGGTATGTTTCATTAGTATTTTGTTTTTAAGCGATGTTTGTATATCCGCTAAAACCGCATTCGATTTTGCAAGATTATTGGAAAAGATGCAAAAACTTCGTATGGAACTAGATGGGCTTTCCGAGAGAATCAAAGAAGAATCCATGCGATCAATGAAAGAACGCTCGGCAGAAGCTATTGGAAGCATGGTAGAGCGTTCCATCAGTGTGAAGGAGAATTTAAGAGGCTTATCCGATAGCGCCAAAGAGAAGCAGACATTAATTTTAGAATTTTTAAAAGATAGATCTAAAGAAACAAAGGCAAAAATTCCAGACAATTGGAAGAAGCAAGAAATTGCAGAACAATTTTATCAATTACAAGAGCACACAAGAAAAGAGATTGCAGAACGTTTTCAAGCATTGCAAGGTGAGAAAAGTGATTTGTTAAAGAAATTGATCAATAGAGAAAGAAAATTGATTCGAAGACATCCATCCGCAGTTTCTATTCGATTTAAAGAGGTTTTTGAAGAAGTAAAAACCGTAATTGAAGAAAAAAATAAGAAAAAAAGGGATGAATGAAAGGAGAAAAACCGATGAAAAAGGTTGAAGATTATGTAAGAAGTATTGAGAATTTTCCAGAAGAAGGGATTGTTTTCCGTGATATTACAACTGTTTTAAAAGATCCAGATGGTTTACAACTAGCAATTGATTCTATGGCGGAATTATTAAAAGATGTGGAATTTGATATATTAGCAGGAACGGAATCAAGAGGATTTATTCTTGGAATGCCAATTGCATATAAATTAAAAAAAGGATTTGTTCTTGTTCGTAAAAAAGGAAAACTGCCATGTGAGACAGTTTCCAAAGAATATGATTTAGAATATGGAACAGAGACAATTGAAATTCATAAAGATGCTATTTTACCAGGACAAAAAGTAGTATTAATTGATGATTTAATTGCAACAGGTGGTACAATTAAAGCGGCCGCAGAGCTTGTGGAAGAGCTTGGCGGGGAAGTTGTAAAAATGATTTTCTTAATGGAATTAGCAGGTTTAGAAGGAAGAAAGAAATTAGAAAAGTATGATGTGGAATCTGTTATTGTCTATGAAGGCAAATAAAGAGACAATGGAGTCGACAAAGGGGGGCATTCTATGAATTGTGAACATGAATGTTGTAATTGTAAAAGCAAACATCGAGATGAAAAGGAGATCAAAGATTTAATGAATCGTTTAAGCCGTATTGAAGGGCAAGTGAGAGGAATTAAGTCTATGGTAGAGGAAGATAGATATTGTGTAGATGTTTTAACACAAGTGAGTGCAGTGCAGTCAGCATTAAATAGTTTTAGTAAACTATTATTGTCCAACCATATTAAAACCTGTGTGGTAGAAGATATTAAGGCTGGAAATGAAGAGGTCGTTGACGAGCTTTGTAAAACAATTCAAAAGTTAATGAAATAGTATAAAAGCGAAATCGTAAAAACTCTTAGAAAGAAATGAGCAAGTCTTTCTAAGAGTTTTTTGTTTTTCATTGTTCTACTTTAAAAATAAGAAACAATAAGTTTAT
>OBXV01000754.1_pt1 | contig 11550 bp, 8 predicted proteins | sample 1495451 | NCBI WGS metagenome assembly OBXV01 (sample SAMEA2580178, study PRJEB22360) | human gut metagenome | biome: human gut; feature: human-associated habitat; material: faeces | place: Denmark | collected 2008/2010
CAGATGCTTGGATGCTTTGTGCCCTGCCACGGCTGTATTGACAATGCAATCCATTCCGCGGCGGGGATACAGCTTCGGAACGAGTGCGCCAGGATGATGGAAGAGCAGGGCCATGAAGAGCCCACGGGAAAAGCGAAGATTACGCAAGGATACAATCTCCCGGCCAGTCATGTAATCCATACGGTAGGCCCGATCGTGGGACTGGAGGTTACACAGAGGCAGAAGGAGGAACTGAAGTCCTGCTATATAAACTGCATGAAGCTGGCAGAGAAGGAAGGGCTTAAGTCCATCGCGTTCTGCTGCATCTCTACAGGAGAATTCCATTTTCCTAACAAGCTGGCGGCCCAGATCGCCGTAGAGACGGTGGACCGCTGCCTGTCTTCCTCCAAGCTGGAACGGGTGATCTTCAATGTGTTTAAAGAAGAGGATTATAATATCTATAAAAAGTTATTACAGTAAGCAGGAAATAGAATCATTGACAGATGCCGCTGGTTTGTTGCAAAATAGTAAGAGGAAAAAACAGGCTGGATTATGCCTGTCTGGAAGGGAATCATGCAGCAAATGGAAAATCTAGTTTTTAGTCTGAATGCAACGGTCCCGGTATTCTTAATGATGGTACTGGGGCTTCTTTTTAAGAAAATCGGCTTTATCGGCGAGGAACTGGCGGATCAGATGAACAAATTCGTGTTTTTGGTTCCGCTGCCGGGGCTGGTATTTAATGACCTGGCAACAGTAGACTTTGAAGAAGTATGGAATATGAAGTTCGTGCTGTTCTGTTTTGGAGCAACGGTGATAAGCATTGCCATTTCCACGGCAATCTCATTTCTTTGGAAGGATAAGTCCATACAAGGAGAATTTATCCAGTCTTCCTACCGAAGCAGCGCGGCGCTTCTGGGAATTGCGTTTATCCAGAATATTTACGGAACGACAGGCATGGCTCCTTTAATGATCATTGGAAGCGTGCCTTTGTACAATATGATGGCTGTGCTGGTGCTGTCCTTATTCCGGCCGGGCCAGAAGGGGCTGGACGGCCATGTCGTAAAGAGGACGCTGATAGGGATTATCAAGAACCCGATTATCATCGGAATCGTGGCCGGACTAATCTGGTCCGCGCTTCGCATACCGATGCCCCATATCATGGAGAAGACGGTAGATAGCGTGGCAGGAGTGGCAACCCCTATGGGGCTTATGGCAATGGGAGCCACATTTGATATCCGAAAGGCCTTTGCCAAGGTGAAGCCGGCAGTGACCGCCGCATTGATTAAGCTGGTAGGGTTTGTCGCCATCTTTCTGCCGCTTGCCGCTCAGATGGGATTCCGGCAGGAGGAACTGGTGGCGATCCTGGTAATGCTGGGCTCAGCTACCACGGTCAGCTGCTTTGTCATGGCCAGGAATATGGGCCATACCAGCGTGATCATGCTGACGACCCTGTTCAGCGCGTTTACCTTAACGGGATGGCTGTATGTGATGAAGAGCCTGAGCCTGATCTAATATGAATTTATGTGCTTTATTATTCTCCTACAGGAACCAGCTGGATGGAAGTGCCTGATACGGTTAATGTTACGCCTTCGGTGAAGACGGCATTGTTAAACTGTGTAACTCCAAAGCCTTCCTGTCCCATGACTTCGTTGAGCCCGCCATCGAACATATTGGAAGAAGATACATTTCCGGTGCCGCCTGTGGCGATCACGGTGTAGATGCCGGCAGGAAATTCCGTGCCTGCTGTGTAGTTCCCTGCCGGAAGGTCTATCGGACTTCCGGAAGCCTCGCCTCTTGCTGCGACCGTGCCTGTCTGCGCATCCTCGGCGATCAGATGTATGACGACATCCCCGCCGACCGTAAGGACTACGTCCTTCTTCATTTTTAGTCCGTTAAAGGACTGCTGGGAGATTCCGTCGTCGTCCGGGCTCATGACTTCATTGAGTCCGCCGGAGAACATGTTGGAAGAAGATACATTTCCGGTTCCGGAAGTTGCTGTAATATTATAGGTTCCGATCGGAATATCCTTACCAGCAGTATAATTGCCTGCGGACAGGTCGATCTCATAGTGTTCTTTTACGATCTCTTCTTTTCGTTCGTCCTTCTTTGGCTCAGACTTAGCCGTATCCTTGACTGTAGTGGTCTTAGGAACGGCTGTCTTGTCCGTATCCGGCTTATCCGGCGACGTACAGGAGTACAGCACGCAGAGCGCCACCACGATGGTGATGCTGATCTTTGCAACCTTTCCCCAGTTCTTCTTATAACGCCACATCAGGAACAGCCCTATCGGCCATAAGAAGATTAAGAAGAGTATGATGACCCAGGTCTTCTCGTACCATTTCTCCGGCGGCGGGCCTGATGGCTTCCAGGCGCCTGGATTATTAGGGTTATATCCGGCATATCCTCCGGCGGCGGTATGATTTGCCGTGCTGCCCTGGTCTTTTACGATTACTTTCTGGCCACAGAATTCACAGGTATCGCCTGTCAAGTCTGCGCCACAATGTGGACATTTCATAATTGATCCCTCCCTGATGATTCATTCCTTAATATAGCAGGCAGCACGCTCGCTGCCTATATACTATTGTATCATGGGTGTATTCGACAGGTCTATATATTATTCGACAAACATTTGGAAAATTTGCACAATGCCAACGGAACAAGAGGGCTGCAATCATGGCAGTTTCAAGAAGGCGCGCAAGGTAGCGGCAAACCCTTAAGACTTTCTGAAAATTCTTTAAACTCCTTGACAAAATACTTTTCGATGGCTATGATATTCAATAGTTTATACGTAAAGGCATTGAAGAAGAGGAGTATGCATAAGTTCGTTTTCGAAAGAGAGAGTGGCCCGGAGGCTGAAAGGCGCTTGATGACAGAGATGCAGAAGGTAGCTTTCGAGCCGGACTGTTGAACATCCATACGGGCGCCCGAATGGTGCTAGATGGTCCCGGAGTCGTTCCCGTTAAAGAATAAGATGAGATGTATAGAGGAAGTTTTTTCTATTTAATAAAGGTGGTACCGCGACTACAATCGCCCTTTACGTAATGTAAAGGGCGTTTTCATTACAGTAAAATGTGAAAAAACTGTGAAGAGATGTGTAAGACACGATTTATGAGGAGGAAACTATGAGTCAGAAGTTAGAGACAACCTACAACCCAAAGGAGATTGAATCTAAGTTATATGAGAAATGGTGTGAGAACAAGTATTTCCATGCCGAGGTGGACAGGAGCAGGAAGCCGTTTACTACGGTGATGCCGCCGCCGAATATTACCGGCAAGCTGCATATGGGCCACGCGCTTGACAATACGCTGCAGGATATCCTGATCCGTTATAAGAGGATGCAGGGATACAACGCGCTGTGGGTTCCTGGAACAGACCATGCGGCGATCTCTACAGAAGTAAAGGTTACCAACCAGTTGAAAGAAGAAGGTATCGATAAGAAGGAACTGGGACGCGAGAAGTTTCTGGAGCGGACCTGGCAGTGGAAAGAGGAATATGCAGGAACGATCGAGGATCAGCTTAAGAAATTAGGCGTATCCTGCGACTGGGACAGAGAGCGCTTTACCATGGATGAGGGATGCTCCAAGGCAGTAGAGGAAGTGTTCATCAAACTTTACGAAGAAGGATATATTTACAGAGGATCCAGAATCATCAACTGGTGTCCGGTGTGCAAGACTTCTCTCTCGGATGCGGAGGTAGAGCATGAAGAGCAGGACGGAAACTTCTGGCACATTAAGTATCCTATCGTAGGCAGCGATGCCTGTCTGGAAATAGCCACCACCCGTCCCGAGACGATGCTGGGCGATACCGCGATCGCGGTACATCCGGATGATGAACGTTACAAAGACCTGGTAGGCAAGAAGGCAATCCTTCCGCTGGTGAACCGGGAGATTCCGATCGTAGCGGATTATTATGTAGACAAGGAATTTGGTACAGGCGCGGTTAAGATTACGCCGGCTCATGACCCTAACGACTTCGAGGTGGGCAAGCGCCATAACCTTCCGGAGATCAATGTGATGAATGACGATGCCACCATCAATGAAAATGGCGGCAAGTACGCAGGAATGGAACGTTATGAAGCAAGAAAGGTAATGGTTAAGGATCTGGAGGAGCAGGGATACCTGGTAAAGGTAGTTCCGCATTCTCATAATGTAGGTACCCATGACCGCTGCCATACGACGGTGGAGCCTATGGTTAAGCAGCAGTGGTTCGTAAGGATGGAAGAACTTGCGAAGCCGGCCATCGAGGCGGTCAAGAATGGCGACCTTAAGTTTGTGCCGGAGCGTTTTGACAAGATCTATCTGCATTGGCTTGAGAATATCCGTGACTGGTGCATCTCCAGGCAGATCTGGTGGGGGCACAGGATTCCGGCCTACTACTGCGATGAGTGCGGCGATATCGTCGTATCCCGCGACGTGCCGGAGAAATGCCCGAAGTGCGGATGCACGCATTTCACCCAGGACGAGGATACCCTGGATACCTGGTTCAGTTCTGCGCTGTGGCCGTTCTCAACATTGGGATGGCCAGAGAAGACCGAGGATTTGGATTACTTCTATCCTACGGATGTTCTGGTAACCGGATACGATATCATCTTTTTCTGGGTAATCCGTATGGTATTCTCCGGATATGCCCATACCGGGAAAACTCCGTTCCATACCGTGTTCATCCACGGCCTGGTAAGAGACTCTCAGGGCCGCAAGATGAGCAAGTCATTGGGCAACGGCATCGATCCGCTGGAGATAATCGAGCAGTACGGCGCGGATGCCCTGCGTATGACTTTGATCACCGGAAACGCGCCGGGCAATGACATGCGTTTTTACAATGAAAGGGTGGAGGCGAGCCGGAACTTTGCCAACAAGGTATGGAATGCGTCCCGTTTCATTATGATGAATATAGAAGATAAGGAGATCACGGAGCCGGCAGATTTCAAATTACGCCCGGCAGACCGCTGGATCATGTCCAAGTGCAATAACCTGGTAAAAGACGTAACCGAGAATATGGATAAGTACGAACTGGGGATTGCGCTGTCTAAGATCTATGATTTTATGTGGGATGAATTCTGCGACTGGTATATCGAGATTGCCAAATACCGCATTTATCACGTTGAGGAAGACCAGAAGTCAGCCAATGACGCGATGTGGACGCTGCGGGAAGTGCTGAAGAAGTCTTTAAAGCTTCTGCATCCATATATGCCGTTCGTATCAGAAGAGATCTATGGCAAGCTGGTGCCGGAAGAAGAGTCTCTTATGATGTCCGAATGGCCGAAGTATGATGAGAAGTGGAATTATCCGATCGCGGAAAATATTGTAGAGCATTACAAAGAGATAATCCGGGGAATCCGGAACGTGCGCGCTAAGATGAATGTGCCAAACTCCAGGAAGGTTACCGCCTATTTGGTATGCGAGGATCAAAAACTCTGCACGGGACTGGAATATTTAAGAAATTCTGCCCAGTCCATGGCATTCGTCAACGATCTGATCATCCAGCATGATAAGGCCGGCATCGCGGAAGATGCCGTATCTATCGTAGTACCGGACGCAACCGTTTATCTGCCATTGGAAGAATTGATTGATTTAGAGCAGGAGATCGAGCGGCTGAGCAAGGAAGAGGCAAGGCTTGAAAAAGAGATTGCCCGTGCATCCGGAATGCTGAACAATGAACGATTCGTAAGCAAGGCGCCGGAGGCAAAAGTTCAGGAGGAACGCGACAAGCTCGAGACATATAAACAGATGATGGAGCAAGTCAAAGAAAGGCTTGCAGGGCTAAAAGCAAAATAGTCATAAGGGGATATTATGAAGAAAATCCATATTAAGAAGCCTGATATAAAAGGGGCGTTTCATAAACTGAAAAATCTGAAGACAGAAGATGTGAAGGCAGCATGGAAGGCAGGTAGAGAGCGGCGGGCCCGGATTATAGAGGAACGCCGCAACAGCGCCTTTGCCAGGAAGATGAAGCCGGTCTATGCATTCATGAACCGGTTTTCCCTGGTGTTCCATGCGCTGCTGGCATGTATCATTAATTTTGCCATAGAAGCCATATCCAGACATTCGGTATTCGAAGCCTGGGATTATATGACAGGGACGCCAATGGTGTTTTTGTACAATGCTTTTATGATATTCATCACATTTTCCATCGTCTATCTGTTCAAGCGAAGGGTATTCGTGCGCATCATTATCAGCGTGCTGTGGATGGTTCTGGGCGTGGCAAACGGATATATGCTTATGAAGCGGGTTACGCCTTTTAACGCGCAGGATCTTAAGGTAGCGAAAGACGGGCTTACCCTGATCAATAACTACTTTAATGGATTTGAACTGACCGTCCTGATTATCGGTATCGTCTCCGTCATCATATGGGTGATCTCCATGTGGAAGCGGGGAGGCCAGTATGAGGGAAAGATACGCCGCGTATGGGCCCTGGTGGGCATCGTCGTGTGCTTCGTGGCATATGGCTTTGCATCCGACCTGGCAGTGGAGAAGCGGGTAGTATCCACCTATTTTGGCAATATTGCATTCGCCTATGAAGACTATGGACTTCCGTACTGCTTTATGGCAAGCCTTTTTAATACAGGTATTACGGAACCGAACGACTACAGCAAGGAGACGATCGCCAAGATCAGCAATAACGGAGAGATCACCAAGAATGAGACGGGGCGGACGGAAGAAGAACTTCCGAACATCATCTTCGTTCAGCTGGAGTCCTACTTTGACGTGGATGAAGCCGAATTCTTCACTACTTCCCAGGATGCATGTCCAAACCTGCATGAGATGTACAAGAATTATTCGTCCGGTTACTTTAAAGTGCCATCCGTAGGAGCTGGCACGGCAAACACAGAATTTGAAGTGCTGACAGGCATGAATCTGAGGTATTTCGGGCCTGGAGAATATCCCTACAAGACGGTCTTTAAGGATCAGACTAGTGAGAGCGCGGCGACTGCTCTGGCGGCGCTTGGGTATGGAACACACGCGCTCCATAATAACGGAGGAAACTTCTACAGCAGGGCAAGAGTATTTAATAATATTGGCTTCGACAGTTTTACCAGCAAGGAGTTTATGAATATCCTGCAGACCACCGAGAATGGATGGGCCAAGGATGATATTCTGGTGCAGCACGTGATGGATTCTATGAATACCACGGATGGAAAAGACTTTGTCTTCGCCGTCAGCGTGCAGGGTCATGGCGACTATCCGGAAGAAAAGGTGCTTGAAAATCCGGCCATCCAGGTGGAAGGAATCCAGGACGAAGCGACGAAGAACAAGTGGGAGTACTATGTGAACCAAGTCTATGAGATGGACCAGTTCGCGGGGAATCTTGTGAAAGCCGTAGAAGACAGGGGAGAGCCCTCCGTCATCGTATTCTACGGAGACCATCTTCCTACCATGGGACTGAAGGCAGAAGACCTGAAGGGGCGTTATCTTTACAACACAAATTATGTAATCTGGGATAACATCGGGCTTCCGAAAGAAGACCGCAATGTTCCATCCTACCAGATTATGGCGGATGTATTTGATCGCCTGGATATTCATTCCGGAACGGTATTCAATTATCACCAGGAGAGAAGAAAGACCAAGAATTATCTGGCGGACCTGGAACTTCTGCAGTATGACATCCTGTATGGAAAGCAGTATGTATACGACGGCAAGCTGCCAATAACGGAAGGCCATATGGTGATGGGCATCAAGGATGTGTCGCTGAAGAACGTGGTGCCACATCTGGATGGCGGCTATAGCCTGTATGGAGAGAACTTTACAAAGTCCAGCAAAGTCTATGTAAACGGAGAAAAGCAAAAGAGCAGTTTCTTGAATAATACAAGAATTGACCTTTCGGAGACAGAACTGATCAACGGAGATGTAATCGTGGTCAGTCAGGTAGGCTCAAGCAATACCATCTTCCGGTCATCCGACGAATATATTTACCAGGATGGCCAGTTGATCTGCCAGGAAGGAACTGCAACCGATAAGACTAAGTCCTGGGTAGAGCAGACGGATGGAGACGAGTAAGATGACGGCAGTAGGATTCACATATGATGAGGCAGTGGCATATATAGAGGAACTTCCCAAGTTTACGAAGAAGCATACCCTGGATCATGTCAGGGAGTTCTTAAGAAGGCTTGGAAATCCTTCTTCTGACCGCAAGATCGTCCATGTGGCAGGGACTAATGGAAAAGGATCGGTGTGCGCATATCTTCAGGCCATCCTGATGGCGGAAGGAAAGCACACCGGATTCTTTACCTCTCCTCATCTGGTATCCATCAATGAGCGGATTCGCATGGACAATATACAGATAGACAATGAGGCGTTTCTTGAAGCATTTAACCAGGTGCAGGAAACGGCAAGGAAGATGGAAGAAGAGGAATTGGGGCATCCCTCTTATTTCGAATTCCTCCTTGGCATGGGGATGACGGCATTTGCGGGGTCGGATGTGGAATATATCATCCTGGAGACTGGCATCGGCGGAAGGCTGGATGCCACCAATTATATCGAGCATCCCGCGCTTGCGGTGATTACGTCCATAAGCCTGGATCACACCGATATCCTGGGAGATTCGATCGAAGAGATCGCGGCGGAAAAGGCCGGGATCATTAAGCCGGGCGTCCCGGTTTTTTTCGATGCGAGCAATCAGAAAGCCTGCGCGGTCATCCGGAAAACAGCGGAAAAGATGCTTGCGCCCTGTAGAGAAATCTCGAAAAATGCGTACGAAATCCGAGAAGTTAACTGGAAATATATTGCATTTTCCCGGGCAAATGCGTATGATAAAGGTGTTATCTACCAAGTGCCGATCTGTGGATGTTATCAGGTCATGAATGCCCAGATCGCATTGGAGGCCGCCGAGTATCTCCTTAGGGATGAGACGATCCATAAGAGTCGCTGGGTAGACGCGATCGGATCTATGCACTGGGAAGGCAGGATGGAGCGGGTAGCCCCGCATCTTGTCATCGATGGCGCGCATAATCCGGGAGCCGTGGAGGCATTCGCAGAAAGCGTAAAGGCGCTTGGCGCGGATGAGGGAGAAGGCCCGGTCATCATCTTTTCGGCCGTGTCGGATAAGAAATATGAGCAGATGATAGAATACCTGTGCAGGAATATGAATGCCAAGGCTTATATCGTCACGGAGATCGAAGATAAGAGAAGGGTTCCGGCAGAAGAACTGGAGCGAGTATTTAAGAAATATACCAGGAAGAAGGTGTATAGAGCCGGAAGCCTGAAAGAAGCCTTACAAAAAGCGGAAAATGAGCGGGTGGATGATGGCGACATCTTTTGTCTTGGCTCGTTGTACCTTGCAGGAATGGTAAAGAAGTTACTGGCAGGAGGCGGTTACCATGCTTAATTTTGAAGAAGAATTGAAGAAATTCCAGCCGAGCCTGGAAGTGGAAGATATAGAGGATGCTGTCTATCAGGAAGACTTGACGGATATGACGGACATTTTACGAGAGATGATTGAACAAACCAAGTAGAAGAGTACAGAGGGAAGTATATGGATTATACAACAAAACTGGCGTACCAGTCGAACTACTGGTATAACGATGGATTGAAGAAGGCCAATATCCGGGATCTGTCGGGAGCGATCGCATCGCTTAAGCGCAGCTTACAATATAATAGGGCTAATATAGCTGCCAGGAATCTGCTTGGACTCGTCTATTACGGCAGAGGCGATGTGATAGAGGCGCTGGTGGAATGGATTCTGAGCAAGAATTTCCAGTCCCATGAAAATATAGCGAATTACTATATTCAGAAGGTTAAGGAGACCCAGGGTGAATTGGAGGCGATCAACCAGGCAGTCAAACGGTTTAACCAGGCTCTCGGCTACTGCCAGCAGGGCGGCGAGGATCTGGCTGTGATCCAGCTGAAGAAGGCGGTGGCGATCCACCCCAACTTTGTGAAGGCCTATCAGCTTCTGACCCTGATCTATCTGGATACGGAACAGTATTCCAAGGCCCGCCAATCCATTAGGATCGCCCATAAACTGGATAAGACGGACGAGATTACGCTGCGCTATATGCACGAACTGAATCAGGTACGCAAGTCAAGGACAGCCAAGATCAAAGAAAAAGAAGGAAAAGAGCAGCAGACGGTTACCTATAATATAGGAAATGAGACGATCATCCAGCCGGTATCCTCCAGTTACAAGGATAACGCAGGGCTTCATACGATCGTCAATATAGCGATCGGGCTGGTGGTAGGCGTGGCAGTCATGTGGTTTCTGATCATGCCGGCGATCACGGCTTCCAGGCAGGATAAGATTAACCGCCAGACCGTGGAATTCAGCGATCAGATCGCCACGCAGAAGGCACAGATCAGTGCCCTTAAGAAGGAACTGGAAGAATATCGCTCCACCAGCGAGGAGACGCAGAGCGCCCAGGCCACTGCAGCCTCCACGCAGGAGAGTTACGAGATCGTCATGAACATCAGCGCCCATGTCAACAAGAACGATATGAGCGATGCAGCCATGCTGGAGGAACTTCTGAAAGTGAATCCGGATTCCCTGGGAACCGTGGGGAGAGAGCAATTCGAGGAGATTACCGGAGACTTATACCCGCGGATGTGCACGAACCTGTTTGCAACGGCGCAGCAGAACTTTGAAGTAGCTAACTATGATTCAGCCATAACGAACCTGGAGCAGGTTATGAAGATGGACGAGGGATATAATGACGGGGCGGCCATGCTGCTTCTGGCACAGTCTTATGAGAAAAAAGGAGACCAGGACCAGGCAAACGTCAAATACCAGAAGATTATAGAGTCTTATCCGTCAACGAATGCGGCCGAGGCCGCCCAGCAGGCGCTGGATGCCCAGAATTCCGGCAAAGCGCAGGATGGCGGGCAGGACGATGGACAAAGCGATACAGGAGAATAATAACTACGATACGAAAGAGAAGGATATGCAATCTGGGATTGCATATCCTTTTTGCGTCGAATGGACAAAATAAAAAGGAGGATGAATATGAAGTATCAGGTACAGGAGAATTGTCTGACGGTATTTCTTCCACATGAGCTGGATCACCACAATGCGGAAGAGATCAGAAAGGAGTCGGACCATCTGATTGAGCGCAACCACATCCGCTATGTCATCTTTGATTTTGCGGAAACAAATTTTATGGACAGTTCAGGAATCGGAGTGATTATGGGGCGCTATAAAAGAATCTATATGCTGGGAGGAGAGGTGTGCGCGGTGCACGCAAATGAAAGAATGAAGAAGATATTGACCATGTCTGGTGTCACAAAAATTATGCAGATATATGAGGAGGAGAAGTAGATGGAGAATACCAATGAAATGCAGTTAATATTTGACAGCCGCTCATCCAATGAATCCTTTGCCCGGGTGACGGTGGCGGCCTTTATGACATCCCTTAACCCCACGGTGGAAGAAGTGTCGGATGTAAAGACGGCGGTATCGGAGGCGGTGACCAACGCCATCATCCATGGATATGAGAGCGAGGTACATAACATCTATATCCGCTGCCGTACAGAAGACAAGACCCTTTATCTTGAAATAGAAGATGAAGGGAAGGGAATCGAGGATGTCAAGCAGGCCATGGAGCCGCTTTTTACCACGAAGCCGGAATTGGAGCGGTCGGGAATG